>Ga0209347_1000687_pt1 | contig 74489 bp, 81 predicted proteins | sample AutmiccommuBRH23_FD_187382 | JGI IMG/M metagenome (GOLD analysis project Ga0209347, IMG submission 187382) | Deep subsurface microbial communities from Mt. Terri, Switzerland - Autotrophic microbial communities BRH/23 (SPAdes) (version 2) | ecosystem: Environmental > Aquatic > Deep subsurface >... | reverse complement strand
CTCCCGCCACACCACGATTCACAACTCCACCGCAAGGACCTACCCATGGAACATACCCTACCCCCATTACCTTACGCCATTGATGCTCTGGCTCCTCATTACAGTCAGGAAACCCTGGAGTACCACCACGGCAAGCATCACAACGCCTATGTTGTGAACTTGAACAACCTGCAAAAAGGAACCGACTTTGAAAGTATGACGCTCGAAGAGATCGTCAAGAAATCGAATGGTGGTATTTACAACAATGCCGCGCAAATCTGGAATCACACCTTTTTCTGGAGCTGCATGGCGCCCAATGGCGGGGGTGAGCCCACGGGTCCGTTGGCCGACATGATCAACAAGAAATGGGGCAGCTATGCCGCATTCAAGGATGCCTTCGTTAATAGCGCGGTTAGCAACTTCGGCTCGGGATGGACGTGGCTCGTGAAGAAGCCCGATGGCACTGTCGACATCGTCAACACCGGCGCGGCTGGTACCCCGCTGACTACCGATGACGAGGCTTTGCTGACGGTGGACGTATGGGAACACGCCTATTACATCGACTACCGAAACCAGCGGCCCAAGTTCGTTGAGAATTTCTTCGATGCTTTGGTGAACTGGAAGTTCGCCGAATCCAATTTTGCGTGAAGTCTCCCGGTGAATAGGCGTTGTCGTCTCTCAAGGCCGACCACTCTGCTGATTAACTTGGCACACCTTTGCTATGACGGTCAACAAGCGGAGGATCTCGATGCCTGTTCTGTGTGTCGGTCGGCAGGTCGGCGGCCTACGTCGCCAGATGCAAAGATCATAAGGAGGTGAACCCTGGAGCTTCGTCATCTCCGTTGCTTCCTGGCCGTAGCCGAAGAACTCCACTTCGCCCGCGCTGCCGAGCGGCTGCATATCGAGCAGTCGCCGTTGTCGCGCACCATCAAGGAACTGGAAGAGGAGCTGGGCGAGCAACTGTTCGTTCGTACCAGCCGCAGTACGCGATTGACCCGCGCAGGCAAGCTGTTTCTAGAGCATGTGCCGCGCGTGTTCATCGCCTTGCAGCAAGCACGGGACAGCGTTAAGGCGGCGGCAAACGGTTTTCATGGCCAGTTGCGTATCGCGCTGTCCGATGGCATCACACCCTCGCGCCTGCCGACCTTGCTGGCACTTTGCCGGCAGGAAGAGCCGGAAGTTGAACTCAGATTCTTCGAGGTGCCACTGTCGCAGCAGATCAAGGGGCTGCATGACGATCTGTACGATGTGGGATTCGCCCAGTCGGACGAGGTCGGCGACGGTATTGCGACCGAAGCAGCCTGGAGCGATCCGCTGATGGTCGCGGTTCCCGCACGACATCCCTTACTCAAGCACAAACGTATTCCGCTGGACGAAGTCCTGCGCTATCCACTGGTGCTGTGCGATCCACAAGTCTGCGAAGGCCATGCGCGTCAGGTGGAGCGTGTGTTGCGGCGAGCGGAGCAGGAACCCATGATCGCCGAGCGCGTAGCCTCCTGCGACCTGATGATGGCGCTGGTGTCGGCGGGTTTCGCCCTCGGCCTGGCTGGCGCGCTGCACATCGTTTCCAGCCGCGAATCCGGTGTGGTGGCGAGGCCGTTGGCGGGACGTTCGCCGATGCTGACGACGTACCTGCTGCGCCGGGAAGCGGAGGCTTCGGAGGAGCTGGCTCGTTTCATCGAACGGGTACAGGCCATCGAATCTCCCGAAGGCACGAGATCCATGCCGCTGTCCTAATCTGACCAGGAGGAAATCGAGCCATGAAACAACTCATCCCGTTGCTGCTGGTTGCGACGCTGGCCAGTTGCGGCCAATCGGAGGCTCCCGTGCAGGAGACATCCAGCCAGGCCGATGTGCCGACGGTGGAGGAACTGGCCGCCGATCCGGAGCGCTTAAGGGAGCTGCGCCAGCAATGCAAGACGGATCGCGCCCGACTGGGCGATGTGTTGTGCAACCGCGTGGCCGAGGCGACAAACCGGCGCTTCTTTGGTGACGGCAATGTGCCCTATACGCCGCCGGAAACGCCACCGTCGTTCTGATTCGTCGGCCATTCGCAACAAATTCCGCTTTTCTTTGCCGACACGCCGCAGCGCGCCCGCGCTGGCGGCGTTTTTATCGTGTTCGTCCCTACCTGAAACGATGCTTTCTGCATCACCTTGGTTCCGATAACGGTCTTTGACCGGCACTGGCCCGGCACTGATCCTCGCCCATAAGGCACGCACGTGTGCCGCCTTTTTAACGGGGAATCAGCGCAGGAGAAAGCGGAGGCCAGGTCATGCAAGGGACGAACGTGCTGTTCGGGCAGATCGCCGTCGTATTCTGCATCGTGATCGCCGGTGTGTGGAGCGCCACACAATGGACAGCCGCCGCCCTAGGCTATCAGCTACGCCTTGGCTCGCCCTGGTTCGACTTCTTTGGCACGCCGGTCTATCACCCCTGGAAACTGTTCGAGTGGTGGTTCTTCTTCGGCGCCTATGCGCCGGAGGTCTTCGACATCGGCGGCGCCATCGCGGGCGGCAGCGGCCTTATCGCCGTGGTGGTCGCCATCGGTATGTCCATCTGGCGCTCACGCCAGGCGCGCAGGGTCACGACCTACGGTTCTGCCCGCTGGGCCGATACCGGTGACATCCACAAGGCCGGACTGACCCAGCCCGTCGGTGTCTTTCTCGGCCAGCATGAGCGGCAGTACCTGCGCCACGAAGGCCCGGAGCACGTCCTGGCCTTCGCGCCCACGCGCTCGGGCAAGGGGGTCGGCCTGGTGGTGCCCACCTTGTTGAGCTGGCCCGCATCGGCCGTCATCCACGACATCAAGGGCGAGAACTGGCAGATCACCGCCGGCTGGCGCTCGCGGTTCAGCCACTGCCTGCTGTTCAACCCGACCGATGCGCAGTCGGCTGGCTACAACCCGCTGCTGGAAGTGCGGCGCGGCGCGCATGAAGTACGCGACGTGCAGAACATCGCGGACATTCTGGTCGATCCCGAAGGCGCGCTGGAACGGCGCAATCACTGGGAGAAGACCAGCCATGCACTGCTGGTCGGCGCCATCCTGCATGTGCTCTACGCCGGCGAGGACAAGACGCTGCGCGGCGTCGCCAACTTCCTGTCCGACCCGGCGTGCCCGTTCGAGCTGACCCTACATAGGATGATGACGACGCGGCACCTGGGCGATGCGCCGCATCCGGTGGTGGCATCCGCCGCGCGTGAGGTCCTCAATAAGGCGGACAACGAGCGCTCCGGCGTGTTGAGCACGGCCATGTCGTTCCTGGGCCTGTACCGCGACCCCACGGTGGCCGAAGTGACATCGCGCTGCGACTGGCGCATCGCCGATCTGATCGCGGCCGAGCATCCGGTGTCCCTATACCTGGTGGTGCCGCCTTCGGACATCAGCCGCACCAAGCCGCTGATCCGGCTGATCCTCAACCAGATCGGGCGACGGCTCACGGAATCGCTCGACGGCTCCGACGGCATCGAGCGCCGCCACAAGCTGTTGTTGATGCTCGACGAGTTTCCGGCGCTGGGCCGGCTCGACTTCTTCGAAACGGCTTTGGCTTTCATGGCCGGCTACGGCATCCGCAGCTTTCTGATCGCGCAGTCGCTCAACCAGATCGACAAAGCTTACGGCCAGAACCATTCGATTCTGGACAACTGCCATGTGCGGGTGACGTTCGCCACCAACGACGAACGCACCGCCAAGCGCATCTCCGAGACGCTGGGCACGGCCACCGAACTGCGCGCGCAGCGCAACTACGCCGGCCATCGGCTCGCGCCCTGGCTCGGGCACCTGATGGTGTCGCGCCAGGAAACGGCGCGGCCGCTGCTGACGCCCGGCGAAGTGATGCAGCTTCCGCCCGATGAAGCCGTGGTGATGGTTTCCAGCGTGGCGCCGATCAAGGCCAGGAAGCTGCGCTACTACCTTGACGCCAATTTCAAGCAGCGCGTGCTGCCGGCGCCCGTGCTCGCGGCCGGACGCTACGCCGATGCGCCGCCGGCCCGCACTGACGACTGGAGCGAGTTGGCAATTCCGGCTGTGCCCGCCACATCGGCTGCGGCATCCGCCGATGGCCTGGGCGGCACGGATGACGGCGGTCCGCGCCGCCAGCCCGAATTGTCCGAGACCGTCGCCTACAGCCCTGAGCCGGAACACCCGGCCAGCGACTTGTCGCTGCTCGATGACGACGACCTGCCGCCGGTTCTTCCCGGCCAGCTCGACCCTGCCATGCAGCGCGTCGCCCGGCTGGCTTCCCTCAATCCCGATGACGGAATCCAGCTATGAGCCGATACCGCCTGAACCTCTTTATTCACCCCGAGCACGCCAAGCGCCTGGACGAGCTGGCCGCCAAGAAAGGCGTCTCGAAATCCAGTATCGTCGCGGCGGCGCTGGCGTCCTGGCTGTCGCCGGACGCGGCCGACCAGCGCGAGGCCGCCATCGCCAAGCGCCTCGATCGCCTGTCGCGCCAGTTCGAGAAGCTGGAGCGCGATCAGAACATCGAGATCGAGACGCTGGCGCTGTTCGTGCGCTACTTCCTGACGGTAAGCACGCCGGTGCCCGAAGCGCATCAGGACGCTGCCCGCACCCAGGGCAAGGCGCGTTTCGAGCAGTTCGTCGAACAACTCGGCCGCCACCTGCTGCGCGGCCGCAGCCTGGTGCGTGACGTGGTGGAGGAACTGCACCCCCAGGATCATGAGTTCGGGGTGCGCATAGACGACGTGACGGCGATGGCCGAAGCGCGGGAGCGTGCCTCATGAGCGCCGTTCCACAAACGTCCACCTTGGATCGCCGTATCCAGATGCTGCGCACGGCGATGGGGCCGGTGATCGCCGCCGCGCTGGAAGACCCGGACGTGGTGGAAATCATGCTCAACCCGGACCGGACGTTGTGGGTGGATCGCCTGTCGTCCGGCCGCGCCCCGTTGGGCGTGGAACTGTCCGAGGCCGATGGCGAACGCATCATCCGGCTGGTGGCCGCCCACGTCGGCGCGGAAGTGCATCGCGGCCAGCCACTGCTGTCCGCCGAGCTGCCCGAGACGGGCGAGCGTTTCGAGGGCGTCCTGCCGCCGGTGGCGCCGGGGCCGGCGTTCGCGCTGCGCAAGCGCGCCATCAATGTCATCAGCCTGGATCGCTATGTGGCCGACGGCATCCTGACCGCGGCGCAGGCCGAGTTCCTGCGCCGCGCCACGCGCGAGCGCCAGAACATCCTGATCGCGGGCGGCACCAGCACCGGCAAGACGACGCTGGCCAATGCGCTGCTGGCCGAAATCGCCACCACGGGCGACCGCATTCTGGTGCTCGAAGACACGGTGGAGCTGCAATGCGTGGCCCGCGACCATGTGCCACTGCGCACGCACAGCAACGTGGCCTCCATGCGGGATTTGGCGCGGGCCACGATGCGGCTGCGCCCCGACCGCGTGGTGGTCGGCGAAGTGCGCGGCGGCGAGGCGCTGGATCTCGTCAAGCTGTGGGGCACCGACCATCCGGGCGGCATCGCCACCATCCACGCCGGTTCCGCGCAAGGCGCGCTGCTGCGCCTGGAACAACTGATTCTCGAAGTCGCCGCGAACGCGCCGCGTGCGTTGATCGCCGACGCCATCAACGTCGTGGTGCGCATCGCCGGGCGTGGCCGCAATCGCCACGTCGAAAGCATCACCCGTGTCGTCGGCTTCGACGCCACGGGCTACCAACTGGCGGACGCGCTGGAAACGCCGTTTCCCGAGCTGTCGCCGACTGCCTTCCCGTCCCCTGACCCCACTGGAGAACTGCCATGACGCCTTCTCATGCTTTGCGCGTTTCTGACAATCCGCCTTTCCGTCTTGCCCGCCTGCGCCGCCTGGCCGAGCCGGCGCAACAGGGGCTGCTGCTGGCGCTCGTGTTCCTGCTGATGGCCGGCACGGCGCACGCGGCCGGTTCCTCGATGCCCTGGGAAGGGCCGCTGCAAGCCATCCTCGAATCCATCCAGGGGCCGGTGGCGCGCATCGTCGCGGTGATCATCATCATCGCCACGGGCCTGGCGCTGGCCTTTGGCGACACGTCCGGAGGCTTCCGCAAGCTGATCCAGATTGTGTTCGGGCTGAGCATTGCCTTCGCCGCGTCCTCGTTCTTCCTGTCGTTCTTCAGCTTCTCCGGCGGGGCCGTCGTATGAGCGCCGCCAACGAAGCAACGCCGGGCTTTGCACCCGGCTTCGAGATTCCACTGCATCGCTCGCTGACCGAGCCGATCCTGCTGGGCGGCGCGCCGCGCACGGTCGCCATCGCCAACGGCACTCTGGCTGCCGCCGTCGGGCTGGGCCTGCAACTGTGGATTCCGGGCCTGGTGTTGTGGATCGTTGGCCATTCCCTGGCGGTCTGGGGCGCGCGCCTCGACCCGCAGTTCATGCAGGTCTTCGCCCGGCACATCAAGCACAAGCCGCTGCTGGACGTGTAGGGGGACGCCGCCATGCTGAACCTCGCCGAATACCGCCAGCGTCCCGCGCTGCTGGCCGACTGGCTTCCCTGGGCCGGGTTGGTCGCGCCGGGCGTGGTGCTCAACAAGGATGGTTCGTTCCAGAGAGCGGCACGTTTTCGTGGGCCGGACCTGGACAGCGCCACGCAAGGCGAAATGATCGCCACCACGGCACGGCTCAACAACGCGCTGCGCCGGCTGGGTTCGGGCTGGGCGCTGTTCATCGAGGCCCAACGCCGGCCAGCGGCGGATTATCCGCAGGCCGACTTTCCCGAGGCACTGTCCTGGCTGGTGGATGAGGAGCGCCGCGCCGCGTTCGAGGAAGCGAGCCAGCACTTCGAGAGTGGCTACTACCTGACGTTGGTTTTCCTGCCGCCGGAGGAATCCCGCGCCCGCGCGGCCAAGGTGCTCTACGAAAACGCGCCCGGCGAAGGGGTGGATTGGCAGGGACGGCTGGATGCCTTCGTGGCGGAAACCGATCGCGTGTTCGACCTGCTCGATGGCGTGATGCCGGAAATCGCCTGGCTGGATGACAGCCAGACGCTGACCTACCTGCACTCGACCATCTCGACGCGGCAGTACCGCATCGGCGTGCCGGACGTGCCGTTCTATCTGGACGCGCTGCTGGCCGACTCCGCACTGATCGGCGGCCTGGCGCCCGTGCTGGACGATCAACACTTGCGCGTGGTGTCGGTGCGGGGATTTCCGACCTCGACCTGGCCGGGTCTGCTGGACGACCTCAACCGGCTGGGCTTTGCCTATCGCTGGAGCACGCGCTTTCTCTGCATGGACAAGGCCGAGGCGGAAAAGGAGCTGGGCCGACTGCGCCGCCAGTGGTTCGCCAAGCGCAAGAACGTGGTGGCGCTGCTGCGCGAAACCATTTTCCAGCAGGAAAGCCCGCTGGTGGATACCGACGCCAGCAACAAGGCGGCGGATGCCGATGCCGCCTTGCAGGAGCTGGGCAGTGATCAGGTCGCCTTCGGCTACCTCACCGCCACGGTGACGGTACTCGATGCCGACCCGGCCCTGGCCGACGAGAAGCAGCGCTTGGTGGAGCGTGTCATTCAGGGCCGGGGCTTCGTCACCATCCCCGAAACACTCAACGCCGTGGATGCGTGGCTGTCGTCCGTTCCCGGCAACGCCTACGCCAACGTGCGCCAGCCCATCGTCTCGACGCTGAACCTGGCGCACATGATGCCGGTATCGGCGGTGTGGGCCGGCCCGGAGAAAAACCGGCATCTCGATGGCCCGCCGCTGATCGTCACGCGCACCGATGGCGCGACGCCGTTCCGGCTGGTCACGCACATCGGCGACGTGGGCCATACCCTGGTCGTGGGACCGACCGGCATGGGCAAGTCCGTGCTGCTGGCCACGCTGGCGATGCAGTTCCGCCGCTACGCCGGTTCGCGCATCTTCGCCTTCGACATGGGCCGCTCCATGCGCGCCACCATCCTCGGCCTGGGCGGCGAGCATTACGACCTGGGCAACGATGGCGAGATCGCCTTCCAGCCGCTGGCCCGCATCGACGCAGAGGGCTACCGCACCTGGGCGGCGGAATGGGTGGAAGGTCGGCTACTGCACGAAGGCGTGACGGTTGGCCCGGACGAGAAGGCCACGCTCTGGTCGGCGCTGGGCAGTCTCGCCGGTGCGCCGATCGAACAGCGCACGATGACCGGGCTTTCCGTGCTGCTGCAATCGAATGCGCTGCGCCAGGCGCTGGCGCCTTATGTACTGGGCGGCGCCCACGGCAAGCTGTTGGATGCCGATCATGACCGGCTCGGCAGCGCCGACGTGCAGGGCTTCGAGATGGAGGAGCTGATGCACAGCAAGGCGGCGGTGCTGGCCGTGCTGGGTTACCTGTTCGCGCGTTTCGATGAACGCTTCGACGGCGCACCGACGCTGTTGATTCTCGACGAGTCCTGGCTGTTTCTGGACGATCCGGTGTTCGCCGCGCGCATCCGCCAGTGGCTCAAGACGCTGCGCAAGAAGAACGTCAGCGTCATCTTCGCCACGCAGTCGCTGGCCGACATCAAGGATTCGAGCATCGCCCCCGCGATCATCGAAAGCTGCGCCAGCCGCATCTTCCTGCCGAATCCGCAGGCGACCGAGCCACAGATTCGCACGATCTACGAAGGCTTCGGGCTGAACGCCCGGCAGATCGAGATCGTCGCCACCGCCGAACCCAAGCGCGACTACTACTACCAGTCGCGCCTGGGCAATCGCCTGTTCGACCTCGACCTGGGGCCGGCAACGCTCGCCTTTGCCGGCGCCTCCACCCCACAGGACCAGCGCGACATCGACCGCGTGCTGCTGAACGCCGGCGTGCCGGGCTTTGCCGGTGCCTGGCTGCGCCACCGCGGTCTCGACTGGGCGGCTGACCTGCTGCCCGCATTTCCCGGCTTCTCACCAGCGAGCGATCCCTTTCTTTCCACACCACCGGAGAACCTGCCATGAAGAAGCGCCTTCTCGCCGCCGCCATCGCGGCCATGCTCTGCACCGTTTCCACCGTTCAGGCGCAATGGGTCGTGGTCGATCCCACGAACCTCGTGCAGAACACGCTGACGGCCGTCCGCACGCTTCAACAGATCAACAACCAGATCAACCAGCTTCAGAACGAAGCGCAGATGCTGATGAACCAGGCGCGCAATCTCGCGACGCTGGATTTCAACATTGTCAATCGCCTGCGCTCGACCCTGGCGACCACCGAACGGCTGATCGCCGAGGCGCAGGGGCTGGCCTATGACGTGCAGAACCTCGACCGTGAGTTCGCACGGCTGTATCCCGAGCAGTACGCCGCGACCGTCAGCGGCGACCAGATGTACCGCGACGCGCAGGAACGCTGGAAGCACACGCTCGACGGCCTGCACACCGCGATGCGGATGCAGGCGCAGGTATCCCAGAACCTGCGCGAAGACGAAAGCGCGCTGGCCGATCTGGTGAGCCAGAGCCAGTCGGCGGAAGGCGCCTTGCAGGCCATGCAGGCGACCAACCAGCTTCTGGCCTTGCAGGCCAAGCAGTCGATCCAGGCGCAGCAACTCCAGATCACGCAGGAACGGGCCGCCGCGCTGGAACTGGCGCGGCAGGCCGCTGCCATCGAACGCGGCCGCGAGGTGACGCGCCGCTTCCTGGGCGACGGCACGCCCTACACGCCGCAGCGCGTGGATTTCTACGGCAACTGACGGGAGGCGGCCATGCGATGCGTTCCCGCCTTGCCGCTGTGTCTGCTGGCCGTGCTGCTGACCGCTTGCGGCCAGCAGCCTGCCGACGATCTGGCCGATGCCTTGGCCGCCGATCCTGCGCGGCTCAAGGCGCTACGTGCGCAGTGCGCGCAAGACCGGCAGGCGGCGGGCGAGGACGCTTGCCTGGCCGCCGCCGAAGCCTTCCGGCGCCGTTTTTTCGCCGGCCATACCGGACCGGATGAGTACGACGCTCTGACCGAACTGCCGCCGATTCCGCCAGGCTTCGATACGCCCGACGATGAGGGTGGCGAGACGGCGAACGCCGCGACGGAGGATGTGCCATGAACGACGTTACCGTCATCGACCGCTTCCTCAACACCTTTTCCACCTACATCGACTCGGGTTTCGGGCTGCTGCAAGGCGAAGTAGCGTTCCTGACCGCCACGCTGATTGTCATCGACATGACCATCGCCGGACTGTTTTGGGCCATGAACCACGCCACCGGCCAGGGCGATGACGTGATCGCCAAGTTGCTGCGCAAGGTGCTCTACGTCGGCGCCTTCGCCTACATCATCAACAACTTCAACTGGCTAGCCGGCATCGTCTTCCGCTCCTTCACTGGCCTGGGCCTGACGGCCACCGGCTCGACCCTGAGCATGGACGAGTTTCTGCAACCAGGGCGGCTGGCCAAGACCGGCATCGACGCGGGCATGCCGATTCTGGCGCAGGTCAGCGATCTGGCGGGCTTCCCGGAAGTGTTCGTGAACGTGACGCCCATCATGGTGATGTTCCTGGCGTGGCTGGTGGTGATCGTCACGTTCTTCGTGCTGGCGATCCAGCTCTTCATCACGCTGATCGAGTTCAAACTGACCACGCTGGCGGGCTTCGTACTGGTGCCGTTCGCGCTCTGGAACAAGACCAGCTTCCTGGCCGAGAAGGTACTGGGCAACGTGGTGTCCTCGGGCGTGAAGGTGCTGGTGCTGGCGGTGATCGTCGGCATCGGCACCGGGCTGTTCGCCGAATTTCAGGTGCATCCGGCCGAGCCGTCCATCGACCATGCGCTGGTCATCATGCTGGCCTCGCTCGCCTTGCTGGCGCTGGGCATCTTCGGACCGGGCATTGCCACGGGTTTGATTTCCGGCGGGCCACAGTTGGGCGCCGGTGCGATGGCCGGCGCCGCTGTCGGCGCTGCCGGAACCGCCGTTGCTGTCGGCGCTGCCGCCACGGGTGTGGGCGGTGCAGTCATGGCCGGGGCGCGCATGGCCCCGGCTGCCGCCAAGCTGGCCGGCAGCGGCGCGCGTGCCGCGACTTCCGCGGCCAGTGGTGCCCGGTCGGCGTTCCAGGCGGGTTCGTCCGCAGCCGGTGGCGGCCTCAAGGGCACGGCGGCGGGCCTGGGCAACGTCGCCAAGACCGGCGCGCAAGCCGCCGGACGAGGCGCGGCCTCCCGTGCTTCCACCGTTGGGCAGCACATGGCGGCGCCTTTCCGCGCCGGCTGGAACGGCCCTGCGGCCGAAGGCGGATCGGGGGCCAGTGCTGCCTCTTCCGATCCGGCCACCGCGTCGTCGCCACAACAGCAGCCCGCATGGGCCAAGCGCCTGCATCGCCGCCAACAGATCACCCAAGCCGCCACGACGACCGCGCACACGCTGCGCGGTGGCGATAGCGGTGGATCGGGCAGCGCCCCGAGCCTGCGGGATTCAGATTCATAAGGAGGACAAGCCATGCGATTCAAACGACCGCAGGTACGCTATGCCGACACACCGCAGCCTGCGACCCCTTACCAATCCGCTGCCCAGGTGTGGGACGAGCGCATCGGCTCGGCCCGTGTGCAGGCGAAGAACTGGCGCCTGATGGCGTTCGGCTGCCTGGTGCTGGCCCTGCTGATGGCCGTTGGCCTGGTGTGGCGTTCGGCGCAGTCCATCGTCACGCCCTATGTCGTCGAGGTCGATCAGGCCGGCCAGGTACGCGCGGTCGGCGAAGCCGCCACGCGCTACCGGCCCGACGACGCGCAGCAGGCACACCACGTCGCCCGCTTCATCACGATGGTGCGCTCGCTGTCCATCGACCCGATCGTGGTGCGACAGAACTGGCTCGATGCCTACGACTACACCACCGATCGCGGTGCGGCGGTGCTCAACGACTACGCCCGCACCAACGACCCGTTCGTCCGCATCGGCCGCGAGTCGGTGACGGTGCAGATCACCAGCGTCGTGCGCGCCAGCGACACGTCCTTCAACGTGCGCTGGACGGAACGCCGCTACGTCAATGGCGCGGCCGCCGGGCTGGAGCGATGGACGGCCGTGGTGTCCATCGTGCTGCAAACCCCGCGCACCGAGGAACGCCTGCGCAGCAATCCACTGGGCATCTACGTCAATGGCCTGTCGTGGAGCCGCGAACTCGATTCCGAAGGAGCCCGGCCATGAATCCGTCTTTCCACTTTTACGCTGTACCGTTGATGCTGCTGGCCCTGGCGGGCTGCGCCACGCAGGGCAAGCCGCCGCCGATTTCGCTCGATGAGCCGGTACAGGCCCAGCCGCTGCCCGAGCCGCCCGCGCCGGTGGAAGTCGTCACCATCCCTGAACCGCTGCCGTTGCCCGGACAGTTGAAGCCGTTGCCGGACACCGAGGAAGCCAAGCCCGCCCCCGAGCCGGCCGACGAAACCATCCGCGTCTCCCGCGCCAATGCCGAGGCGCGGGTCGCGCCCACGCGCGAGGGCTACGTCAATGCGATTCAGGTCTGGCCCTACAGCGACGGCGCGCTCTATCAGGTCTATGCGGCGGTCGGGCGCGTGACGATGATTTCGCTCCAGCCGGGCGAGGATCTGGTAACGGTGGCGGCCGGCGATACCGTGCGCTGGATCGTCGGCGACACGTCCAGCGGCAGCGGCGACGAGCTGCGCGTCAATGTGCTGGTCAAGCCGATCCGCTCCGGACTGAAAACCAATCTGGTCATCACCACCAGCCGCCGCACGTACTTGCTGGAGCTGACTTCGACCGAACGCGCCTGGATGGCGTCGGTGTCCTGGGACTACCCGCGCGACCGGATGCTGGCCTTGCAGCGCCAGGCGCAGGCCGCACAGACGGCCGCGCCGGTCGATAGCGGGCTGTCGCTGGAGCGCATCCGCTTCCGCTACGCGATCAGCGGCAGCAATCCATCGTGGAAACCGCTGCGCGCCTTCGACGATGGCGAGAAGGTCTATATCCAGTTCCCGGCCGGCATCGCCCAAGGTGAGCTGCCGCCGCTGTTTGTCATCGGCGCGCAGGGCGACGGGCAACTGGTGAACTACCGCTTCCGCTCGCCGTACTACATCGTCGATCGGTTGTTCGGCGCGGCCGAACTGCGCCTCGGCGGTGACAGGGGCGACGTGGTGCGCATCGAGCGCACCGACGGCGTGACGCGGAGGAACTGACCATGAGCCAGGACGACACCCCGGATATTGCCACGCCGCAGGCCGACAAGGTCGCACCCGAAACGGTGGCGCTACGCGCCCAGCCGCGCCCGGTCACACGGCTGAACCGGCGTACCCTGGCCGCGCTCGTTGGCGGGCTCTCCATCGCGGTGTTGGGCGCCACCATCTGGTCCTTGCAGCCATCGAAGCCCCGCAGCGGCAACGATCCGTCCGAGCTATACAACGTCGATCGCGTGTCTCGCTCCGAAGGGCTGGAGCGACTTCCCACGGACTATTCCATGTTGCCGCCACCACCGCCGCCCGACGTACCGGAACTGGGGCCACCCCTGCCGGGCGATCTCGGACCGGCCATCGTCCATTCACAACAGCCGGCAGTGGCCAGCTATGCGCCACCGGGCCATGATGCCGAGGCGGCCGAACGCGAAGTGTTGCGCCAGGAGGCCGAAGCGGCGGCGGCTTCGTCGGTGTTCTTCAGTACGGGCCAAGGCCAGACCACCGCGGTGGTGGCGCAGGCGACACCGGGAACCCCTGGCATCGGCAACACCCTGGCGGCCTTCGACTCCCTGGCCGCCGGCCCGGCCTCGACGGCGGCGCAGCCGACCGACCCGACTGTCGCCCAGAATCGGCAAGACCAGAAAGAGGCGTTCCTGCAATCCGGCTCTACGGAAACCCGCAATTCCGGGAACCTGCAACTGCCCAGCTCGCCGTATCAGGTCATGGCCGGCACGGTGATCGCCGGGGCGCTGGTGACGGGCATCAAATCGGACTTGCCGGGCGACGTGATCGCCACGGTGACAGAGCCGGTCTATGACACGGCCACCGGGCGGCATCTGCTCATTCCGCAGGGGTCACGCATCCTGGGCCGCTACAACAGCCAAGTCAGCTACGGGCAGACCCGCGTGCAGGTGGTGTGGAACCGGGTGATCCTGCCGGACACGTCTTCGCTGACGCTGGATAACCTCGTCGGCACCGACCCGGCCGGGTATGCCGGCCTGGAGGATGGTGTCGATTGGCATTGGGATCGCATCTTCGCTGGCGCTGTATTGACGACGCTGCTGGGCGTCGGCGCCGAACTGGCCGCCCCGGAGAATCGCCAGGACGGCGACCGGATCATCATCGCCGGTCGCGACAGCCTGCAAGACACGGTGAATCAGGTCGGCCAGGAAGTGACACGCCGCAACCTCAATATCCAGCCCACACTGACCAGCCGGCCCGGTTTGCCGGTGCGCATCATCGTCAATCGGGATCTGGTGCTGCGGCCTTACCAGCCGGTGATTTTCAACCGAGGAACTTCGCAATGAACACGACACGCAAGCTGCGGCTGGGGCCGCTGCCCAAGACCGAGAGCATCAAGCTGACCTTCACGTGCCCGGCTAGCCTGAAAGCCGACCTCGACCGCTACGCCGCGCTGCATGCGCAGACCTATGGTGAGGCGGTCGATGCCGTGGCGCTGATCCCGCATATGCTGGAGGCGTTTATGGCCGGAGACAGGGGATTCAGGAAAGGGGCGACGACCCCGAAAGCGCCGCCAGCGCCCCGACGTGATGCGCCACCCACATAGGCGCGGTGCCGTATCCGCTGCAAAGCAAAAGCGCAGGCCATCGACCTGCGCTTTTGCTTTGGGCTATGGATTGGGGGAGCCTTGTCGTATCATGACCGTGACCGCCATCAAATGCCCGCCCGGACACTCTGGAGTCCGCAACCGCCTCGCTCCCATATGGCTCCCAGCCTACAAGAGCAGGACTGCCCGGAGGGCTGCCATAAAGGCGCAAACCCTTGCCACGCTTAGACTTCAGCCGACAGGCTCGCACTTAGAGAGTGCTTGACATCGGCCATTTTTTGTGGCAGGTCAGCAGCACCAACCTGGAAATGCGTAACAGTAAGGCAGCTCAGGGTTTTTCGAAGCGGTAGGCAACCATCTTGCCATTGTTGGCAAGTACATACAGTGTTTTGCCATCGGTGACCATGGTCGAGGAAATACCGCTGCCATTGACCTTGTCACGGCCTACAAAGCGGCCATCAACAGGGGACAATACATGGAGATAGCCCTCCGCATCGCCCACCACCAGGTACCCATCCACATAGATCGGCGAGGTGAGGCCGCGATAGGTCAGATCGCTGTTGGTCCACAGTACCTGGCCGCTATTGGCGCGCAGCGCAGTGAGCTTGTCGCCAGCCTCGCTGATGTAAACCTGGTCGAGACCAAAGGCAGGCTGGTGGTGGCTGGAAATATCCTGATACCAAAGCGCGCGACCGGTGCCACGGCTCATGGCGGCCGCACGCCCCTGGTAGCTGGTGACATACACCACGTCACCCACCAGCAGCGGCGCGGCATCGATATCCACCATCCGCTCCAGCTCGGTGCGGCCTTTAGGCAGGGCCACCCTGCCCTCCCACAACACCACGCCGTTGGCGGGGTTGAGGGCCACAATCTTGCCATTGGCAAAACCGGTAACCACCGTGGCGTCAGTCATGACCGGCGCGCTGGTGCCGCGCAGGGTGAGTGCCGGTGAGTCGGTGGTGTATTGCCACAGCACCGAACCATCAGTGGCGCTGAGACCCAGCAGGCGGGCGTCCTGAGCCTGCACTACCACCACCTGATCGTTGACAGCGGGGGCAGAGAGAATTTCACTGTTGATATGAGTGCGCCAGCGCTGCTCGCCGGTACCCGCGTCAAGGGCAAACAGGCGACCGCGCAGGTCACCCACCAGCACCAGCCCACCACCAACACCCACACCGCCACTCAAGGGACGATCGAGTTTGGTATCCCACAGCACATCGCCGGATGTACCGTCGATGGCGTAAACCCGGCCCTCACCGTCGGCGGTGTACAAAACACCGTTAACCAGTGCGGGCACCAGGGTGGCATAGAGCGGGTCCTGGCCATCTCCGGCGCCACGGGACCATTGCTTGCGCAACTCGGTCTCTTCTTCAAACTTGACCAGCTTGGCGGGCGCCACGGCTTTTTCTTCGTCACTTTCCCAAAACTTCAGAGAGCTGCAACCAGAGACCATCAATACACAACATAACAGGGAGATCTTTTTCATCAGGCGTCCTCCTCGCTGGCGCCGGGGTTAACGGTTGCGGCCGGTGCTATCTGGTTGAGTTTCAACTCCAGCAGAGGGCGGGCCGCGGCATCGGCGGTGTCGAGATTTTCCAGTGCCACCTGGTAGGCCTGCCGGGCAGCATCGCTATCACCCAGGCGGGCATGAATATCCCCTTTCAGTTCTGCATAGAGGGCTGTCAACGGTGCTGGCGCCGGGGTATCGAGCAGCGCCAGCGCCTCCTCGTCATTGCCGCGGGCAACCTCGACGCGGGCAAGGCGCAGGGCTGCCAGGTGCTTGAGGGCTTCATCCCCGGCGTTATCCCTGACCCACTGCAATTCAGCCGCAGCAGTATCGAAATCGCCATCAGCCACCGCCAGCTTTGCCAGCACCAGCGCGGCATAGCGGCCATACTGGCTTTTCGGGCTGAGGGACTTGAGGGTTTCGGCGTGGGAAGCAGCGGCAGTGGCGCTCTTGTCGCTGGGGGCGTTTTCCCAGGCGGCGAGTTGCTCCAGCATGGCGCCGTAGAGCAGCGCGGCTTCCTCTGCAGCTGCTTTCTCACGGTCTTGCATATGTTGCCAGGCGTACCAACTGCCCAGCACCAGTACGAGAGCCAACAACAGGCGCGTGCCATTGGCCTTGAACCAGCGCTTCAGCGCTTCAATTTGTTCCTCATCACTCAGATGTTCCGCCACAAATGACTCCTGGTCAGGCTTTTAATCGTTACTTTTAATCTTTACTTTCAATCGGCTACTTTCAATCGGTTAAGAACGGCAGGCACCGCTGCCACTGGCAGGGTTTCCTGGGGCAGATCTTCCAACAGGTATTTGACTGTCAGGGTCCCCGCTGCGGCTTCATCTTCACCCATGATCAGCGCAATGCGTGCGCCGCTGCGGTTGGCTTTTTTGAGCTGATTGGCAAAATTGCCGCCACCACTGTGGGTAAGTATGCGGCTCTGCGGGCACTCCGTGCGCAATTGCTCGGCCACCGCCAGCAGTTGCGGCTTGACATTGCCGACGCCGACAAAATAGGCGTCCACTTGCCGGGCGATACTATCCGGTACCGCCCCGGCGGCGTCAAGCAGCAACACCAGCCGTTCAATCCCCATGGCAAAACCCACCGCTGGTGTCGGCTTGCCGCCCAGCTGCTCAACAAGGCCATCGTAACGGCCACCGGCACAGACAGTGCCCTGAGCGCCGAGGGATGAGGTCACCCACTCGAACACGGTTTTGCCGTAATAATCGAGCCCGCGCACCAGGCGTTCGTTGACCCGGTAACGCACGCCAACGGCATCGAGCAAGGCGCGCAACTCGGCAAAGTGGGTTGTGGACTCCTCACCGAGAAAATCCCCCAGTCGCGGGGCATCCACCAGCAGCGCCTGCATATCCGGGTTTTTGCTGTCGAGGATGCGCATGGGGTTGCTGTGCAAACGGCGTTTGCTGTCTTCATCGAGTTGCTCGTGGCGGGCCTCAAGCCAGGCCACCAGCTCGGCGCGGAACAGGGCGCGGTCGGCGGAGGTGCCTAGGGAGTTAATTTCCAGGGTCACATGATCGGCAATGCCCAGCTCTTTCCACAGGCGATCGGTGAGAATCAGCAATTCGGCATCGATATCCGGGCCGTCGAGGCCAAACACTTCGGCGCCAATCTGGTGGAACTGCCGCAGGCGACCTTTTTGCGGGCGCTCGTAGCGGAACATCGGCCCCCTGTACCACAGGCGCGGCGACTGGCGGAACAGGCCCGCCTCTTCACAGGCGCGCACGCAACCGGCGGTGCCTTCCGGGCGCAGGGTGACGCTCTCGTCATTGCGATCGAGAAAGGTATACATTTCCTTTTCGACAATATCGGTCACTTCACCGATGGAGCGCTTGAACAGATCGGTGGATTCGAGGATGGGAAAGCGGATTTCCGCCAGGCCATAGCGCTCGAACAGGTTGCGCACCTTGTCTTCAAGGTATTGCCACACAGGGGACTGATCGGGGAGCAGGTCATTCATACCCCGAATCGACTGGATTTTTTTCATGATTCTTCCGACATTTCCCTGGAGGAGACAATCAGGCGGGCCGCATCGGCCTCCTTGCTGGCGGCCTTGGCGCGAATCAGCCGTTCGAGGTTGTCCACCAGGTTGGTCTGATCGAGTTTCTGGCTCGGCTTGCCGTCGATATAGAGCAGGTTATTGGGTGTTCCGCCGGTAAGCCCCAAGTCAGAGACCTTCGCTTCGCCGGGGCCGTTGACGATACAGCCGATAATGGAGACATCCATCGCCACGGTAATATCCTCAAGCCGCTGCTCGAGTTCGTTGACAGTGGAAATCACATCAAAATTCTGCCGCGAACAACTGGGGCAGGCGATCAGGTTGATGCCCTTGGAGCGCAGCTTGAGGCTCTTGAGAATATCCCAGCCCACCTTGACCTCTTCCACCGGATCGGCGGCGAGGGAGATGCGCAGGGTGTCGCCGATGCCGTCCATCAGCAGCATCCCCAGTCCCACTGAGGATTTGACGGTACCGGAGCGCAAGCCACCGGCCTCGGTAATTCCCAGGTGCAGGGGGTTATCGATCTGGCTGGCGATCAGACGGTAGGCAGCCACCGCCATAAACACGTCAGAGGCCTTGAGACTGAGCTTGAAATTGTGAAAATTGAGGCGCTCGAGAATCTCGATATGGCGCATGGCGGATTCCACCAGCGCTTCGGCGCAGGGTTCGCCGTACTTGCGCTGCAGGTCCTTTTCGAGGGAACCGGCATTGACCCCGATACGGATCGGGATGCCTTTATCGGCAGCCTTGTTGACCACGGCGCGGATGCGATCCTCCTTGCCGATATTGCCGGGGTTGATGCGCAGGCAATCCACCCCCAGGTCCGCCACCCGCAGGGCGATCTTGTGGTCGAAGTGGATATCCGCGACTAAAGGCGCCGTCACCTGGCGGCGGATTTGGCCAAAGGCCTCGGCGGCCTCCATCGACGGCACCGAGACGCGAACGATATCGGCACCGGCCAGCTCCATGCGCTTGATCTGGGCCACGGTGGCCGCCACATCGGTGGTTTCGGTATTGGTCATGCTCTGCACCGAGATGGGGGCATCACCGCCCACCGGCACGTTGCCCACCATGATCTGGCGGGATTTGCGGCGTTTTATCGGGGATTCAAAAGCAGTCATCGGCCTAGGGTCATGTTTGCAGCAAGGGTTTCCGGGTCTGAATCGAAAGTTACCGACTTGCCCTCAAAGGTCACTTTCACACCGGGACCATGGCCGAGGGTGACCCTGAAGGGAGGCTTGCCGTCGAGTCGCAGACGGGTTCCCGCCCGATACAGATCCACTGCGAGGATGTGGTCATTGTCATCAATCACTTCGACCCAACTGTCGGCGTGAAATTCAAACAGCAAAGGGCCTTTGCCTGCAGATGCGGCAGCGCCGGTCTGGCGACGATTTTGGGCCGCCTTTACCGCGCCGCCGGGCAGGTGATCGGCCACCACAGTGCGAATAGAGGGGAATTCGTTGCCCTCGGAGTAGAGGGTCCAGAACACCAGGGTAGATGCCAGCAGACAGGCGCAGGCAGAACCGACCACAGCCAGTGGGGAACGCCGGGGCGGCGGTGGCGCAGGATGGCGTGCCAGCCAGGCAAGGCGGTAATGGGTTTCAAAGCTGGCGAGCACCGGGCTGGAGCGCAATTTGACGATATCGCAGTAATTGCGCAGGTAGCCGCGAATAAACACCGGGGGGGGTAGCTGGTCGTAGTCATCCGCTTCCAGCGCCTGCAACACCCTCGGCGTGAACCCCAGCTGCTGGCAGATCTGTTGCTCGGATATACCCCGCTTGAGCCGCGCCCGGCTTAACAGCACACCGGGCGGGGTGTCGACGGCACTGACGGGCTGATCGCTGCTATGGCTGGTCATGGCTTTTGCCCATTCGCCTGCCACTGTTTGTACTCCAGGTTTTCGCTGGAGTAGGGATACAGCTTTTCAAGGGCAAGGCCCTTGCTGGCTACGGCATCCCTGTTGCCAAACTGGTGCTCGATACGCAGCCCCAGCCACAGGCTGCGGGCGCTGGGGCGAGACAGGCTGTCGTGGGCTGACAGCATGCGCTGGGCAAGGGGGTAATCCCCGGCCTTGAAATGATAATCCGCCAACTCCAGGTAGGGCGCGGCCAGACGCGGATTGAGGGCAATGGCGCGCGACCAGGCTTCGACCGCCTCTTCATCCCGCCCCAGTGCGCTGGCAGTGATACCGAGGTTCAAAAACGCCATCGAGCGCTGGCCATAATCGGTATCTGTCACCACCCGGACAAACTGCTCATGGGCCTCCTCCATGCGGTTTTCCTGCACCAGGAATACCCCGTAGTTATTGCGGGCCCGGGAGAAGCCCCGGTCGAGGGATATAGCACGCTTGAAGTGTTTTTCCGCCAGGCTGGTTTCCTGCTCCAGCTGGTACAGCAGCGCCAGACCGTTGTGGGCACCAGGCGAACGCGGATCTATTTCCAAAGCCTTGTTGATATGGTGACGGGCAGACTTGCGGTTGCCCTGGCCGATGTAGCTGAGGCCCAACTGGATATGATCATCAAGCGCCTGATCCATGGATATCGGCTTGGCGCGTTGGGGAGTTTTACTCTCGGTAATACAGCCAGTCAGAAGCAGGCAGGCGGCGAGCAGGCAAACGGCTGCACGCGACCACAGATGACGCCTGTTGAGTCCGTCAGCTGCCATTACTCCACCATTCCAATCATCCGCACCGGTTGCTCGGCCTGCTGCAGGTAGCGTTGCTCGTAGCGCTCCTTGCGACGGGTTTTGTCGTTGAAAGCCCCCGCCAGCTGGCCACAGGCAGCGGCAATATCGTCGCCGCGGGTGGTGCGCACGGTGACGGTATAGCCCGCCCCCTGAAGAATATCGCGGAAGCGGTGCAGGGCATTGCCGGACACCCGCTGGTAGCCGGAGTTGGGGAAAGGATTAAAGGGAATCAGGTTGATCTTGCAGGGCAAATCCTTGAGCAACTCGACCAGTTCGCGGGCGTGCTCGGGACGGTCATTGATGTGGTCCATCAGGGTGTATTCCACAGTCACCTTGCGGTGGGTATCGGGAAGACGACTCAGATAATTGCGGGCCGAGGCCACCAGGGTCTCGACCGGATACTTGCGATTGATGGGCACCAGCTCGTTGCGCAGCGCATTGTTGGGTGCGTGCAGGGAAATGGCCAGAGAGACATCGGTAAAATCCGCCAGCCGGTCGATCTCGGGGACCACGCCAGCGGTGCTCAGAGTCACGCGCCGTTTTGACAGGCCGTAGGCACAGTCTTCCATCATCAGGGTCATGGCGTCGATGACGTTGTCGAAATTCATCAGCGGCTCGCCCATGCCCATCATCACCACGTTGCTGACGATGCGGTCGACACCCGGCTCAAACCCGCCAAAGGATTTCACCGCTATCCACAACTGGCCGATGATCTCGGCTGCCGACAGGTTGCGGTTAAACCCTTGCTTGCCGGTGGCGCAGAAACTGCAGTCCAGGGCACAGCCAATCTGGGAGGACACACAGAGGGTGCCGCGATCCTTTTCCGGAATAAACACCATCTCAACACTTTCACCACCGTCGAGCCGCACCAGCCATTTGCGGGTGCCGTCGCTGGATTCGTGCTGGCTGACCATCTCCGGCGGGCGGATTTCCGCCACCCGCTCGAGCTTTTCCCGCAGGCCCTTGGACAGATCGGTCATCTGTGCGAAATCGGCAACTCCGCGCTGGTGAATCCATTGCAACACCTGTTTGACGCGGAAGCGCTTCTCACCGAGATCGGCGAAAAACTGTTCCAGCTTGACAGGCGAAAGCCCCAGCAGGTTGGTTTTACCTGCCTGGGGCTCGGTGGTTGGTGTCAGCGGTGCGGTGGATGACGTCATGGCTTGAGCCGTCTCCTAGCGGGAGCAGATTTCCCGGTCGCTAAAGAAATAGGCAATTTCGCGCTCTGCCGCAGCGGGGGCGTCGGAGCCATGCACCGCATTGGCATCGATGGTGGAGGCAAAATCGGCGCGAATGGTACCGGGGGCGGCGTCCTGGGGGTTGGTGGCACCCATCAGGTCGCGGTTCTTGGCAATGGCGCCTTCGCCTTCGAGGGCCTGGATCATCACCGGGCCGGAAGTCATGAAACCCACCAGATCCTTGAAGAAGGGACGGTCCTTGTGCTCGGCGTAAAAACCCTCGGCCTGCTCGCGGGACAGCTGCTGCATTTTGGCGGCAATAATCTTGAGACCGGCTTTTTCGAAGCGGCTGAGAATTTCGCCGATGACGTTCTTGGCAACGGCATCGGGCTTGATGATGGACAGGGTTCTTTCAATTGCCATGTAATGTCTCCGATAAAAAACAGGCTTGGCAGCCAGGATCTGCCTGAGATCCTGGCCAGCTTAAATGGCTGTGGATTTTAACCCTGCAAACAGGGGGTTACAAGGAAGTATTGTGATTGCGTGCAATTGCTCAGGCAGCGCCCGCTGCGGCCTCCTCGGCCAGGGAGCGGATGCGCTTGACCATGGCGCGCAGGCCGTTGCCGCGGGTCTGGCTCAGGTGGCTGAGCAGGTCGAGCCGCCTGAAATAATCCTCGATATCGAAAGCCAGCAATTCCACCGGAGGCTTGCCGTTGTAGGCGGCCATCACCACTGCCAGCAGCCCCTTGACGATAAAGGCGTCGCTGTCGGTCTCGAACCACATCCGCCCAGCGTCAAGGCGGGTGTCGATCCACACCTGGCTCTGGCAACCGCGCACCAGGTGGGCGTCGTCCTTCTTGCCCTCATCCATGGGTGGCAGCTCCTTGCCCAGATCGATGATGTACTTGTAGCGCTCCTCCCAGCCATCAAAAAAGCTGAGGGTATCGATAATGTCATCAGCGGTGATATCGCGGCCAAAAGGGTTGCTGGTCATAACAGGCTCGGCAGTCATTGCGGATTAGAGTGCGCAGGTATTTGCGCGGCGGGCAGGGTAACAGCAGCTCCCGCTCAGTAGAACAGCCCAGTCTCCAGCTGCGCTTCCTCCGACATCATGTCGCGGCTCCAGGGTGGATCAAACACCAGGCGCACATCCACTTTGGCCACATTGGGCACCTGTGCCACCCGGTATTTGACATCCCCCATCAACACCGGCCCCATGCCACAGCTGGGAGCTGTCAGGGTCATGTCGATGGCGACAGTCTTGCTATCCTGGTCGATGGAGAGGCCGTAAATCAGGCCGAGGCTGCGCAGGTTGACGGGGATTTCCGGGTCGTAGATGGTTTCCAGCGCCTGCCAGACATGGTCCTCGCAGATCAGGCCATCGCCGCGATCCTCGAAGTGCAGCTCCTGCTTTTCAAGGCCGAGGGCATCGGCATCGGTGCCGTCCACCCGCAGCATATTGCCCTTGTACACCACCGTATAGTTGCCGCCCAGTGACTGGGTGATGGTAATAAAGGTATCCACCGGGATGGTGACCGGATCGCCCGTGGGTACACGCCGGGCGGGACATTCCCGCCTCGTCACCACCATTGTCTGTTCAACCATGCCCTTTTCTACCCCTAAAATACTGGCCCTTGGAACCACTACTGCAAAGCTGCGCGCGGAGAGAAAGCCGCCTAGAAACTGAAGCTTTCGCCGCAGCCGCAGGCATCCTTGGCATTGGGATTGTTGATCACCAGACGGCGGTTGACGCCCTCCTGCACATAGTCAAGCTGCATGCCGTTGAGGGAAGGCAGGTCCTTGGGCGGCAGACACAGGGTCAGGCCGTTGTCGAGGGCCACCACCAGATCGTCAGCTTCCGGCCCTGCCACTTCATCGATCACGTACTTGTAGCCGGTGCAGCCACTCTTTTCGAGATGAATGCGCACGCCGGTCAGCCCCTTGGGGGCCAGCTGCTGGCGCAGGTGTTGCGCTGCCGCCTCGGTGACAGTCACGGAGGGAGCCACTTTACCAGCAGTACCGACTTCGTAGGTTTCAACGCTCATAGACTACTCCGTTGCGAAAAAACAGTTACAGCAAAAAGTGCCGGGCTTTTTCCAGACCGGCAAACAGGCGGTCCACATCATCCATTGTATTGTACAGGGCAAAGGATGCCCGCACCGTGCCGGGGATACCATAGCGCGCCATCAGGGGCTGGGCGCAATGGTGGCCGGTGCGCACCGCCACTCCCTGCTTGTCGAGCAACATGCCCACATCGGATGGGTGAGTACCCTCCAGCAGAAAGCTGAATCCCCCGGCAATCTGGCTGGCCTGACCCACCCGGCGCAAGCCGGGAAAATCCGCCGCCAGTTGCCAGCAATAGGCCAGCAGCGCCGCTTCGTGGGCGGCTATGGCGTGGCGATCAAGCCCCATCAAATAGCGCAGCGCTGCGGCAAGGCCGACAGCACCGGCGATATCCGGGGTGCCCGCCTCAAATTTGTAGGGCAGTATGTTCCAGGTGCTACCCGTAAAACTCACGGTCTCGATCATTTCACCGCCACCCTGGTAGGGGGGCATGGCATCGAGCAGTTCTTCCCTTCCCCACAGCACGCCAATGCCGGTAGGGCCGTAGACCTTGTGGCCTGAGAACGCGTAAAAATCGCAATCCAGCGCCTGCACATCCACCGGGTAGTGAGCGACTCCCTGGGCGCCGTCGATCAGCACTTTGGCACCGACGCAATGGGCCAGGGCAATCACTTCCGCCACGGGATTCACTGTACCCAAAGCATTGGAAATATGGTTGATGGATACCAGCTTGACGCGCTCATCCAGCAAACCCTTGAGCGCTTCAAGATCCACTTCGCCGCTGTCGTTGACAGCCACCGGCACCACTTCGGCGCCTGTCTCGGCGGCGACCATCTGCCACGGCACGATATTCGAGTGGTGCTCCAGCGCCGGCATCAGCACCCGATCACCGGGGCCCAGATTGGCTCGACCCCAGGTAGCAGCCACCAGATTGATGGACTCAGTGGTGCCGCGGGTCCAGACCACTTGGCTCGCTGACGGGCTGTTGATAAATCCGGCCACTGTCGCACGCGCGTCCTCAAAGGCCTGGGTGGCCTCATCGCTGAGCAAATGGGCGCCGCGGTGGACATTGGCATTGTGGTGCAGGTAGTAGTCGCTGATGGCATCGATCATCACCAGCGGCTTTTGTGTCGTGGCGGCATTGTCGAGGTACACCAGCGGATGGCCATTCACCTGGCGGGCGAGAATGGGAAAGTCGCGGCGCGCCGTTTCGGCGTCAAAAACACCGGGTTGTACATTGCCTGTATTCGACAGCGCATTCACAGCAGGTGCCTCATCAAGTCAGGGTCCTGGGCGAACAGCTGCGCCAGTCGGGGCCGCAGGTAGCGCTGAAGCGGCTCGCGATCCATGCGGTTGAGCAGTTCGTTGATAAAACCGAAGCTAAGGAGCACTCTGGCTTCCTGCTCGGAAATACCGCGGGTGCGCAGGTAATGCAGTTGCTCGCTGTCCAGCTGGGCCACGGTGGCACCGTGGGAGCACTGCACGTCGTCGGCGTAGATTTCCAGCTCCGGCTTGGTATCCACCTCGGCGGTATTGCTGGTGAGCAGGTTGCGATTGCTGAGATGGGCGCTGGTTTTCTGGGCATCGCGGTGAATATGGATGCGGCCATTGAAAACGGCCTGACCGTGATCCGCCACAATGCCGCGAAAGGTTTGCTCGCTGGTACAGTGGGGAACCTCGTGATCCATGGTGACATGGTAATCCACATGCTGGCGCAGACGCGGCAGGTAGACACCGTTGAGCTCACAGTGGGCGCCCTCACCCCGATGGCGCACCACCAGATCAATGCGCTTGAGACGGCTACCCAGCGCCACATGGAAACCGTTGAGCGTAGCGCTGCGCCCCAGGCTGGCATGTATGGCGCCAACATGGAGGACACCGGGCTCCTCCAGGTGCAGGCGGTAGTGATGCAAGCGGGCATTATCTCCCACCACCAGCTCGGTGACACCATTGGTAAAGACATTCTGGCCCTCGGCGCTGCTGGCAAAATGCTCCAGCACAGTCGCTTCACTGCCCTCCTCCAGCACCACCAGCAGGCGCTGGGCAATACCAAACTCAGCGGGCTGGGCTGTTGTCAGCCACACCAGCTGGATCGGCTGCTTAATATGGCTGTTGCGCGCTACCCGCAGATAAACGCCATCTGCCAGCCAGCTGTCGTTGAGGGCCGTAAACAGTCTTGCCTGACCATTGGCAAGGCTGCCGAGATGCGCCGAGATCAGTGAAATGTCACTGTCATCACTGGCGCGGGAAAACGGCACCAGGGACAAACCCTCGGGCAGCGGCCCGGGGGACGACAGGGACTCACTGTACTGGCCGTTGACGAAAGCCAGCACATGGGCACCCAGGTCTGCAATGGCAAAATGGCCGACCAGATCGGCGTCAGCAGGCGCCGCTTGCGGCGCAGCCTGGTACTGACCTTCCCGCAGCGGACGCAGGCTGGTGTACTTCCACTCCTCCACCTTTAAATCGGGCAGCACCCGGCCCTCGCCAGAGTGGCGGCCCAGGGTATTGAATGCCGCCAGCCAGCCGGGGACAGAACCCGCTTCACGGGAGAGAGCCTTTTCCACGAAATCCGTCATCAGGCGACCTCGTTTTCCAGCCAGCCGTAGCCTTTTTCTTCCAGCTCCAGGGCCAGAGACTTGTCGCCGGACTTGACGATGCGTCCGCCTGCCAGGACATGGACAAAATCCGGCTCGATGTAGGTCAGCAGGCGCTGGTAGTGGGTAATCATGATGATGGAGCGATCGGCACCGCGCAGGGCATTGACACCGCGGGCCACCAGCTGCAGAGCGTCGATATCGAGACCGGAATCGGTCTCATCGAGGATCGCCAGGCGCGGCTCCAACAGCATCATCTGCATGATTTCATTGCGCTTTTTCTCGCCGCCTGAGAAACCTTCGTTAACCCCGCGCTTGAGGAACCCCTGGTCCAATTCCACCGCCTTGCACACCTCGCGGGCCTTCTTGAGGAAGCTAACGGAATCGAGGGCGGGCAGGCCGCGGTGTTCGCGCACGGCATCGACACCGGCCTTGAGAAACTCCATATTGCTAACGCCGGGAATTTCCACCGGGTACTGGAACGCCAGGAACAAACCCTCGCGGGCGCGCTCTTCGGTTTCCATCTCCAGCAGGTCGCGGTCCATAAAGCTGATACTGCCTCCCGTCACCTCATAACCGGGGCGCCCGGCCAGCACGTGGCCGAGAGTGCTTTTACCGGAACCGTTGGGACCCATGATGGCGTGCACTTCACCGGGGCGGACCTCGAGATCAAGGCCCTTCAGGATGGCCTTGTCATCTTCTTCAATACGGGCTTGCAGATTCTTGATCGACAACATGCAAAAACTCTCTATCAACGTTCCATCAACTGGGTTAGCGGGCAGCGCTGCCACCCGCGAAATTCACTGAACTCAGGGCCGGATCAGCCCACCGCTCCTTCAAGACTGACTTCCAGCAGCTTGCCCGCTTCGACGGCAAACTCCATGGGCAACTCGCGGAACACCTCCTTGCAAAAACCGTTGACGATCATCGACACGGCTTTTTCGGTATCGATACCGCGCTGGCGACACAGGTAGAGCTGGTCGTCGCTGACCTTCGAGGTGGAGGCCTCGTGCTCGATCACTGCCGAGGGGTTCTTGCTCTCGATATAGGGAAAGGTGTGCGCGCCGCACTGCGCCCCAATCAGCAGGGAGTCGCACTGGGTAAAGTTGCGCGCACCTTCGGCGCTGGCGGCGATATGCACCTTGCCGCGGTAGGCGTTGGAACTCTGCCCCGCTGAAATACCCTTGGAGATGATCGTCGAGCGGGTGTTCTTGCCCAGATGGATCATCTTGGTGCCGGTGTCGGCCTGCTGATGGTTGTTGGTGAGGGCCACCGAGTAGAACTCGCCAACACTGTTGTCACCCTTTAGGACACAGCTGGGGTATTTCCAGGTCACCGCTGAACCGGTTTCCACTTGGGTCCAGGAAATATGAGCGTTGGTGTGGGCCACACCGCGCTTGGTGACAAAATTGTAGATGCCGCCCTTGCCCTCGGCATCGCCGGGGTACCAGTTCTGCACCGTGGAATATTTGATTTTGGCATTGTCGAGGGCCACCAGCTCCACCACGGCGGCGTGCAACTGGTTCTCGTCGCGCATGGGGGCAGTGCAGCCCTCCAGATAGCTGACGTGGCTGCCCTCGTCGGCAATGATCAGGGTTCGCTCGAACTGGCCGGTATTGGATTCGTTGATGCGGAAGTAGGTTGACAGCTCCATGGGGCAGCGCACCCCCTTGGGGATGTACACAAAGGAACCATCGCTGAACACCGCGCTGTTGAGGGCGGCAAAGTAGTTGTCGCGCTGGGGCACTACGCTGCCCAGGTACTTGCGTACCAGGTCCGGGTAGTCGTGCACCGCCTCGGAGATGGAGCAGAAGATCACTCCCGCCTCCATCAGTTTGGCCCTGAAGGTGGTGCCCAGTGACACGGAATCAAACACCACGTCGACCGCAACACCCGCCAGCACTGCCTGCTCGTGAAGCGGGATGCCGAGCTTTTCGTAGGTGCGCAGCAGTTCCGGATCAACCTCGTCGAGGCTTTTGGGGCGGTCTTCCATGCTCTTGGGGGCAGAAAAGTACGACAACGCCTGGTAGTCGATTTTCGGGTAGCGCACATGGGCCCACTCGGGCTCAACCATTTCAAGCCAGGCACGGTAGGCCTTGAGGCGCCACTCCAGCAGCCACTCGGGCTCATTCTTGCGCCCCGAGATATAGGCAATCACATCCTCGTTGAGGCCTGGCGGCAGAGTATTGGCCTCGACATCGGTATAAAAACCGGCCGCATACTCCTTCTTGATCAACCCTGCGATGTGTTCTTGGGACATAAGCTAAACCTGGGAAATCACTGTTGAAAGGCCTGTTTGGCAAAGGCCGAAAGCCCTCAAAGACGCGAAGACTGAGACAGGGCCATTATCGAATAACCTACTAAAATAGTCAACTTTATGCCTGATGACCGCCTATGATAACGCAATCAGGAGATACGGGACCAAAGCTCCCGCAAACGGGTAACCGCATGGTTGATCTGGGCAATGGCAAAATCCACCTCTTCCGCCGTTGTGTAACGCCCAAGACTGAAGCGGATGGCGCTGTGAGCCAGCTCATCACCAATACCCAGCGCACGCAGCACATGGGATGGCTCCAGGCTGGCAGAGGTACAGGCGGAACCGGACGATACCGCCAGATCCTTGAGTGCGGTGAGCAGCGACTCCCCTTCAACCCCGGCAAAACTGACATTGAGGTTGCCAGCGACACGCTGCTCCAGGGAGCCATTGAGGCTGATGCCGTCCAGATTCCTGATACCGTCCCAGAGGCGATTGCGCAGGGCCAGTATGCGCTGGCTCTCGGCAGCCATTTCCTCCCGCGCAATGCGGAAGGCTTCTCCCATACCGACGATCTGGTGTGTCGCCAACGTACCGGAACGCATGCCGCGTTCATGGCCACCACCATGCATCTGGGCTTCCAGCCTGGTCCGCGGGCGGCGCCGCACATAGAGGGCACCAATGCCCTTGGGGCCATAGATTTTATGGGCACTGAACGACATCAAGTCGACATTCATGGTCGCCAGGTCGATGGCAATCTTGCCAGCACTCTGGGCTGCATCCACATGAAAGCACACGCCCCTGTCTCGGCAGACCTGACCGATAGCGGCTACATCGTTGATGGTACCTATCTCATTGTTGACGTGCATGATCGACACCAGCACCGTGTCGGCGCGGATAGCCCCTGCCACCGCTTCGGCACTGATAATGCCCTCGCTGTCAGGCGTCAGCCGGGTTACAGCAAAGCCTTGCAGCTCCAGCTGCTGGCACGGGTCGAGCACCGCCTTGTGTTCGATAGCGGAAGTCACAATGTGCCCGCCTTTTCCCTGATTGGCAGCGCCCCGATGGATATGGGCGCGGCCCTTGATCGCCAGGTTATTGGATTCCGTGGCGCCGGATGTCCAGACGATTTCACGGGCATCGCCATTGATCAGGGCCGCGACTTGGCTGCGCGCTTCCTCTACGGCAGCCTCCGCTTGCCAGCCATAGGCATGGGAGCGAGAGGCCGGGTTGCCAAAGACCCCATCGAGGGTCAGGTAACCCAGCATCTTTTCGGCAACGCGGTAATCCGCCGGAGTAGTGGCAGCGTAATCAAGGTAAACGGGCAATTTCACGAATCAGCGCCGCTCCAGACCAAGGGAGGCCAGGTTGATGAGGGACTCGCCACCTTGAGAATCGCCGACCTTGGCATCCTGGCGTTTGCAGATAGCCTGCACATGCTGGGTTTCGGTCAACTCGTCGAGGGTGATATCACTGAGGAAGTTGTGGATTTTCTCGCTCAAGCGGTCCCACAGGTGGTGGGTGAGGCAGACTTCGCCCGCCTGGCAGTTGCCCTTGCCCGAGCAGTTGGTGGCATCGACGCTTTCATTGACGGCGTCAATGATCTCGGCGACATTGATCTCGCTGCCCGGCCTGTTGAGCCGGTACCCGCCGCCGGGACCGCGCACGCTGGTCACCAGTTGGTTCTGGCGCAGCTTGGCAAAGAGTTGTTCCAGGTACGAGAGAGAGATTTCCTGGCGCTGGGAAATATCAGCCAGACTGATGGGCTTTTTCTGCCCGTGGAGCGCAAGATCCAGCATCGCCGTGACCGCGTAGCGACCCCGTGTTGTCAATCTCATGGCCCTGATCCCTGCGTGACTAGTAGGCGGCAATTATTCAATATCCGACTTTTTCAGTCAAGTATAAGCCCCAGCTTTTCAGTGGGGCTTTCCGTCGGTTTTGTCAGTCGGTTTTGTCGCCCTCTTTGGCCACCCGCAAGCGATGGGCGACGTTCTGGATGCCCGTCAAGACACCGCGCAGGATACTCAATTCCATCTCGTCGAGACGGATGCGACCATACAGGCGCCGCAGGCGGGTCATGGTCTGGCGCGGGTTGTCGCGGTTGTGAAAATCGATATCCACCAGAGCCTGCTCCAGGTGCTGAAAATACATTTCGATATCCTCCGCCCGCGCGGGCGGCTGATCCCACTCCTGCACCAGGGGCAGATCCGATCCGGTCAAGAACGCCATACGCACTTCATAGCTGAGCACCTGCACCGCCGCCGCCAGATTCAGCGAGCTGTACTCCGGGTTGGCGGGGATATGGACGTGATAGGTGCACTTTTGCAATTCATCGTTGGTCAGGCCGCGATCCTCTCGACCGAAAACAATCGCCACCGGGTGAGTGGCCGCCTCGCGCACCACCCGTTCGCCGCACTCGCGGGGATTGAGCATGGGCCAGGGAATACGCCGGTCCCGGGCGCTGGTGCCCACCACCAGCCCGCAACCTGCCAGGGCCTCATCGAGCGTGTCCACCACAATGGCCTTTTCCAGCAGATCGGCGGCACCCGCCGAGCGCCATACCGCCTTGTCGGCGGGAAAATTCAGGGGCGACACCAGATAAAGCTGACTGAGCCCCATATTCTTCATGGCGCGCACCGCTCCACCGATATTGCCGGGATGGGTGGTGTTCACCAACACGATGCGGATCTTGTCGAGCAACTGGCTATTCATTGGCGTCTATCTACAGGGTTTTGGACATCTTCGGGGGCGGGCATTCTACCAGCATGGCGGGCGCTTTTCTCAAACACCTTCAGATTGAGTCTGCTACAATGCGCGCCCTTTTACTCGCTCTTTAAATTCAGCCTATGGAACCAATGCTCAATATCGCCCTGCGTGCCGCACGCAGCGCTGGCGACAAAATAGTTCGTTCTGCGGAGCGCATGGACCTTGTCCAGATCGACGAGAAGGGTCGCAACGACTTTGTCACCGACGTTGACAAGGCTGCCGAGGCTGAAATTATCAGCCAGCTGCTCAAGGCCTTTCCGGATCATCGCATCCTCGGCGAAGAGTCCGGCTATATCGGCAACGCCAACAGCGACTACACCTGGATTATCGATCCCCTCGACGGCACCACCAACTTTATCCGCGGCATTCCCCACTTTGCGGTTTCCATCGGCTGTTTTTACAAAGGCAAACCGGAGCACGCGGTTGTCTTTGACCCTGTCAAACAGGAAGAATTTACCGCCAGTCGCGGTCGCGGTGCACAGCTCAATGGCCGCCGCATCAGGGTTACCAGTCGCACCAATTTCAACGGCGCCCTGATCGCCACCGGCGTGCCCTTCAACCTGCCGTCCAGCGCCCATATGGACCCCTACCTGGAGTGCTTCAAGGCCCTGGCCGAGCAGTCCTCGGGCATTCGTCGCCTCGGCGTTGCCTCTCTGGACCTGGCATACCTGGCCGCGGGCCGCTTTGACGCCTTCTGGGAAATGCACCTCAAACCCTGGGATATCGCCGCCGGCGTGCTGCTGGTGAAAGAAGCGGGCGGCATGATCAGCGACTTCCAGGGCGGCAACGACTATATGGAAAGCGGCCATGTGGTGGCTGCCACGCCCAAGTTGTTCAAGCCAACCCTGCAACAGGTGCAGAAGCACCTGGGGCATTTGAAATAGTCGGGGAGATGTTTTAACGGGAGACGGGAGATGGAAAAGCCCCGTCTCCCATCTCCCATTCAGACGTCTCCCGCTGTCCCGTCACAATACTGTCAAATTCCCCCCTTAGGGTTCCCCCATCTTGTGGAGGAACCCCATGCTCAATATCGAGACCTTTCTGCAGGACCGCTACCCGGATTTCTGCCAAAAGCGGCCATTGCTCGCCAAACCTCTCACCAAAATCCTGCGCCTGCTGTTTCACGAACGGGAATTCCAGCAATTCGCCACCACTTGGCCCCACCTTCGGGGATTTGATTTTGTCGAGCAGGTGCTCGATTACTTCCAGTTCAGCTACGCCACCCGCGACAACGAGCGGGAACGCATTCCCGCCCGCGGTCGGGTGGTGATTGTCGCCAATCACCCCATCGGCTCACTCGACGGACTGGCGCTGCTCAAGCTGGCGCGTGAAATGCGCCGCGACGTCAAGGTGGTGGCCAACGATATTCTCGCTGCGGTGGAGCCGCTGCACCCCCTGCTGCTGCCGGTAGACAACATGGGTGGCAACACCCCGCGGCGCAATTTGGAGGCCATCCAGCAACACCTCAAAAACGAGGGCGCGCTGATTATCTTTCCCGCCGGAGAAGTCTCCCGCCTGGGCGCCAAGGGTGTACGGGATGGAAAATGGCAAACGGGGTTTTTGCGCATCGCCGCAGCCTGTAATGCCCCGATCCTGCCGGTGTTTGTCGATGGTCGCAACTCGGGGTTCTTCTATGCACTGTCGTTTCTCGCCCGCCCCATTTCCACCCTGTGGCTGGTGCGGGAAATGTTTAAACAGGCCAAAAATTGTGTCGATATCCGTATCGGCCAGCCGGTCAGCTTCGACAATTACCAGCGGGTTGGCGTCTCCATCAAGGAAAAGGCCCAGCTGTTCCGCCGCCATGTGTACCGTATCGGCCACGACAAGGACGGTATTTTTGCCTCCGAGGCCGCCATCGCCCATCCCGAAAACCGCGTCCAGCTGCGCGAGGAAATGCGCCGCTGCGAATTGCTGGGAGACACCGCCGACGGCAAGCAGATCTACCTGTACCGCTGCCAGGCCGACTCCTGCATCATGCGCGAGATTGGTCGCCTGCGGGAAATGACTTTCCGCGCAGTGGGTGAAGGTACTGGCCTGCGGCGCGACACCGACCACTACGACCAGCACTATTTCCACCTGATCCTGTGGGATGATAAAGACCTGGAAATCGCCGGCGCCTACCGCTTTTGCGACGCCAGTCGCAGTGCTGAACAACTGGGCGCCAGCCAGCTCTACTCCGCCACCCTGTTCTCCTTCAACCCCGCCATCCAGCCCTATCTGCAACAGGGGCTGGAACTGGGTCGCAGCTTTGTGCAGCCGCGCTACTGGGGCAAACGCAGCCTCGACTACCTATGGTTTGGCATTGGCGCTTTCCTGCGCAAAAATCCCCAGTACCGCTACCTGTTTGGCCCGGTCTCCATCAGCAACAGCTATCCGAAACAGGCCATGGAAATGCTGGTGTATTTTTACTCCGTTCACTTTCCTGCCCGCGAGCCCATCGCCAGCGCCACCCTGCCCTACGCCATTTCGCCCCGCCGCAGGGAAGAGCTGGCCAGCATTTTCCCCGGCACTGACTACCAGGAAGAGTTCTCCCAGCTCAAGAACATGCTGTCCCATATGAATCTGAGTGTGCCCACCCTCTACAAACAGTACCCGGATATTTGCCTGGAAGATGGCGTGCAGTTCGCCGGATTCAATGTGGACCCCGCCTTTGGCGATTGTGTGGACGGCCTGATCATGGTGGATCTGACCCGTCTCAAGCCGAAAAAGCGGGCGCGCTATATTGATGGCAACTGTTCTGCGGCCATCGACTGATCACTGTGCGTTGAAATAAGCGGGGGATGATTGAACGAGAGACGGGAGATGGAAGAGCGCTCTGTCTCCCGTCTCCCATTCCACAATAACGACAGAAACAGCCGTCAAGTGTACAATCCCGGTTCTTTACGGGGGTGGGCTATGGGCGCAGAAAAGGGCGAGCAAAAGAGCGAAGAAAACTACACCGACTTCGGCTTCAAGAAAGTGCCGATAGCCGATAAGGCCAGCCATGTATCGCGGGTTTTCCACTCGGTGGCGGGTCGCTACGACATGATGAACGACCTGATGTCCGGCGGCATCCATCGCCTCTGGAAACACTTCACCATTGAAATGTCCGGTGTCCGCGCCGGTCAGCGGGTGCTGGATATTGCTGGCGGCACCGGCGATCTGACTGCGAAATTTTCCCGCCTGGTGGGCCTCGAAGGTCTGGTGGTGCTGGCGGATATCAACGATTCCATGCTGCGGGTGGGCCGCGACAAGCTGCTCGACAGCGGCACCAGCGGCAACGTCGTGTTCGCCCAGGCCGATGCCCAGTACCTGCCCTTCCCCGACAACAGCTTTGACTGCATTACCATTGCCTTTGGCCTGCGCAATGTCACCGACAAGAGCCTGGCGATTGCCTCCATGCTGCGGGTGCTCAAGCCCGGTGGACGCCTGCTGGTGCTGGAGTTTTCCAAGCCGGTTTCGCCCGCGCTGGAAAAAGTCTACGACTTCTATTCTTTCCGCATCCTGCCGCTGATGGGCAAGGCCGTGGCCAACGACGCCGACAGTTACCGCTACCTGGCAGAGTCGATCCGCATGCACCCGGACCAGGAAACCCTGAAGGGCATGATGGAAGCTGCCGGTTTTGCCCGTTGCGAGTATCACAACCTCACTGGCGGTATCGTCGCGCTGCACAAGGGTATCAAACCTTGAGCGGACCATTGCAGGCTCTGGCTTTGGGCCGTTTGGAAAAACTGATCAACCATGCTCTGGGATTCGATCCCGCCAGTTTGCAGGCGCTGGGCCAACTGGCCGGTCGCACCCTGGCAGTGGACTGCACTTTCCCACTCCTGCAAATGGGCGCCGAATTCAGCGCTGATGGCAACATCATGCTGTCGTCGACCCTCTTCACCAGTGCGGACGTCACCCTCAAAGGCACAGCCTTTTCCCTGGCAAAACTCGCCAGTGACAGCGGCGACATGGTCACCTTTGTTGACTCCGGGGTGGAGGTCAGTGGCAGCCAGGATCTGCTGCGCGATTTGCGCCGCATACTCGGCAACCTCGATATTGACTGGGAAGCTGCACTGGCCGCGCTGTTGGGAGATGTTCCCGCTCACCTGATTGCCAAAACCCTGCGTACAACCCATCAGTGGCGCCAGGATGCCGGGGCGCGGGCCTTCTCCGGCGGCGCTGAATATCTGCGTGAAGAGGCCAGACTGGTTATCGGCAGAGCAGAAATGGAACCCTGGGCCAAGGCTGTCGACAAGCTGGCCCGCGATACCGACCGCATTGCTGCGCGCGTACGAAAGCTGCGCAAGCGTGCAGGGGATACGCCCTGATGGCCCGGATATCTCGACTGATAACCATAGCGCGGGTGGCCCTGCGCTACCGTCTCGATTCGTTCCTGCGCGACGGCATCAATGGCTTGGGCGGCAAACGCACGCCATTGCCCGCACGTCTGCTGGCGCGCCTCACCGCCCTGCTGCCTGAGCCAAAAGACCCGCGCGGCCTGCGCCTGCGGCTGGCCCTGGAAGACCTTGGCCCGATCTTTATCAAGTTCGGCCAACTCCTGTCGACCCGCCCCGACCTGATTCCCGCCGATATCTGCCGCGAGCTGGATCGTTTGCAGGACAAAGTGCCGCCCTTCAGCTCGGAGCAGTTTGTCGCCATCGTCGAATCCGCCCTCAAGGGCAAGGTGGACGACCTCTTCCTGAGCTTCGATCAGGAGCCGCTGGCCTCGGCCTCAGTGGCCCAGGTGCACTGTGCTCAACTCAAGGATGGTCGCGAAGTGGTGGTGAAAGCCATCCGCCCCAATATCGAACAGGTTATTGCCCAGGATATCGAGCTGCTGTTCAGTCTGGCCCGCTGGGTGGAACACAACACCAGCGTCGGCGTAAGACTGCACCCGGTGGAGATTGTCGAGGACTACAAGCACACCATTTTCGACGAACTCAACCTGCAGCGGGAAGCCGCCAACGCCTCACTGCTGCGGCGCAATTTCCTCAACTCGCCGCTGCTCTATGTGCCGGATGTGTACTGGCCCCTGACCAATGAAAAAGTCATGGTCAGCGAGCGGATTTACGCTGCGCCGGTTACCGATATCGCCTACCTGACGCAGCGCAACACTGACTTCAAGGTGCTGGCTGAACGGGGCGTGGAGATCTTTTTCACCCAGGTCTTCGAGCACAATTTTTTCCATGCCGACATGCACCCGGGCAATATTTTTGTCGATGCCTCGGACCCCAAAGCGCCCCGCTATCTGGCGGTGGATTGCGCCATTGTCGGCTCCCTCACCGACGAGGATCGCTACTACCTGGCGCGCAACCTGGTGGCCATTTTCCGCCGCGATTACCGCCAGGTGGCCGAACTCCATGTGCTGTCAGGCTGGGTGCCCGCCAAAACCTCCATCAACGATTTTGAATCGGCGATCCGCACCGTTTGCGAACCGATTTTTGAACGGCCCCTGCGGGAAATTTCCTTTGGTGTCCTGCTGGTGAGCCTGTTCCGCACCGCCCAGCGCTTTGATATGGAAGTGCAACCGTCACTGGTGCTGCTGCAAAAGACCCTGCTCAATATCGAAGGGCTCGGGCGCCAGCTTTACCCGGACCTGGACCTGTGGTCCACGGCCCATCCCTTTCTCGAAAAATGGCTGAAGCAGCGTTTCAAACCCGATGCCCTCCTCGCCCGCCTCAAGCGCCACGGACCGGAATGGCTGGAGCAGTTCCCGGAAATCCCCCAGCTGATCTTCCAGTCCCTTGAGCACAGCAGGCAGCGCAACCGCGAACCCGCGCCAGCTATTCCGTCAGCTCCGCCAAAACCGACAGGCCGGCGCCCGTTATTGCTTGGCAGCGCGCTGATGGGTATTGGCGCTGGGTCGGCCTTTCCGCAGTGGAGCGACACTGTGGCCAACCTGCCGACCATCAGCCTGTTGCTATTCGCGGCGGGAACTTTAATATTGCTGCTCCGTTGAAACAGGCATAATGCAGCCATGAGTAGCGATTTTATCGACACTGACTTTACTGCCACCGACTTCATTGGCCAGGTTGCCTGGAACGAAGCAGGGCTTGCCCCCGCCATTGCCCAGGATGCCAACACCGGCCGCATCCTGATGGTGGCGTGGATGGACCGCGAAGCACTGGCGCTCACCGCCAGCACCAAACGTGCGGTGTACTGGTCGCGCTCACGGCGCAAACTGTGGCGCAAGGGCGAAGAATCAGGTCACCACCAGGATGTGCTGGATATTTGCCTCGACTGCGATGGCGACGTGATTCTCCTGAAAATCCGCCAACAGGGCGGCATCGCCTGTCATACTGGCAGGGAGTCGTGCTTTTTCCGCACCCTCAAAGACGGCCAGTGGCAGGTGACAGACGAGGTCCTCAAGGACCCGGAGACCATTTACAAATGAACGACACCCTCAAGGCGTTGACGGATATTCTCGAATCCCGCAAGGGTGCTGACCCCGGCAGCTCCTACGTCGCCAGCCTGCACGCCAAGGGGCTTAACAAGATTCTCGAAAAAGTGGGCGAAGAAGCGATTGAAACCATCCTCGCCGCCCGCGACGCCGCCGACAACGGCGACACCAGCGCGCTGGTCAGCGAAACCGCAGACCTGTGGTTTCACTGCCTGGTGATGCTCTCCCACCTGGGAGAAAACAGCGCATCGGTACTGAAGGAACTGGAACGACGCTTCAACACATCCGGACTCGACGAAAAGGCGGGTCGCACACAATCATAAGAGGAACAGGGTATGGGTATTGGTGGTATCAGCATGTGGCAACTATTGATCATTCTTCTCATCGTGATATTGATTTTCGGCACCAAACGCCTCAAGGGCATGGGTGGTGATCTCGGCAGCGCCATCAAAAGCTTCAAGAAAGCGGTGACCGAGGAAGAGGACAAGGACAGTAAAAACGGAGAGAATCAGGCCTCAAAAATCAGCGCCGAGGAATCCGACACCTCTGCTGCTGAAAACACCGAGAAAAAAGAACACAGCAAACAGTAAAAAAGCTGGTTTTTCTCCTTGTGCATCCCCTCATTCACTGAGCTGCAGACGCCTGTATGTTTGATATCGGTTTTACCGAGCTTGTCCTAATTGCAGTGATCGCCCTGGTGGTGATCGGCCCCAAGCGCCTGCCAGAAACCCTGCGTTTCGTTGGCCTGTGGGTGGGCCGCATCAAGCGCGGTCTGGCCCGGGCCTACAAGGAAATCGACCAGGAACTGGGGCTCGATGAAGTGCGCCGCCAGCTGCACAACGAGGAAGTGCTGCGCTCCATCGAAGAGCACAAGCGCAAGCTGGAAGCGGATATCCGCAACAGCCTGACGACTGACAACGATACTGCGCCGCCAGCTGCAAATGAAGGGTCAGCAAGTACCGAGCCCACAGACAGCGAGAACCAGCCAACTCCTTCAGCGTCGACAACGGATAACAAGAATGGCTGATGCAGAAAACAGCGACCAGGAACAGCCCCTTTTCGCCCACCTGATAGAACTGCGCAACCGTCTGATGAAAATCGTCCTGATGGTGATGTTCATCTTCGTTTGCCTGTTTTACTTCAGCAATGATATTTACTCTTTTGTGTCGGAGCCGCTCCAGGCGCTGCTGCCAGAGAACAGCTCGATGATCGCCACCGATGTGGCCTCACCCTTTTTCGCCCCCTTCAAGCTGACCCTCATGGTGTCGTTGCTGCTGGCCATGCCAGTGGTGCTTTTCCAGGTGTGGGGGTTTATTGCGCCAGGCCTCTACAGTCGTGAGAAACGCTTTGTACTGCCGCTGTTTATTTCCAGCGTATTCCTCTTTTACCTCGGTATCAGCTTTGCCTACTTTGTGGTCTTCCCCTTGATATTCGGGTTTTTCACCACGGTTGGGCCGGAAAACGTCACGGTCATGACGGATATCAGCAGCTACCTGGATTTTGTGCTCAAGCTGTTTTTCGCCTTTGGGGTTGCCTTTGAAATCCCCATCGCGGTGGTGATCCTGTGCTGGATGGGTATTGTCAGCCCCGCCTCGCTAGCCGACAAGCGGCCCTACGTGGTGGTGGGCTGTTTTGTGGTGGGGATGTTGCTGACCCCGCCGGATATTATCTCCCAGTCCCTGCTCGCCATACCCATGTGGCTGCTGTTTGAAGTGGGGATTGTCTTTGGCAGGCTGGTAGCGCCCAAATCCCCGCAGGATTAACCTGGCGGGGAAAATCGGCAACTCAATCAGGTAATGTGCTTGTCCAGATAGCCCTCTACTTCGCTTTTAATCTTGCCTTTTAACATCGACATCATCATGCCCAGTTCGACATCCACCTGGACATCCTTGGGGGTACAGGCCACCGACGCCTTGACGCCGCCACTATAGGCGTAGCGAATCTTGTCACCCTCCCACTGATAACTGCCACCGAATTTATCCACCAGTTTGTCCGCCAGGGCCTCCACCTCGGACTTGAGTTTGTCCGGAGCCATGGTGTGTTGACGCTTGATACAGAGACTGCTCATAAAGGTTTCCTTGTTGCTTCTTATGTGTTGTACGACCCGCGCGGGACTCAATAACTCATAGCACTATTTAACCCTCTATGCCCGGGAAAGCAACTCATTTGGCAATCTGAACTCGTTGACCAGGGCAAGCCTTGCCGCCTTGGCCAGCCACACCCGCCAGGATCGACAGCTCCCTTGCCCCGTGCCAGAATGACCGCCCCTGCATTGCGGGTCCGTCTCACAATAACCAGGTCAGCAATCGTTCAGGAATTCAGAATGTCACGTCTTGCCCACAAGGTCATCATTGTCACCGGTGCTGCAGAAGGTATTGGTCTTGGCATCGCCGCCGCCTGTCGCCACCAGGGTGCTGAGGTGTTGATGGTGGATATCAATCCCGCCGTTGAACAGGCAGCCAACGCCATCAACGCCTGCCCACTGGTTGCCGATATCACTGAAAGCGGCAGCGCTGAGCAAGCACTGGCGCTTGCCAGCCAGTATTTCGGCAAGGTCACCGGCCTGGTCAACAACGCAGGCCGGGTGGATGAGGCAGATATTCTCGAAACCAGCAGCGAACTGTGGCGCCAGACCATGGCTCTCAACCTGGAAGCGCCCTTTCTGTGGAGCCAGGCGGCCATCCCGCTGATGCTCGAAGCGGGCGGCGGCTCGATCGTCAATATTTCCACCATCGAGGCCACCCATGTGCGGCCCCGGCATTTCCCCTATGTGGTGTCAAAAAGCGGGTTGAACTGTATGACCCGGGCTATTGCAGTCGACTTTGGCCGCCAGGGAATTCGTTGCAACACCATTTCGCCCGGTTCCATCAACACGCCAATGTATGATCGCTATACCGCTCTCTATCCCGGCCTGCGTGAACATCTGATCAGCCTCAACTTTGCCGGTCGGCTCGGCACCGTGGAGGAGATCGGCGCCGCCGCCGTGTACCTGCTGTCTGACGAGACGCCCTTTATCAACGGCCACGAGCTGGTGATCGACGGCGCCCGCACAGTGGCCACCTGAGGCACAAATACGTTACCCTTGCCCGCCCGACTACTGCTGCGACAAGGTTGTTTTTTTACCTTTTCGACAAATAACTTGATGACAATAAACAGGAGAAAGTAATGTCCCAACGATTCAGCGACAAAGTGGTGATGGTAACCGGTGCAGGTAATGGCCTGGCGCGGGCTGCAGCCCTGGGTTTTGCCCGCGAGGGCGCATCACTGTGCATTATCGACATGGACCAGGCAGCACTTGATAAAACGCGCCAGGATGCCGAGGCAGCAGGCGCCAAGGTACTCGCCCTTAACGTCAACCTCGGCACCCGTGAGGCCTGTCACCAGGCAGTGGCCGACGCCGTCAGCCATTTTGGCAAGCTCAATGTGCTGTGCAATATTGCCGGCATCGTGCGCATGCACCATGTCACTGAGGTCAGTATCGAGGACTGGAATAAACTGATTGCCATCAATATGGCGGCGCCCTTCTGGCTGTCCCAGGCGGCCATCCCGCACCTGCTCGAAAGCCACGGCAATATTGTCAACTGCACGTCACAGTCATCCCTCAAGGGCTGCGCCTATATCGTGCCCTACAGCATGACCAAGGGCGCCATCGTGATGATGACCAAATCCATGGCCATGGAATACATCAATGCCCCCATCCGCATCAATGCCGTATCCCCCGGCACCATGGGCAACACCAACATGAGCACCGGTATGGCATTCCCCGAGAATATCGATCCCAACCTCTTCATGCGCTATGGCGGTATTCGCCCGGCGGCTGAACCCGAAGATGTCGCCTCCCTGTTCCTCTACGCTGCTTCCGACGACGCCAAGGCAGTACATGGTGCAATTCTCTGCGCCGATGGCGGCACCACCGCGGATTGATTGGGGAATCAGGGGCACAAGCCGGGATACGCAATGCTGCATTACACACTGATGCCCCAGGACAGCGAGATTGGCAGCGGCCATGTGGTCAATACAGTGCCGCCCAAATGGTTTGAGCAGGCCCGAATTGCCACCTATCAACCCGTGGAGCAGCGCACCGGCCCGAATGCAGTATTCGGTCTGGTGCGCAGCGCCAGCTATGATTATCTGCGCGAGTTGTGGCCAGGTATTGAAGTGGAGATCCGCACCGGGCTGCACAGTATCGGCAATACCTCGGTGGTGTTTTACCAGGAAGCCTGGCAAGAGGGCCAATTGGCAGTGACAGGAAAAACGGTGGTGGTGATGATTGATCGCGACAAGCGCATCAAGCTGGCCTTTTCCCCCGCCAGCCGGGAATATCTCGCGGGTTTGCTGATTGCCCCATAGTGAGCTCGAACATCTATCCCTGTTGAAGACGTCAAGCATTCACTCTCACTGGGCACGACTATTGGCGGCGCCACCTGACAGCGACCCGAATCCAGGGGTTGTTCATCCCGCCGCGCTCTACAACTCGAATCTGTCACAGTAATCCTTGAACAGATTGCGGATTTCCTCCGGCAGCAAGCCGAACTTTTGCAGAGAATAATGGAACTTGCCATGGCGGTCGGAACGCCGCGCGGGATCCGAAAAAAAAGCGCGAATGCTCGCTTCATACTCCGGCGTAAAGTCAATGCTACAGCGCTCGTAACTACCTTTGATGGTTGCCACGGGATTGTCCACCAGATCCCTGAAACGGATGTGGCAAACGCGGGGATCATCGATCCAGTCACTGGCCAGCACATGATCAGTAGCGAGTTTCAGCTGCTCAACCACGGCCCGCACATCCGTTTCCCTGAACAGCGCGCCATTGATGGGCCGGTAGAGAATATCGATCATTTCGAAAAACGAAGCCATGTAATCCTCCGGCGCGCGATGCGCCCAGAAGCAGATGGCATCCGGGTATACCTCCCACAGCGCGGGCAGGTTGTACTGGTGAGTTGTGCCTTTGCACACCCAGCGCCCAGTCGGGGTTTGCCACTGGAACTGCTGCAACAGCTTCCGGTGGAATCGCAGGGCCGCAACACTGTCTTCGGGCACAATGGGATAGGGCAGCGACGGCACCCGGGTAAGCGGCAGGACATGGAGCATATGAAAATCGAGCGTCATCAGGTCCTCACACTCGGCTTCCGACAGTCCGCCCTGCTCCAGGTAAGGGTGAGCAGCCAGCAGGGTGGGGGCGATCTGCAGCAGATCCGCCACATGGCGATCCTCGTCAGCCACTGACAGGGCATCCTGTGCCGGATCAAGGCCCGGAGCCGGCGACGGATGGCGCACCTCCCAGTAGCGCGGCATGCGGTGGCCCTGGTTGAGCCCCAGCAGGCACTGCAAAATGGTCGTCCCCGAGCGCGCATGTCCCACAACAAAAAAGGGCTGGCGAATTTCCTGCTCGAGAATTTCCGGGCTGTCGATCCAGTCCTTTTCCAGTTGCACGCGTTTGCGCAACAACCCGGACATCTGGGCCAGGGCGGCAGGAAAATCAGCGTCAGAGATAGCGCCGTGATTGTTGAAGTACTCAACAAAACGCTTGAAGCGGCGCCCCATATCAGCCATTGCAGCCTTCTCTACTCCAGGAGGGGACGGCATAGCGGCCACAATGGCATCGGCGTCAAAAAACGTTGGCATGGATTCCTCTGGGTTTTATCAAGTCATTGACAGGTCCACACTGCGCGAGACACTGTCGAACCGGAACGGATTATATTTACACAATCGTAAATATTACTGTCTCCATGATTCTACCGAAAAGCAAACCCAACACAATCAATAAATTGAATATATAAAACCCGGCTTTTAAAGGACCCCATATAGGCCAAAACTCTCCTTGCCAGGTCAACCCTGCTCGGATGGATAAACGACGATAAGGCGTTTTCCCCTGATACAGTCAACATCAGACTCTATAGAATGCGAGATAAGGCGAGATGGACAAATACATTGGCGTCGATGTCGAATGGCGAGCCAACAAACCATGATAAACAACCAGCTGCCTTTGCACTGTATAGGCAGCTGGTTTAAAATCCCGCCCCTTGTCTCCGTGGCGCAGCTGGATAGCGCGGCCCCCTCCTAAGGGGCAGGTCGCAGGTTCGAATCCTGCCGGGGACGCCATTCCCATCCGGGCATTGGGTGTGCTGTGCATACCACCAAGCCTGACAGCCAAGCAACGGCTAACCGAAAAGCGCGGTCACACCTGAACCCGATGCCTGCCCCCGTAAAGCTGCGGACCGATGGCCCCTTTTTGTATCCACAGACTTGCGCATGCCTGCGCCGGGTAGTAATGACTATTTTTTCCGCTCCAGCAAGAGGGCCAACCATCTGTGGAACGCTATGTCATAGCAGGTCATGCCGCACACTATCGGCAAAAAGAAGAGGGAGTAAGCGCGGGAATGGGGTAAACCCCGATCAATGGGGTAAAAACAAAAAAGCCGCATCGCTGCAGCTTTCTTGGTTGCTGATTTAACAGATTTAAATGGTGGGTCGTGATGGATTCGAACCATCGACCAATTGGTTAAAAGCCAACTGCTCTACCAACTGAGCTAACGACCCGGAAGAGGCGCATATGATACTGTCCAAGAAAAATACGTCAAGCCGAAATAGCGCTATTTTGCGTATTTTGTCGGGTCTGCAACGCCGGCTTCGGTAAATCCCTGGCTGCGCAGGCGGCAACTGTCGCATCGACCACAGGCAAAGCCCTCATCCGTGGCCTGGTAGCAGGAAACTGTCAAGCCGTAATCCACACCAAGTTCGATGCCTGTACGCACAATCTCGGCTTTGCTCATAGCCATCAGTGGCGCGTGAACCTTTAAACCCTGCCCTTCCACACCGGCCTTGGTGGCCAGGTTGGCCATGGTTTCAAACGCCTGGATAAATTGAGGACGACAATCGGGGTAACCGGAGTAGTCGACCGCATTGACGCCGATATAGATATCCGTGGCATTGAGCACTTCTGCCCAGCCGAGGGCGATGGAGAGGAACACGGTATTTCTCGCCGGCACATAGGTCACCGGAATACCTGCTGTTTCCTGTTCAGGTACGGCGATGGCACGGTCGGTTAGCGCCGAGCCGCCAATGCTGCCGAGGTCAATCACCACGGTTTTGTGCTCAACCGCGCCCAGGGCAGCGCTGACCCGGTCAGATGCTGCCAGCTCGGCGCGGTGGCGCTGACCGTAATCAAAGCTCAGGGTGTAGCAATCGCGCCCCTGGCTGCGGGCAATGGCAAGCACCGTGGCAGAATCCAGACCTCCGGAGAGTAAAACAACGGCTTTTTTGCCACCAGGCAACACTTCAGATTCAACGGGGGGCATAGCTACCTCAGTGGCCGGGTTCATCATTCCACAGCAGCTTGTGCAGCTGGAGTTGCAGGCGTACCGGCAATCGGTCCTCAATGATCCAGTTGGCAAGATCAGTGGCGGACAAAGTACCGTAACTGGGGGAGAACAACAGATTGTCTACCCTGTCGAGCAGGGCGTATTCATCGATACGCATTTGTGCCCAGTCGTAATCGCGGCGATCACAGATGACGAATTTGAGTTCATCGCCCCTTTTCAGACGGTGAATATTGTCATAGAGATTGCGGCCAACTTCACCCGAACCAGGAGTTTTCAGATCCATGATCACCACAACCCGGGGATCGACATCTTCGATGGAGATCGCGCCGCTGGTTTCCAGGGACACCCTGTAGCCTTCGTCACACAGCCGTGACAACAAAGGCCAGCATTCACGCTGAGCAAGGGGTTCACCGCCGGTAACAGTGACCCAGGGCGCATTGAGAGCCTTGACCTGTGCCACCACCTCGTCGAGGGATTTGCGTTCGCCGCCGTAAAAAGCGTACTCGGTATCGCAATAGCCACAGCGCAAAGGGCAACCGGTGAGGCGGACAAAGACAGTGGGCAAGCCGACGGTGCTGGTTTCACCCTGCAGGGAGTAAAAAATTTCAGTAATGCGAAGGGAATCTTTCATGGGGGGCAATTATCACTGTTCGGCACGGGCGAACACAATCGGAGGAGCGGAATGAGATCAGGTTGCCCCGCTTCTGCTGCCGTTGAGGCAGCAACAACGGGGCAACTGCATGGCTCAGAAATTTTCTTGCAGGTAGGCTTGTGCCAGCGCAGCGGCACTGCTGTTGGTATTCACCGCCCGCTCAAGCATGGCTTTTGCCTTGGCTGTCTGCCCCTGCAAGTGGTAAACCCTGCCCAGTTTAAACATGGCGTCGGGAGACTTGCGATCCGTGGTGAAATTGTTAACCACTGTGGCAAACGATGTTTCGGCAGCGCCGAGGTTATTCTGCAACAGGTAAATTTCCCCCAGCCAGTAGTGGGCATTGGCCGCGTACTTGCCATCGGGATAAAGCTTCAGGTGGGCGTTGAAGGCCTCTACCGCTGCATCAATCTTGCGATTCTTGAGCAGGTCATAGGCTGCCGTATAACTTTGTAACTCATCGGCAGAGGAGCCAGGAGCGGGCGTGGATTGTGTTTGACCACCGCCACCACTCTGGGCTGCGGCAAGTATCGGGTCCAGTTCAGCCTCTTCCTGAACGGCGGGCGCTGGATTGGTGGCAGGGGCAGGCCCGGGGCCAGCACTCAGGCGGCTGTCCAGATCCTGATAATCGTCCATCTGGCGTTTTTTGAGTTGTTGAAGCTCGTGAGTCAGTTCTTCAACCGCACCCCGCAGGTCTCTGATCTCTTCCTGCATCAACTGGATCCGGTTAAACATGTCGGACCCCGCTGAATTGTTTGACTGGGCCGCAGCCAGCTGGACCTGACACAGCGCAATTGCCAACAATAAACCTGCTACTTTGCCCATCAAAACACCCCCTTTCAAAACAAAAAAGCCAGACGCAGAATACTGCGGCTGGCTTTCGCGATCAAACGCCCGTGGCTTACTTCATTTCAACGCGACGGTTGAGAGACCAGGATTGCTCATCGCTGCCCAGTTGGGCTGGGCGCTCTTCGCCGTAGCTGATCGCCTCAAGGTTGCTGCCGTTCATGCCCTGCATGATCAGGTATTCACGCACAGCGTTGGCACGACGCTCACCCAGCGCCATGTTGTACTCACGGGTACCGCGCTCATCACCATGACCTTCCAGGCGAATCTGACGATTGCTGCCACGCAGACGCTGGGCATGGGTGTCAAGTGCGGCGCGGGCTTCAGATGTCAGCACGGCCTTGTCAAACTCGAAGTAAAAGACAGTGGCTACACCACCGGCGCCAAGATCGTCACCATAGGCAGAGCCGGAACCGGCTGTGCCAGTGCCAACATCGCTGCCGGACAGGCCTTCGCCAGTGCCATCTTCAGTGCCAGTGCTGGAACAGGCGGCAAGCAGGGTAGACAGTACAGCTACCAGGAAGCCGGTTTTCAGGGTTTGAAAGGTCATTGCTGTTCTCCTAAGTATGAAATATGAGTCTTGCGACTCCTTGTCCGATAAAAATAACTTCTACAAAAGGTGTTCGATGAAAGCGTTACAAAAATGGCGACCAGGCAGGCTCGCGTACGTCACCCTCCCGCGCTGGTAACAGAAATTTTACACCAGCATCGATGGAAACGGCAGCGAGCAGGTTTTTACTACCCCGCTTGGTGGCATACAACAGCATAGCCCCATTGGGAGCCACCGTCGGCGACTCATCCAGATAGGTACTGGTAAGTATGCGAAAATCTCCGGAAATCAGGTCTTGGGAAGCTATATGAAACGCACCGCCATCGCGGTGAACAAGCACCAAGGTACGACCGTCGGGAGCGAGTCGTGGCCTGGCGTTGTAAGAGCCGCGGAATGTTAATCGTTCCAGTGCTCCAGACGCAAGCGTCAACTTGTAAATTTGCGGCGATCCGCCCCTGTCAGAGGTAAATACCAGGGCTTTGCCGTCCGGCGTCCAGTTGGGCTCAGTGTCGATTGAGAAATGGTTGGTCACCCGGGTGAACTGGCGGCTGGCCAGGTCCATGGTGTAAATCTCCGGGTTGCCATCCTTGGACAGCACCAGGGCGAGCTTGCGACCATCCGGGGACCATGAAGGCGCACCATTGAGGCCACGAAAATTGGTCAGCTGCTGGCGGCTCGCATCCCCCAGCTTCTGACTGAATATGGCAGGGCGACCGGTTTCAAAGGACACATAGGCCAGCTCCTTGCCATCCGGGGACCAGCTCGGCGACATCAGTGGCTCGCGGGACTCCAGCATCAGCTTCTCGCGGGCGCCATCGGCATCGGCCACCATCAGCCTGTAAACCAGCTTGTTATCCCTGCCGGGAGTGGCCGTCACATAGGCAATACGGGTTGAAAAGGCGCCGCGCACCCCGGTGATGGCTTCATAGACCTTGTCGCTGATGTAATGGGCAATATCACGCAGGTTATTGTTACTGCCATGCACTACCTGAGCCAGGACAATTTTTTCACCCAGCACCTCGGACAACCCGAAGGTGACCTTGAGTCGGCCATCGCTGAGTCGCTCGGCATTGCCGTACACCAGGTACTGGGCTCCCAGCACACGCCAGTCCTTGTAATAGATCTCCTTTGTCTCGCGCGGGAAGGACAGCATATTGGCGCGATCAATGGCATTGAACAGCCCGCTGCGCTGCAAATCGGCGGAAACGATATTGCTGATGTCCTCTGGCAGCACGGCATTACCGGCCTCAATGGGAGAAACAGCAATCACCGTGGGATTGTCCACACCCTGGGTAATTTCAATAGTCAGCTGGGCCTGGGCAGAAAAAGTGGCCCCCAACAGAAGTGACAGGATGAGCAGCAAACGGTATTTCATCATAGTGATTTAAAACCTCAAGTCCTGGGCATCAAATTTCAGGCGAAAGCGGCGAAAATTCTTTTCGTAGGCAGCACGGTCCTGCTGTATCAATTCTTTCAGTCTCTCAAACTGTTCAGCCCGGCGTACAGCCTGTTCGCATGACAGGTCGTAGGCCGCATTGCCGCTGGACTTGATGATAGCGACACCCACCACGCGCGCCTGACCATCCAGGGTAATTTCCAGCTCGGCCACCATACCGAGGCGAGCGCTGGGCGGGCGGCTCCAGTTGGAGACAATTCGGTCCTTCACATAACTGCTGAAGGAACCAACCTGCTGCTCATCCGCCGCTGAATCGGCCAGTGCCTGCTCGGCTTCAAGAGCCCGGGCCAACTCCTGCTCACGGCGCAGCTGCTCCTGGCGCTGCTTTTCAGCCTGCTGGCGCTTGAGTTCTTCCTGGCGCTTTTTTTCAGCTTCGGCTTTAGCCTGTTCTTCCTTGCGCTTTTTCTCGGCTTCAGCCTTGGCCTGCTCTTCCTTGCGTTTACGCTCCGCCTCGGTTTTCAGTTGTTGCTGGCGAACCTGCTCCTTTCTGACCTCCTCCTGCCGCTGTTGTTCCTTGCGCTCGAGTTCCTTGCGCTGCTGCTCCTGCCGCTCCTGGGCAGCAGTATCAACCTTTGGTGGCGGCGGTGGCGGTGGAGCGGGTGGCGGCTTCGCCTCGGCCTTGGGTTCTTTTTTGGCCTGCACGGTTGGCGGGGCATTGAGCTGCAACAGCTTAGCCTCCACATAGCGCGGCGTCACTACCTTGCGGTGTTTCTCCTGGGGTGTCCAGCCAATGGCGATAAACGCCAGCAGCGAACCGTGCAGCAACACACTGGCAATAGTTGGCCATGTATAGCCTGTAGCCGGCCTTTTCATGCAGATACCGCGACCATTAATTCTTGCTTCTCGGCGGCTCGGTGACCAGCCCGACATTGGGAGCGCCGGCACTTTGCAGAACAGTCATCAACTCGACGACTGCGCCGTAGTCAACATTGGTATCGCCCCACACCAGCACTGGCGTCAACGGTTGTACCGCAAGGACCTTGGACACCCGCGCCCTGATCACCTCGAGGGATTCTTCCTGGTGCTTGTCGCTGCCAAGATCGATGTAATAGGTACCATCCGCCTTGACGGACACAATCAGCGGCTCCTTGTCGTTTTCCTCCATCGGAGTGGAGGGCGCCTGGGGCAAATCAACTTTCACACCCTGCATCAGCAGGGGCGCCGTGATCATGAACACAATCAGCAGCACCAGCATCACGTCAATGTAGGGAACCACATTGATCTCGGCCACCAGCTTGCGTTTTGACTTGGTCTTTACGACGGCCATGAATCAGTTACCACTGTGGACACGACGGTGGAGGATGCTGGAAAACTCTTCAGCAAAGGTCTGGTAATTGCTGAGCAGGTTGTCCGCCTGGGATGAGTAACGGTTGAATGCCAGCACCGCCGGAATCGCCGCGAACAGGCCCATGGCAGTAGCAATCAGCGCTTCGGCGATACCGGGAGCCACCGTGGCCAGGGTAGCCTGCTGCACATTGGCCAGACTGCGGAACGACTGCATGATGCCCCACACGGTACCGAGCAGACCGATATAGGGGCTGACCGATGCCACGCTGGCGAGAAACGGCAGGTTGATATTGAGTTTCTCTTCCTCGCGCGACAGGGCAACCCGCATGGCGCGTTCGGTGCCCTCCATGACCACATCCGGATCAACATTCTTTTGCTGGATCAGGCGGTTGAATTCGCGGAAGCCACTGCGAAAGACACTCTCCAGCCCATCGATATTGGCGTTGTCGTGGAGTTTGGCGGTGATATCGTTGAACAGCTGGTTGAGGTCAACGCCGGACCAGAAAGTCTGCTCAAACTCGCGATAATTTTCCTGGGCCTGACGCAGGTAGCGACCGCGCTGGATAATCATCACCCAGGAGATCATTGACGCCATGAAAAGGATCAACATGACAAGCTGTACGGGGATGGACGCCCCCATGATCAATGCCCATATCGAAAGATTTTCTGTCACAGACATCTCCTATTGTGTAATGACGGGTAGAGCCACGCGCCTGATGTCGGCGGGTATGGCTGAAGGTCGCATCCGGTCGCGGCTGACACAGGCGACCTTGACTTCAGCCGCGCATAGTAATTCATCTCCGCGCAGGACGGTCTGCTCCATGATAAAAAAAGTTTTGCCGCCGCCGATCACCCGGGCCGTGGCCAGCAGCAAATCGTCCAGCCGGGCCGGTTTGCGGTAATCAATGCTGAGGGAATGGACCACAAACATCAGATTTTCACCAAACAGTGCCGGTTTTTCAAAGCCCTGGTGGCGAAACCATTCGGTGCGGGCGCGTTCAAGAAATTTCAGATAGTTGACGTAATACACGATGCCGCCAGCGTCGGTGTCTTCCACATAGACCCGCACGGGTAGCTGAAATTCATTCATGCTGATGATCCTTTTGTGTCATTGCTCACAAATCAGGCAGACGCATCCTCACTGCCAGGCAAGTTGAGCTGCCCGCCCTCCCCGGCCGGGCGCTTCAGGCCGAAATGCTGGTAGGCAAGACCGGTGGCCATGCGCCCGCGCGAGGTGCGAATCAGGTAGCCCTGCTGGATCAGGTAGGGTTCGAGCACGTCCTCGATGGTGCCGCGCTCTTCGCTGATGGCAGCGGCAAGGCTGTCCACACCGACCGGGCCGCCGTCGAACTTTTCAATAATCGCCAGCAGCAGGCGGCGGTCCATATGGTCAAAACCGCTCTGGTCCACATTGAGCATATTGAGGGCCAGATCGGCAATATCACTGCTGATATGGCCACTGCCCTTAACCTCGGCGTAGTCGCGCACCCGCCGCAACAGGCGGTTGACGATGCGCGGCGTTCCGCGCGAGCGGCGGGCGATTTCCAGCGCTCCCCGGTCATCAATGGCAACACCGAGAATTTTTGCCGAGCGGGTAACGATGGTGGCCAGTTCGTCGATGGAGTAAAACTCCAGGCGCTGGACTATGCCGAAGCGGTCACGCAGTGGCGAGGTGAGCAATCCCGCCCTGGTAGTGGCCCCCACCAGGGTAAAGGGTGGCAGATCGATCTTCAGAGAGCGGGCGGAGGGCCCTTCACCGATCATGATATCGAGCTGGTAGTCCTCCATGGCCGGGTAGAGGACTTCTTCGACCACTGGGCTGAGGCGATGGATTTCATCGATAAACAACACGTCGCCCGGCTCCAGATTGGTCATCAGGGCGGCGATGTCGCCCGCCCGCTCCAGTACCGGACCGGAAGTGGTTTTAAGATCGACACCCATTTCATTGGCGATGATGTTGGCCAGGGTGGTTTTACCCAAACCGGGCGGACCAAATACCAGGGTGTGATCCAGGGGCTCTCCGCGCGCCTTGGCGGCGCTGATAAAAATGCCCATCTGCTCGCGCACCGCCTGCTGACCGACATAATCCGCCAGGCTGAGAGGCCGGATGGCGCGGTCATAGCGCTCTTCGGGGTCGCCGGGAGCCGGTGAAATCAGTCGGTCGCTTTCGATCATGACGGGGTTCCAGAATTCATTGTTTTACGCGGTTTCAAGCGGGAGATGTGTAGATGGGAGACGGGAGACGGTCACACCTCTACAGTCCGTCTCCCGTCTCCCATTCCTCCATCTCCCCAGTTCCAGCTTACTTTCTTACCGCATTCTTCAGGGCCTGGCGTATCAGCGCTTCACTGGCGGCATCATCTCCCACTTCCGCTGCAGCTGCACTCACCATCCGGGTGGCCTCCTGGGGTTTGTACCCCAGTGAGATCAGCGCACTTTCGGCTTCCTCCAGCAAGTCGCCAGGCGTTGGTCCGGCAATACTGCCCGGCGCTGTCGTTATAGCAGGGGCATCCCAGGAAGCGAGGCGATCTCTCATCTCCACCACCAATCGCTCGGCAGTCTTTTTGCCCACCCCCGGCAAGCGGGTCAGGGTGGCGACATCGCTGGCCCGCACACAGCGCACAAACTCTGCCGCCGTCATGCCGGACAAAATCGCCAGGGCGAGCTTGGGACCAACACCGCTCACCTTGATCAGGGAGCGGAACAGGCTGCGCTCGCTGTGGGAAGCAAAACCGAACAGCTGCTGGGCATCCTCACGCACCACAAAATGCGTGTGAAGAGTGACGGTTTCGCCCAGGGCGGGCAGCTCAAAGTAGGTGGTGAGGGATACCTGCACTTCATAGCCCAGACCATGCACATCCACCAGCAACTCCGGTGCCTGTTTTTCCAACAGTATCCCTGTAATGCGGCCAATCATTTGTAGTGAATCTCCTTGAGGCGCCCACGGGCATAGCGGGTTTTGGCAATAGCCTGTCCTGATCCCGCCAGCCCGGTGGCCATGCTGATGGCAGAACGCATGCTGTGGGCGTGACATAGCGCAACCGCCAGCGCGTCGGCGGCATCCTCGCGCGGAGCACTCTCGAGGCTGAGCAGCCGCACCACCATTTGCGATACCTGGTCCTTGGTGGCAGCACCAGTACCCACTACAGACTGCTTAACTGTTTTTGCACTGTACTCTGAAACGGGCAGATCGGCCTGCACCCCCGCGACAATGGCAGCACCGCGGGCCTGACCCAGTTTGAGGGCTGCACGCGGGTCGCGGGCAAAAAAGACTTCTTCCACTGCCATTTCAGTGGGACAGTGACTCGCTATGATCTCGGCAACGCTGGCGCAGATGATTTTGAGTTTTTCCGGCAGGGCCACCGCCGGGAGTTTGATAATGCCACTGGCGACATAAAAGACTTTCGAGCCGCGCGCCTCGATCACTCCAAATCCTGTCTTGATGGAGCCGGGGTCAATCCCCAGTATCACTGGCATGGGCTACGGTACTCGGGCGGTTGCAGGTGTGGCCATTGTCCCTGATTGGCGGGGATGTTCAAGTTTGTTTTCGATCTGATGTCGGAAGTCTGATGTCTGAAGCCAAGACAACAAAGTCCTCGAAGCTTACAGTACGGCAGACTGTGCCCGAATCTGAGTCAATGGAAAGTGGCACAAAAAGGCGTCAGACGTCAGACTTCCGACGTCAGACCCTAAGCCTTCAAACCAGCACCAGATTATCGCGATGGATCAACTCCTCGTCATCGCGGTAGCCCAGTATCTCACTGATGCGCGAGGTACTCTGGCCCATGATTTTGAGGGTTTCATCAGCGCTGTAATTGGCGAGTCCGCGGGCGATTTCGCGCCCTTGCTGATCGTTGCACACCACCAGTTCACCGCGGGTAAAGCGACCGCTGACGGCAACCACGCCCACCGGCAGCAAACTTCTGCCCTGCTGGCTCAGTACCTTGACAGCACCTTCATCGAGGGTCAGTGTGCCGCGCACCTGCAGCTGTCCGGCAAGCCACTGTTTGCGGGCGGCGATGGGTTCGCGCGCGGCCAGCAACAGGGTACCTACCTCTTCGCCCTGACGCAGCCGGTTGAGCACTGCCGGTTCGCGGCCGCTGGCAATGATGGTGCTGGCGCCGGAACGCGCCGCCAGTTTGGCGGCCCGCAACTTGGTGATCATGCCGCCCCGACCGAGATTGCCAGCACTGCCGCCAGCCAGGGCGTCCAGAGCCGGATCCCCGGCCTGTCCCTGCGTTACCAGCACCGCATCAGCATTGGCTCTGGGGTCCTTGTCGAACAGCCCCAACTGATCGGTGAGAATCACCAGCACGTCGGCGTCGATCAGATTGGCCACCAGGGCGGCGAGGGTGTCGTTGTCACCAAAGCGAATTTCATCTGTGACCACGGTGTCATTCTCGTTGACCACCGCCACCACCCCCAGCTTGATCAGGGCCTGCAGGGTGCGGCGAGCATTGAGGTAGCGCTGGCGGTTGGAGAGGTCGTCGTGGTCGAGCAGAATCTGCGCCGTGTGGCGACCGTGTACCTGGAAGTGGGATTCGTAGGCCTGCACCAGCCCCATCTGCCCCACAGCAGCAGCTGCCTGCAAGTCGTGAATGGCCTTGGGACGGGTTTTCCAGCCCAGGCGCGACATGCCCTCGGCAACTGCGCCTGAGGATACCAGCACAACCTCAACGCCTTCGGCCAGCAACTGCGCCAGCTGCGCCACCCAGGCGGCCATGGCCTCGCGATCCAGCCCCTTACCATCAGCGGTAAGCAGGGCACTGCCGATCTTGACTACCCAGCGCCTGGTGGTTGTGATATTTTCCCGTGACATAAAACCTGGTCTGCCTGTCAGTAATTTTTATGCTTGCCGAATAGAGTCCGTGTGTGGCCTGACAACCAGTCGCTGTCAGGGCGCGTAGACAACTTCCACATCATCGTCGTCATCATAATCATCATCGTCAAAATCGTCGTCATCGCCCTCACCTTCAGCCGCTTTGCCGCGCAGGCTGCGCGCCAGGCGCAGGGCCTCGATCTTCTCCCGCGCTTCCTGCTGCATGCGCCGTTGCAGGGCCAGCTCTTCCTCGGCAAAGGCCGGGTCGTAATCCTCGCGCTCCTTGCGGGCCTCGATATGTTCCATGATGGCGCCCGTCAAGGCCTGGGTACCGGTCTGATTGATGGCGGCAATGGCATATACCGGGCCTTGCCAGTCGAGCTTTTCGACCACTGCCTGACAGCGAGCCTCGGCCTCATCTTCGGGCAGCAGGTCAATCTTGTTGAGCACCAGCCAGCGCTCGCGCTCCGCCAGGGTGGGGCTGAACCTGGCCAGTTCGCGCTCGATAGCAGCGGCATTTTCGGCCGGATCACTGTCGTCCGGCGGCAGCATATCCACCAGGTGAAGGAGGATGCGGGTGCGGGTCAGGTGCTTCAGGAAGCGGATACCCAGACCCGCCCCCTCGGATGCACCCTCGATCAAACCCGGTACATCGGCGATCACAAAACTGCGGTGGCGGTTGACCCTCACCACACCGAGATTCGGCACCAGGGTGGTGAAGGGATAATCCGCCACCTTGGGTTTTGCTGCGGAAACAGCGCGGATAAAGGTGGATTTGCCGGCATTGGGCAAACCCAGCAGGCCCACATCGGCCAGCACCTTCAATTCCAGCCGCAGGTTGCGGGAATCCCCTTCGCTGCCATGACTGGTCTGGCGCGGTGCGCGGTTGACACTGGATTTGAAGCGGGTATTGCCGAGGCCGTGAAAACCGCCCTGGGCCACTTTCAGACGCTGGCCAATCTCGGTCAGGTCGCCGAGAATTTCCTGGGTATCCTCGTCGATCACCGTGGTACCCACCGGCACCGGCAGAATCAGGTCATCGCCGCTGCGGCCTGTGCAGTTGCCGCCGCGCCCGCCCTCGCCATTGGCGGCGCGGAACTGGCGCTGGTAGCGAAAATCCACCAGGGTGTTGATGCCTTCATTGGCTTCCAGAAAGATACTGCCGCCATCGCCGCCATCGCCGCCGTCAGGGCCACCGTTGGGAATGTATTTTTCGCGACGGAAGCTCAGACAGCCATTGCCGCCCTTGCCGGCGTGAACCGTAATGGGTGCCTCATCAACAAATTTCACGGACCTGACCTCTCAAAGGTGATCGCCTATTGTACAGGGATAATCGGCGTACCGATAAACGTGGTAAACCGATAAATGCGGCGCGCCTCTACAGGATAAGGCCGTGCGCCGAGAAATAAGTGCAACCATAAAAAAAGCCCCGCATGCGGGGCTTTTCAGCGATCAATCAGACGCTTCAGGCGCCGATGATATCCACATACTTGCGATTGTTGGGGCCGCGTACAGCAAACTTTACGCGCCCTTCAACAGTGGCAAACAGGGTGTGATCGCGACCAATCCCTACGTTGACACCGGGGTGAACACGGGTGCCACGCTGGCGGATGATGATATTGCCAGCCTTTACAACTTCGCCGCCAAAGCGCTTGACGCCAAGGCGTTTACTTTCTGAATCCCGTCCGTTACGGGTACTACCACCAGCTTTCTTGTGAGCCATGAAACTTTACTCCTGCAAGGATTTTCTAAAGCTGGGATCAACCAGCGTTAATGCCTGTGATTTTCACTTCGGTGAACCACTGACGGTGGCCCATCTGCTTGCGGCTGTGCTTGCGGCGACGGAACTTGATGATTTTCACCTTGTCGGCGCGACCATGAGCCAGCACTTCAACGCTAACGCTGGCACCTGCCACATAGGGGGCGCCAACATTGATGGCATCGCCTGAGGCAATCATCAGCACCTTGTCAAAATTAATCGATTCGCCAGTGGCGACTTCGAGCTTTTCCAGGCGAAGGGTCTCGCCCTCTACAACGCGGTGCTGCTTGCCACCACTTTCAATAACTGCGTACATACTCTATCTGCTCCAGATTAACAGCTTTTCTACTCGCCCGGACCGAAATAGTCAGGACCGTTTTATGAGGGGGCGCATTTTATGCCAATCATCTGCACACCGCAACCCGCGCAACCGATGTTTTTTGCAACTGCACAACTGCCCTCAACAGTGGGCGGAAATGTGCCTGGACAGCGACGCTGGACCACCCTCAAAAAAGGTCGCAAGCACCTGTATTTCTTGACACTTCAGAGTTCGCCCCCTAGGATGCCAGCCCATCCAAGGCCACCCCAAACCCACCCGATGCTGCCTTTTTACCCTGTAGTTAACGATGAATTTGCGGCAGTCAATGCGCTGATCCTCAGGGAACTGCACTCCGAAGTGCCGCTGGTGGAGAACATCGGCCACTATCTGATCGAGGCTGGCGGCAAGCGCCTGCGCCCGCTGCTGGTACTGCTCAGCGCCAAGGCCTGCGGCTACCAGGGCAGCGATCATATCAGCCTCGCTGCAGTTATTGAGTTTATCCACAGTGCTACCCTGCTCCACGACGATGTGGTGGACACCTCGGATCTGCGCCGCGGCAGGCTGACCGCCAACGCCCGCTGGGGCAATGCTCCCAGTGTTTTGGTGGGGGATTTCCTCTACTCCCGCGCTTTCCAGATGATGGTTGCCCTTGGCAATCTGGACATCATGCGCATTTTGGCGGATACCACCAACGCGATATCCGAAGGCGAGGTACAACAGCTCATCAATGCCGGCAATGACCAGACCAGCGAGCACGACTACCTGCAGGTCATCGACAAGAAAACTGCCAAACTGTTTGAAGCTGCCGCCCGCTGCGGTGCTGTTGTGGCTGGTGCAGCGCCGTCAGCCAGTTCGCTGGCGCGCTATGGGCATCATATCGGCATGGCCTTCCAGCTGGTCGATGACGCTCTGGATTACAGCAGCAGCAGCGAAGCACTGGGCAAGAATATTGGTGACGACCTTGCCGAAGGCAAAGCCACCCTGCCCCTGATCCACGTACTGAATAAAGGCAGCAGCGAGCAGGCACAGCTGGTGCGCGACGCCATCAAGGACGGCGGACTGAATCAGCTTGACGCCGTACTCGCCGCCATTCAGGACACCGGCGCCATCGGGTACACCCTCGACCTTGCCCGCTTTCATGTCGAGCAGGCCATTGAAAACCTCCAGCCGCTGCCAGACTCCAGCGCCAAAACCGCCCTCACAGAGCTGGCCCGTTTCGCTGTTGAGCGAACATCCTGACCACTTTGCCACCCCTTTACGCCACACGAACTACGCTTACTGATACCCTGCTACCCATAACGGCCTGCCCAATGGGACAGTTTGGTCACAAGATTCTGTTTTTTAATGGCCTTGTTGTCTGATTATGGCCACAATTTGCAACCCTCACCGGCGTCTTCTATGTTTGATTCAGACCTTCAGGTAAAGTAGCCGCCCCTAAAACAACCATCGATTGACGGAGAGACTTCGTGATTATTGGTGTACCACTGGAACTCAAAGCAGGCGAAAAGCGCGTTGCCTTTACCCCCGGCAATGTGTCCGTCTGGACAAAAAAAGGCATCAAGGTACTCGTACAGGCATCAGCGGGACTCAATGCCGGACACCTTGACAGCGACTATGAACAGGCGGGCGCACAGATTGTCGCAACCAGGGAAGAGGTCTTCGCTCAATCAAACATCGTGCTGCAGGTGCAGTCCTTTGGCGCGAATCAGGAAAACAGCGACAGCGACCTGGCACTGCTGCGTGAAGGCCAGGTGATTGCCGGCATGATGGACCCGCTGGCATCAGCGCAGGTCGCCACCACCCTGGCAGAACGCAAGGTCACTGCCTTTGCCATGGAGCTGGTGCCGCGCATCAGCCGCGCCCAGTCCATGGATGTGTTGTCCTCCATGGCGACCCTGGCGGGTTACAAGGCCGTGCTTCTCGGTGCCGCCGCCCTGCCCCGCATTCTGCCCATGCTGATGACTGCTGCCGGTACACTGCAGCCGGGCCGCGTGTTTATCATGGGTGTTGGCGTGGCAGGCCTGCAGGCCTGTGCCACCGCCAAGCGCCTCGGCGCTGTGGTTGAGGCCTACGATGTGCGACCTGCTGCGCGCGAGCAGATCCTCTCGGTTGGCGCCAAGCCCATTGAGCTGGAACTCGAGGCAGAAGGCACAGAAGACAAGGGCGGTTACGCCAAGGCCCAGGGTGAGGATTTCCTGCGTCGCCAGCGCGAACTCATGACGGCGGTGATTGCCCAGCAGGATATCGTCATCACCACTGCGGCAGTGCCCGGCGCCAAATCCCCCATCCTGGTGACCGAGGACATGGTGAAAGCCATGAAGCCCGGCTCGGTGATTGTCGACCTGGCCGCCGAACGCGGTGGCAACTGCGAACTCACCCAGCTCGGCAAAACCATCACCGCCCACGGAGTCACCATTATCGGCCCGGACAACATTCCCTCGACAATCCCCAATCATGCCAGCCAGATGTACGGCAAGAATATGGAAGTGCTGCTCGGCCACATGATCGATGCCGACGGGAATCTCAGCCTCGATTTCGAAGACGAGGTTATTTTTGAAACCGTTATCGCCCATGGCGGCAATGTGCCCCATGCCCGCATGCGTTCCATGCTTGGCCTGGAACCCATCGTCAAGCCTGCCGCCCCCGAGGCGAACGGCGAGCAAACCAACTAAGGGGATTTTCCGATGGATATGAATACACTCGTGATGCTGCTGGCACTGTTTGTGCTGTCGCTCTTTCTCGGGGTCGAAATGATCACCAAGGTGCCACCGACCCTGCACACTCCGCTGATGTCCGGCACCAACGCCATTTCCGGCATCACCCTGGTTGGAGCCCTGCTGGCGGCGGGCTCCGACTCTTCCTCCACTGCCGTAAACAATATTCTGGGCTTTGTGGCAGTCGTGCTGGCGACACTCAATGTTGTCGGCGGCTACCTGGTTACCAACCGCATGCTCGCCATGTTCAAGAGGAAGTAAGCCATGAATTTGACGGTTGTTAATCTGGCCTACCTGGCTGCCGCGATACTCTTTATCCTCGGCATCAAGGGTCTCTCCAAACCCAAAACCGCTGTGCGCGGCAATATGCTGTCCGCCCTCGGCATGTTGGTGGCAGTGGTTGTTACCCTGTTCGACCGCAGCATTGTCAGCTTTGAGTACATCATTGCCGGAGTGCTGATCGGCAGCATTATCGGCGGCCTGATGGCTGTCAAGGTGCGCATGACGTCCATGCCCCAGATGGTGGCCATACTGAACGGTTTCGGCGGCGGCGCATCCCTCGCCATTGCCCTGGCGGAATACTACGCCAAGACCCACACCTCGGTGACAGAGTTGATGACCGCCAGCCCCTTCGGTGTCGGCGCCCTGGGTGTTATCGCCGTGGTAGCCATCAGCCTCACCGTGCTGATCGGCGCCGTCACCCTCACCGGGAGCTTCGTCGCTTTTGCCAAACTGCAGGAGCTGATGAAGAAGGACTACGGACTGCCCGGCGGACCCATTGGCAACGGCCTGTTGCTGCTGGTGGGCCTGGTCGCTGCGGTAGCCCTGTGCATCGACCCCACCAACGCCACCCTGATTATCGTCATCGTTGTGGTAGGCCTGTTGCTCGGCCTGTTCCTGGTGCTGCCCATCGGTGGCGCCGACATGCCGGTGGTCATCGCTCTGCTGAACTCCTACTCGGGTATTGCCGCGGCCTTTGCCGGCTTTATCCTCGGCAACACCGTACTGATCGTCGCTGGCTCCCTGGTGGGCACATCGGGCCTGATTCTCACCAAGATCATGTGTGTGGCCATGAACCGCTCCCTCGCCAATGTGCTGTTCGGCAAGATGGCCGGCAGCGGTGAGATCATCAGCGCCGATGAAGTCTACGGCGGCAAGGTCAAAAGCGCCGGCGCCGAGGAAGTTGCCATGATGCTGGGGACCGCCAGGCGCGTGGTGATCGTTCCCGGTTTTGGCATGGCCATGGCCCAGGCCCAGCACGCGGTGCGCGAGCTGGCGGATGTTCTTGAAGCCCATGGCTGCGAAGTGGAATACGCCATTCACCCGGTGGCGGGCCGCATGCCCGGCCACATGAACGTACTGTTGGCGGAAGCAGAAGTTCCCTACGACAAATTGGTGGAGATGGAGCGCATTAACCCCACCTTCGAGGACACCGATGTGGCCATCGTGATCGGCGCCAACGACGTCACCAACCCCATGGCCAGGGAGGACAAGGGCAGCCCCATCTACGGCATGCCCATTCTCAACGTGGACAAGGCAAAAACCGTGATTGTCATCAAGCGCAGCCTGTCACCCGGCTTCTCCGGCCTGCCCAACCCGCTGTTTGCCATGGATCATACCTACATGGTTTATGGGGATGGCAAGAAGGCCGTTATTGACATAACGGCGCATCTGGATCTGTCGTGATATTGAGTTACACGTAACACGTTTCACGTTGCACGTAAAAAGCCCCGCCTAAATTGCGGGGCTTTTTTTATCTTGCGTGAAGCGTGTTTCGTGCAACGTGAAACTCAACGACGAATCAATCCCAGCAACTCCTCGGTCTTGGCCTGCATCAGCGCCACATTCCCCCGGCTTTCGACATTGAGGCGCACTACCGGCTCGGTGTTCGACATACGCACATTAAAGCGCCACTCATCAAACGCCATGCTCAGCCCATCGGTGCGATCAATAGCCGGGTTGTGGTGACTGTAATGGGCTTCGATGGCCTTGAGCACTGCCAGCGGGTCCGCCACTTCGTTGTTGATTTCGCCGGAACAGGGAAACGCCTCAAGGCGTTCAGCGACCCAGCGCGACAGGGGCTTGCCGGAGGCCGATACCAGTTCCGCCACCAGTAACCAGGGGATCATGCCGCTGTCGCAATAGGCAAAGTCGCGGAAATAGTGGTGGGCGCTCATCTCGCCACCATAGAGGGCATCGTGCTGACGCATGGTGTGCTTGATAAAGGAGTGGCCGGTTTTGCTCTGCACCGCGCGCCCGCCCTGTTGGCTTACCATCTCAATAGTGTTCCACGTCAGGCGCGGATCGTGGACGATGGCGCCACCGGGGGTTTTGCGCAAAAACGCTTCACCCAGCAGGCCCACCAGGTAATAGCCCTCGATAAAATCGCCGTTTTCATCAAAAAAGAAGCAGCGATCAAAATCCCCGTCCCAGGCGATGCCCATATCGGCGCCGTGTTCTATCACAGCGCGCGCAGTGGCGGCGCGATTCTCCGGCAACAGTGGATTGGGTATGCCGTTGGGAAAAGTGCCATCCGGCTCGTGGTGGACACGGATAAACTCAAAGGGCAGATGGGGCTCCAGCAGATCCACCACCAGGCCAGCACCACCATTCCCGGCATTGGTGACAAGCTTCAGGGGCTTGAGAGCGGCTGGTTGCACGTAATCGAGTAAATGGCGGATATAGCCGGACTTGTCATCAACCCGGGTCAGGTTGCCGCGCTTTTGCGGGGTGGCGAAATGGCCGCTTTCCGCCAGTGCCTGGATCTCCGGCAAGCCATCGTCACCACTGACCGGGCGGGCGCCCTCACGCACAAACTTGATACCGTTGTAGTCGATGGGATTGTGGCTGGCGGTCACCACCAGGCCGCCGTCGAAGCCACCGTCAAAGGTGGCGAAGTAGATTTCCTCTGTGCCGCACTGGCCGATCCAGGTCACATCACACCCGGCGTCGCGGATGCCATTGGCCACCGCCTCGCAGAACAGCGGGCTGGTGAGGCGGATATCGTGGCCGACCACAATGCGACGGGCGTTCAGCACCTCGGCAAAGGCGCGGCCCACGCGGTAGGCCACGTCTTCATTGATCTGGTCGGGAATGCGGCCACGGATGTCGTAGGCCTTGAAGCAGGTTAGAGGCAGGGTCATTTGGGATTCTTGCTGTAGATATTCTGGTAAACATAGTTGGTGGCGGCCACATAACCCTCAATGCTGCCGCAGTCAAAGCGCAGGCCGCGAAACTTGTAGGCCAGTACCCGCCCTTTGCGGGCCAGCTTGAGCAGAGCATCGGTGATCTGAATTTCGCCGTTTTTGCCTGGTTCTGTATGGCGCAGGGCTTCAAAAATATCCGGTGTGAGGACGTAGCGGCCAATGATGGCGAGGTTGCTGGGAGCATCTTCCGGGCTGGGTTTTTCCACCATATCCGACACTGTATAGATGCCGGGCTCGATTTCTTCCGCCGCGATCACCCCGAACTTGGAGACATCTTCCCTCGGGACCTCGGTAATGGCCACCACGGATTTGCCAAAGCGCCGGTAGATTTTGACCAGCTGGGTCATCACCGAATCCTCACCCTCCTCCACCAGACACAGGTCATCGGCCAAAATCACTCCGAACGGCTCATAGCCGATCAGCAGTTCGCCCACCAGGATGGCGTGGCCCAGTCCTTTCATTTCCGGCTGGCGAGTGGAAGAAAAGGTTGCGTTCTGAATCACTTCCCGCACACAGGACAGGTATTTTTCCTTTTCGCTGCCGGCAATCTGGTGCTCCAGCTCATAGCTGACATCAAAGTGGTCATTGATGGCGCGCTTGCCGCGACCGGTGACGAAGCCGATCTGGTTGAGACCTGCTGAAATGGCCTCCTCAACGCCGTACTGCACCAGGGGCTTGTTCACCACCGGCAGCATTTCCTTGGGCATCGCCTTGGTGGCAGGCAAGAACCGTGTGCCGTAACCGGCCACGGGAAAGAGACATTTTCTGATCATTGAATCTCCCTGTTCATTGAGGGCTGATGTGATGGCGACCCGCATGCCCGAAGGGATCGCGCTTTATGGTCAGCGCTGGTTGTGACGATTATATGTCAGACCATCGCAATTGACTGCCCCGTGGGTAAATTTCCTTTTTCCGTCAGGGCCTTGAACTCGGCAGCAGGGCCTTTTGACTGGACATAACCACCAATTCAGCTAGAATGTCGCCTCATTTTGTTCATCAAAACAGGGGCTCCGCCCCGCATCGAGGGCTGGTCCTGAATGGAAAATTCAAGTCGTCAAAGTGCTTTTTCCAAGGAAGAAATTCTGGCATCAAGCCGTGGCGAACTGTTCGGCCCGGAGCGGGCACGTCTCCCCGCACCCAATATGCTGATGCTCGATCGCATCAGCCTGATCAGCGATGATGGCGGCAAGTACGGCAAGGGCCAACTGGTTGCCGAGCTGGATATTACCCCCGATCTGTGGTTTTTTGACTGTCATTTCCCCGGCGATCCCGTCATGCCGGGCTGCCTTGGCCTCGATGCCCTGTGGCAGCTGACCGGATTTTTCCTGGCCTGGCGCGGCAACAAGGGTCGCGGACGCGCCCTCGGTGCTGGCGAAGTAAAATTTTTTGGCCAAGTGCTGCCCACGGCAAAAACCGTTACCTACCGACTGGATATCTCCCGCATTATTGAACGCAAGCTGGTGATGGCCATTTCCGACGGCGCGGTCGAGGTCGATGGCCGCGAAATCTACAGCGCCAAGGACCTGCGGGTGGGCCTGTTCACCTCCACTGACAATTTTTAAGCGGTTTTAGTAAACTACTCTAAGATTACAAACAGCTGATAAGCCGCCAGACACAATTCGAAGGAGTCCCCATGAGACGTGCCGTTATCACCGGAATGGGCGTTGTATCCTGCATAGGACATGATAAACAAACCGTTACCGACTCACTGAGGGCGGGCCGCTCCGGCATCCTCTTCAAGGAGGAATACAGGGAGATGGGGCTGCGCAGCAATATTGCCGGGCAGATCGACCTCAATCCCGCCGACTTCATTGATCGCAAGCATTTGCGTTTCATGGGTAACGCCGCCGCCTACGCCTACATTGCCATGCAGCGCGCCATCGAGGATTCTGCCCTCAAGCCCGAGCAGGTATCCAACCCCCGCACCGGCATTATCATGGGCTCCGGCGGTGTTTCCGGTGAAAAGTTTGTTGAAACCATCGACGTGGTGCGGGAAAAGGGCGTCAAGCGCGCGGGCCCCTACCGCGTCACCCAGATCATGGCCAGCACTGTCTCTGCCTGCCTGGCCACCCCGTTCCAGATCAAGGGCCTCAATTTCTCCATCGCCTCGGCTTGCGCCACCAGCGCCCACTGCATCGGCGCTGCCGTTGAGCAGATCCAGCTCGGCAAGCAGGATATCCTTTTTGCCGGTGGCTCCGAGGAGGAGCACTGGTCCATGGCCTGCATGTTCGACGCCATGGGCGCCCTGTCATCCAAATTCAACGACACCCCGCAGCTTGCCTCGCGCACCTACGACGCCGACCGCGACGGTTTTGTCATGTCCTGCGGCGCTGGCTGCGTGGTGGTCGAGGAGCTGGAGCACGCCCTCGCCCGCGGCGCCCATATCTATGCCGAAATCGTCGGCTACGGTGCCTCTTCCGACGGTTACGACATGGTTGCCCCTTCGGGAGAAGGCGCCATTCGCTGCATGCAGCAGGCGCTCGCCACTGTCGATGGCCCCGTCGATTACATCAACACCCACGGCACCAGCACCCCGGTGGGCGATGTCCAGGAGCTCAAAGCCCTGCGCGAGCTGTTCGGCGACAAGTGCCCGCCCCTGGCGTCCACCAAATCCCTGACCGGCCACTCCCTCGGCGCCGCCGGTGTCCACGAGGCAATTTTCAGCCTGCTGATGATGGAAAACGATTTCATTGCACCCTCCATCAATATCGACAATCTCGACACCGAGGTCGCCGACCTGCCCATCGTCACCAGCCTCAGGGAAAACACCAAGCTGGAACGGGTGCTGTCCAACAGCTTCGGCTTTGGCGGCACCAATGCCACTTTGGTCATGCAAAAGTACCGTTAATAAAAAGTACTGCTGAGCGGATTACCAACAGCAAAAAGCCCGCGTCGTTTGGCGCGGGCTTTTTTTATGTCTGAACGAGAGATGAGAGATGGGAGACATCTCTCATCTCCCATTCAACATCTCCCGCATACATCAGAAAGGGATATCGTCGTCAAAATCGCCAAAGCCGCTGTTATCGGCAGCGGGCTGGCTCGGCGCAGAGGACTGCTGGGGCGCACGATTTTGCGGCTTGCTTGGGGTGTAATTGTCATCGGGACCCGGCGAGTAATCGCCACCGGCACCGCCGCGGGAATCCAGCATCTGCATTTCACTGGCGACAATCTCCGTGGTGTACTGGTCCACGCCTTCCTTGTTTTGCCACTTGCGGGTGCGCAGTGAGCCTTCCACATACACCTTGGAACCTTTCTTCAGGTACTGGGCGGCAATCTCCGCCAGGCGGTTGAAGAACACCACGCGATGCCACTCGGTACGCTCCTGCTGCTGCCCGGTGTTCTTGTCTTTCCAGCTTTCACTGGTGGCAATACTGAGGTTGGTGACAGCGCCACCGCTGGGCAGGTAGCGGGTTTCCGGGTCCTGGCCCAGGTTGCCCACCAGAATGACTTTATTGATTCCCCTTGCCATGCAAGCACTCCATCCAGATAGTTATTGAAACAGGGTTTGAAAACAGGTTTAGCGGGGGAGTTTACTCCCTTGGTCCCGTCATGGGTACCCGGAGGGGGTTACCCCGTTGACAACCTGTCAGGCTGCCAGCGGTCGTCCCAACAGCTTCTCCAGCGCTGGCTGGTCAAAGCTTGCCTTGTCCACTTTCAGGTACATCAGGCCCTGATCGGGGATAAACAACACGTCCTCAACCCCCGCCACCAGATCGCCCAGGCTGGCATCAAAGAGCCCCGCTTCACCATCCTGCAACTTGACGACAACACTGCTCCAGTGCCGAGGCCTGGGCATGGTGATGGCAATGACCGCCCACACGGTGACCATGACCAGTGAAAACAGGAAGACGGCATGGGCGCCATAGGATTGCGCCAGAACACCCCCAGCAACTCCGCCGACAAATGCACCGAGAAACTGGCTGCTGGAATAAATCCCCATAGCGGTGCCACGGCTGCCGCTGGGCGCAACCTTGCTCACCAGGGAGGGCAGGCTGGCTTCCAGCAGATTGAAAGCCATAAAAAACAGGAACAACCCGGCCACAAATACCCCGAGACGCAGGCCGGACAGATACATCAACAATTCAGCCAACCCCAGCAACACTACCGCGCCGACAAATACCCATTTCACAATGCGCTTGCGCTCGGCAATGATCATAAACGGCAGCATGGCGGCAAAACCAAAGCCCATGGTGAGCAGATACAGCCACCAGTGGCGCGATGGTTCAAACCCCAGCACCGTGCTCAGCACCACCGGCACGGACACCCAGCTCGCCATCTGCACCATATGCAGCAGAAAGATACCGGCATCCAGGCGCAGCAACTCGCGGTTGCCCAGGGTGCGGCGGAACAACGCTGGCATGGCCAGGGCTTCACGGGAGCTGAGGCTGTTGGCAGCCACCGGATTGGGAATCCAGTACATCACCACCAGGATACCGGCGCCCGCCAACACAGCGGTAAACCAGAAAATGGCGCCCATGCCAAAAGCCGAAGCAATCAGTGGGCCGACAATCATCGCCAGGGCAAAAGCCAACCCGATACTGCCACCCACAGCAGCCATGGCCTTGGTGCGGTTTTGCTCGGTGGTGAGATCAGACAACAGCGCCATGATGGTACTGGCCACCGCACCGCAGCCCTGCAATGCACGGCCAATAATAATGCCGTAGATCGTCTCGGCGCTGGCCGCCACCACACTGCCCAGCATAAACATCAGCATGCCGGCAACGATGATGGTTTTGCGTCCCACCCGGTCTGACAGCACCCCCAGGGGAATCTGGAACAGGCTCTGGGTCAGGCCGTATATCCCCAGCGCAACACCGATCAGCAGCGTGGTGCTACCCGCATAGTCATCGCTGTAGAGGCTCAAAACCGGCAACACCATAAACAACCCGAGCATCCGGGTTGTATACAGGGACACCAAACCGATAACGCTGCGGATTTCGAGGGAGTTCATCAGGGGGTAAAGGATGTCGGGGAAAAATGAGCGGGCATTATAAGGGCTGGCGCCGGATCAGACTACGGGAACAATCCGCATCGCCGGAACAACCCTTAATCCCCATAGCCATCAGGATTATTGCTTTGCCAGCGCCAGTGATCTGTCACCATGGCGGCCAGATCAAGATCTGCCTTCCAGCCCAGCATTGATGCACTCAAGCCGGTATCCGCATAACACTCGGCCACATCCCCGGCGCGGCGCCCGACAATATCATAGGGAATTTCGCGCCCGCTGGCGCGGGCAAAGGCCTCCACCACTTCAAGCACAGAATAGCCGCGCCCTGTTCCCAGATTGCAGGCTACGCAACCGGGTTCAAGATGTTGCAAGGCGGCCAGATGACCCAGAGCCAGATCGCACACATGGAGGTAATCCCGCACCCCGGTGCCATCGCGGGTGGAATAATCCCCGCCAAACACCTGCAAGCGCGCCAGCTTGCCCACTGCCACCTGGGCCACATAGGGCAGCAGATTGTTGGGAATGCCCGCCGGATCTTCACCGATCAGGCCGCTGGGGTGGGCGCCAACCGGGTTGAAGTAGCGCAACAAAAAAATCTGCCAGTCGGGATCACTGGCATATAAATCCCGCAGAATCTCCTCAATCATCAGCTTGGAGCCGCCATAGGGATTGGTGGCAGAAAGCGGGAAATCCTCACGGATGGGCACGCTGGCAGGGTCGCCATACACCGTGGCCGAGGAACTGAACACCAGGCGCTTGCAGTGATGGCGCGCCATGGCTTCAAACAGGGTGAGGGAACCGGCGACGTTGTTCTGGTAGTAGCGCAGCGGCCTGGCCACTGACTCCCCCACCGCCTTGAGGCCGGCAAAGTGGATTACCCCGTCGATGTTGTGGTCGCTGAAAATCCTGTCGAGCAGAGCGGCATCGCGGATATCCCCCTGCACAAAGTCGGGCGCGATACCGGTAATCTGTTGCACCCGCGCCAACACCACCGGATTGCTGTTGCTCAAATTATCCAGCACCAGAACGCTGTAGCCCGCCTGTTGCAGCACAACCAGAGTATGGCTGCCGATATAGCCTGCACCACCTGTCACCAATACGGTTTTTGCCACCGCCATGTCGCCTTTCTTGCCCCTGGAATGGGGCCGATACTAGCACAGATAGCTGTCCGCCAGCCGCGGCCTGTCCGGCTACCGCTGTGACAATTCAATGCCTTGATATCACCGCCCCCGGGCTTGTGTAACCACTGCACAGTTGCTTTCTAACCCACCCTTGCCCATCATTCGTCGTTTGCCTTACGCCCGTGGAGTTCAATGGACACTATCAGTATCAGAGGGGCCAAAACCCACAATCTCAAAAATGTGGACCTGGATCTGCCCCGCGACAAACTTATCGTGATTACCGGCCTTTCCGGCTCGGGCAAATCGTCCCTGGCGTTTGACACCCTCTATGCAGAGGGCCAGCGCCGCTATGTGGAGTCGCTCTCGGCCTACGCCCGGCAGTTTTTGTCGATTATGGAAAAGCCCGATGTGGAGCATATCGAGGGCCTGTCCCCCGCCATTTCCATCGAGCAAAAATCCACCTCTCACAACCCCCGCTCCACCGTGGGTACCATCACCGAGATCTACGACTACCTGCGTCTGCTCTACGCCCGCGTCGGCGAGCCGCGCTGCCCGGATCACAACGAGCCCCTCGCCGCGCAGACCGTCAGCCAGATGGTGGACCATGTGCTGACCCTGCCGGAGGACAGCAAACTGTTGCTGCTGGCCCCCATCATCCGCGAGCGCAAGGGTGAACACCTGCACGTGTTCGACCAGCTGCGCGCGCAGGGCTTTGTGCGGGTGCGGGTCAATGGCCGGGTCTACGAGCTGGATGAAGTGCCTGACCTGGAGAAGAACAAGAAGCACAGCATTGAGGCGGTGGTAGACCGCTTCAAGGTGCGCGACGATATTGGACTGCGCCTGGCGGAATCCTTCGAGACAGCCCTCAACCTGTCGGCGGGCATTGCTGTCATCGCCCCCATGGATGCCAAAACGAAATTAAAGGAACACCTGTTCTCCTCGCGCTTTGCCTGCCCGGTGTGCGACTACAGCATCAGCGAACTGGAGCCAAGGCTGTTCTCCTTCAACAATCCCGCTGGCGCCTGCCCATCCTGCGATGGCCTGGGTGTAAAGCAGTTTTTTGATGTTGACCGGGTTGTACAGCACCCCGAGGCCACTTTGCCCGAGGGCGCCATTCGCGGCTGGGACCGGCGCAATTTCTTCTACTTCAATATGCTCACCTCCCTGGCCGATCACTACAACTTTGATATCGACACCCCCTTCAAAAAGCTCAAACCGGCCTATCAGCAGGCCATCCTGTTTGGCACCGGTGATGAAGAAATCACCTTCAACTACGTCAACGACAAGGGCACCACCTTCAAGCGCCGCCACCGTTTTGAGGGCATTATCCCCAATATGGAACGGCGCTTCCGCGAGACCGAATCCCAGTCAGTGCGCGAAGAATTGACCAAATACGTCAGCACCCAGAACTGCCCCGAGTGCAAGGGCGCACGCCTGAAAAAAGCGGCCCGCCATGTGTTTGTCGATGAAACCAACCTGTCGAACATCACCGCGCGCCCGGTGGGCACATTGGCCGATTACTACGCCAACCTCAAATTGCAGGGCAGAAAGGGCGAGATCGCCGACAAGATTCTCAAGGAAATCCGCGACCGCCTGCACTTTCTGGTGGATGTGGGGCTCAATTACCTGACCCTCGACCGCAGCGCCGACACCCTGTCCGGCGGCGAAGCCCAGCGCATTCGCCTCGCCAGCCAGATCGGCGCAGGGCTGGTGGGGGTCATGTATATCCTCGACGAACCCTCCATCGGCCTGCACCAGCGCGACAACGCCCGCTTGCTGGGCACCCTCACCCGCCTGCGCGACCTGGGCAACACTGTGATTGTGGTGGAGCACGACGAAGACGCCATCCGCGCCGCCGACCATGTGGTGGATATCGGCCCCGGCGCAGGTGTGCACGGTGGCCGTATCATCGCCCAGGGCATGGTAAAGGATATTATCGCCGCCAAGGATTCCCTCACCGGGCAATACCTGTCGGGCCAAAAATCCATCGCCATCCCGGAAAAACGCCGCGAGGCGGTAAAAGGCAAAACCCTGTCGATCACCGGCGCCACAGGCAACAACCTGCAGGGCGTGGACCTCGAAATCCCCCTCGGCGTGTTTACCTGCATCACCGGGGTATCCGGCTCGGGCAAATCCACACTGATCAATGAAACCCTCTATCCCCTCGCAGCCACGGCACTGAACAAGGCCACCACCCTCAAGGCCGCACCCCACAAGGCCATCAAGGGACTGGAACTGCTCGACAAATGCGTGGATATCGACCAAAGCCCCATTGGCCGCACGCCGCGCTCCAACCCCGCCACCTATACTGGCATTTTCACTCCCATCCGCGAGATGTTTGCCGCCACCCAGGAATCCCGCTCGCGGGGTTACCAGCCGGGGCGTTTCTCCTTCAACGTCAAGGGCGGGCGCTGCGAAGCCTGCCAGGGCGATGGCGTAACCAAGGTGGAGATGCACTTTTTGCCGGATATCTACGTCGCCTGCGACGTGTGCAAGAGCAAGAGATACAACCGCGAAACCCTCGAAATCCGCTACAAGGGCAAGAATATCCACGAAGTGTTGGAAATGACCGTGGAGGATGCCCACCAGTTTTTCGAGGCCATCCCCGCCATCGCCAACAAGCTCAAAACCCTGATCGATGTGGGCCTGTCCTATATCCGCCTGGGGCAATCCGCCACCACCCTCTCCGGCGGCGAAGCGCAACGGGTCAAGCTCAGTCGCGAGCTCTCCAAGCGCGACACCGGCAACACCCTCTATATCCTCGACGAACCCACCACCGGCCTGCACTTCCAGGATATCCAGCAACTGCTCACCGTCCTGCACCGCCTCGCCGACCACGGCAACACCGTGGTGGTGATCGAACATAACCTGGACGTGATCAAAACCTCAGACTGGATCGTCGACCTCGGCCCCGAAGGCGGCTCCGGCGGCGGGCAGATTATTGCCTTTGGTACGCCGGATGATATTGCTGCAAGTGCCGTGTCACACACCGGGTACTTTTTGAAACCGATACTGGAAAAGGCCGGGGCGCCAGCTGTAAAGCGCGGAAGAAAATCCGCCAAAGGATGAGCCGAAAGTGAGAGAGATGATCCAGTCCAATGATGTTCTGGATCATCGTCGCATTCTCAACCGGCTACGGCCCTGATCATTTTGCCGATTGAAAACGATATCGATAGTGATACCATAGGACAAGGATATGTCGACGGTTCAGGATATTCTCAACCAGATGCGGAGCAACCCCAAAGGCATCAAATTTAGAGACTTGTGCAAAGTCTGTGATGCCTACTTTGGAAAGCCCCGACAATCTGGCTCAAGCCATCGAATCTACCGAACCCCATGGCAAGGAGATCCCCGGGTGAATATCCAGAACATCAAGGGCATGTCCAAAGTCTACCAGGTGAAGCAAGTGCTCCATGCTGTTGAACAGTTAGAGGTGCAAAATGGCAAAAGAGATTGACCGCTATACCTATCGGGTTACCTGGTCTGAGGAAGACCAGGAGCATGTGGGACTGTGCGTTGAATTTCCCAGCCTGAGCTGGCTTGCAGAGGACCCGGAAAAGGCGCTGAAGGGTATTCGCCGAATGGTGAGAGAAAGCATAGAGGACATGAAGGAAAATGGAGAAGCGGTTCCCGAGCCACTATCCTCAAAGCATTACAGCGGAAAATTCATGGTCCGCGTCCCGCCGGAAACTCACAGACTGTTAGCCATCGAGGCAGCGGAATCAGGGGTCAGCCTGAACAGGCTGGTATCAAGCAAGCTCCATCAGCCTCGCGTGTGATTTCCGAGCTATGGCCGTATCTGAACGCAAGGATAACCCGAATATTCCACCCCAGGGATAGAGACATGGCAAAAGGCAAAACTTGCCCCCGCTCTATGTTTGATGGAGAAAGTACATGGACGTCTTACGTGTATTGGTTGTATTAGTTCAGAGCAGGGGTCATGTTAAACTCGCAATTATCATGCTTTTGTCGATTACCGTAGCATCTTGCGGAATCTCCGAACGAAGCGTTCACGAGAGTGATCTAGATCTGCACTTCTCTAACCCCTCCGTCATTCCCAGCTTCGCTCTCACCAAGGTTGGCGCTCTTTACACCGGGCATGTATACGGCACATTTTTTGGCAATCAATCGCTGGACTGTGTCGAGTGGGAGGGACCATTCCAAGACGGCAAGCCTCATGGCGTCTTCAAGATCTACTCAAACTGTGATGAGCTTCAAGCAGTCATTTCGTTTAATCACGGGGACAAAGTCAACGGCACCTAAAAAACCCATTCAAGCCCAACCGACTGCTCTAGCACATAGATTGGGCTGAAGCAGGTAGCTCAACACTCTGAGTTACGCACCAATCGGAAACAGGAAACCGGGGACAGATAACAGTACGTAGGTTGGGCTGACACGGCAAGCCCAACACTCCGAACATTCCCTACTCTGCTGTTGGGCTTCGTCCCTCAGCCCAACCTACATAATCAAAGCCCTGAATCTCGCAGGGGGCTGGTCAGCAAGTAGCAGTATTTACAACACGCCGTCTGTATGACAATACCGAACATCGGCACCAATAGAAATTAAACGGTCCTTGTACGGCAAGAATATAAAATCGCTATTCAACCAACCCTACACCACAAAAGCCGCTGTCGTTCGCCCACCATCCAGCTCCAGAGAATGACCTGTGACATAGGACGCCTGGTCGGATAGCAGCCAGGCCGCCGCGTTGGCTATCTCTTCGGGTTCGGCGATGCGACCGACAGGGGTGGGAATAAGCGCGTTGTAGTCCAGATCGTGCTGTGCGTAGGCGGCGGTGTTGATGATACCCGGATTGACGGCGTTGATACGGATGCCCTGTTTGGCATATTCGGCGGCAGCGGCGCGGGTGAGGCCGATCACGCCGTGCTTGCTGGCGCTGTAGGCGGGCAATCCCGGAACCCCCAGGTGTGCGGCACCGGAGGCGACATTGACGATAGCGCCCTTGCCGTTTTGCAGCATCGCGCGAATTTCATGCTTCACGCAAAAGTAGGTTCCCGTCAGATTAAGAGCGATATTTTGATGCCATTCATCGGTGGAACTGTCGGCGGTGAAGGCTTCCGACGGAATTCCGCCTGCATTGTTGAGTGCACAGTCGAGCCGACCAAAATGGTCAACGACGGTTTTCACCATCTGTTCGACCTGCTCCTCGACGGTAATATCAGCCTGCACCGCAATGGCCTCGCCGCCCGCCTCTTCAATTTCGCGGACAAGACTGTCGAGGGTTGACAGGGTGCGCGCTGCCGCTGCGATTTTGGCGCCTTGCCGGGCGTACAGCAGCGCTGTGAATCGGCCCAGACCAGCACCCGCTCCGGTGATAAGGATAATCTTGCCTTCGAGCAAACTCATGACCAATACCTTTGTTACTCGCCAGGCCGTAGCGCGATGGGTTGCAGCCAGATTTCGGTGTAGTGCGCCTGGGTACCGCAGCCCTTCAGGAGGAAATTCTGGCGCTGGAACCAGCGGTCGAAAAACAGCATAAGCCG
>Ga0209347_1000685_pt1 | contig 74570 bp, 66 predicted proteins | sample AutmiccommuBRH23_FD_187382 | JGI IMG/M metagenome (GOLD analysis project Ga0209347, IMG submission 187382) | Deep subsurface microbial communities from Mt. Terri, Switzerland - Autotrophic microbial communities BRH/23 (SPAdes) (version 2) | ecosystem: Environmental > Aquatic > Deep subsurface >... | reverse complement strand
CGCGATTAAAACTGCCGGTTTGAACGCTGAACTTATTTTAATTTCTACACGTGAAAATGGTTTTCCCACCAAACTGCATCCGATAATTTCTGATTTTAACTATATAATTGCCAAAGTAACTATTGAAAACAAAACATATCTGCTCGATGCCACCAATAAACTTGCTCCTTTTGGTTTATTGCCATATAAATGCCTTAACGGATTTGGCAGAGCGATGGATTTTGAAAATGAAAGTTATTGGATAGATATTGTTCCTGTAAACGATTCAAAAACAGATCTTTCAGTGAGTTTAAAACTGAATGATGATGGAACAATTAACGGAAAATATAAAAAAGAAAGTTTTGGGTATCACGCTTTATTCAGAAGAGAATTGATACTAAATAAAAACAATGATGCTATTATTTCTGAATTTGAAAGCAATTTTAACAATTTGGAAGTGATTGATTATAAAATTGAAAATCAGGATGATATTGAAAAACCTTTGGTTGAAATAATCAATGTTTTAATTAAAAATGATGACAATGCCACCACACATTATTTAAATCATTTTTTTGATGAACAATTTAAACAAAACCCTTTTAAACAAGAAAACAGGATGTATCCAATTGATTTCGGTTATCCTAAAAAATATAATGTTGATTTTTCATTAGAATTACCTCCAAATTATGCCATAAAATCATTTCCTGAATCAAAAGCTTATGCACTGTCAAAAAACAATGCGCAATTTAAATTGATTATGAAAAATAATGACGGAAATAAAGTTATATTAAACAGTTCTATTATTATTGACAAGCCCGTTTTTAGTAATTTGGAATATGAAGCTTTAAAAACATTGTTTAATCATATTATTAACTCCCAAAAAACGTATCTGATAATTCAAAAAAAAATAGCTGCTATTGATAATAAAATGGAATCCGCCATTAATTAAGAAAATAAATTTATTTTAGTATTACTTTTATAAAAAATTTATTTTGAAACAACAAGCGCAAAAAACAAATTGGAAATCCAAACTTCATAAAATTATTTATGAATCGGATACCGCTGCGGGAAAAAGTTTTGACCTTGCGCTAATTATTGCAATTCTATTCAGCATTGTACTTGTAATGCTGGAAAGTGTCGAAAGTTTTGATGCCAAATATCACAATTTTTTAAATATCTCAGAATGGGTAATCACCATCATTTTTACGCTGGAGTATATTGCACGACTGGTGGTTATCAGCAAACCCTCAAAATATATTTTCAGTTTTTACGGAATTATCGATTTTTTGGCGACAATCCCAAAATATGTATCACTAATTTTTGGCGGTGCCCAAGCTTTGGTAGTACTTCGCGCATTGCGGTTGCTCAGAATATTCAGAATCTTAAAATTGACGATGTTTATTGGCGCATCTGCTAATTTAATTTCCGCCTTAAAAGAAAGCAAAAATAAAATTGCAATTTTTGTATTTAGCATTATAGTGCTCACGATTATTTTGGGCACTATTATGTACTTGATTGAAGGTCCCAAAAATGGCTTTACAAGTATTCCAACTAGTATGTATTGGGCAATTGTCACGCTCACAACCGTGGGTTATGGCGATTTATCGCCCAGCACGCCATTTGGCCAATTTATTGCGAGTATTGTTATGATTTTAGGATACGGAATTATTGCGGTGCCAACAGGCATTGTAACTTCTGCGATGACAAGACAGGATTTAAAAATTCATACCAATACGCAATCCTGTCCGCACTGTATGGCCGACAACCACTTAGACGGTGCCGAATTTTGTCATAAATGCGGCGGAAAATTAAATGATGACTAACTATTTAATTACAGTAATTGGCGCCACCGCCATTGGCAAAACAGCCTTGAGCATTCAATTGGCGCAACATTTTAAATCAGAAATTATTTCATGTGATTCTCGTCAGTTTTTCAAAGAAATGAGCATTGGAACTGCGGTTCCTTCTGCTGAAGAATTGGCTGCTGTTACGCATCACTTTATTCAAAATAAATCCATTTTGGATCATTATAGCGTTGGGCAATTTGAAAAAGATGCACTTAAAAAATTAGATGAATTATTTTTAAAAAACAATATTGTTGTGATGGTTGGCGGAAGCGGTTTGTATACCAACGCCGTACTTGAAGGTTTTGATGATTTTCCTGAAATTGCTCCTGAAATTAGGCTGAAACTCAACAAGCAAATTGAAAATGGTGAAATAGAAATCCTCCAAAATCAGTTAAAAGAATTAGATCCTGATTCATACAATGACATAGAAATTGAAAATCCGCAACGATTAACCAGGGCATTGGAAATTTGCATTGGAACCGGAAAGCCTTATTCTTCCTTCAAAAATAAGAACAAAACAAAGCGAAATTTTATTCCGATAAAAATTGGTTTAACCGCCGATAGGAAAATTATGTACCACCGCATCAACCAAAGAGTTGATATCATGCTGCAAGAAGGTTTGCCGGAAGAAGCCAAAAAACTGTATCCGCACAAAGAACTGAATGCCTTGCAAACGGTTGGTTACCGAGAATTATTTGATTATTTCGACGGAAAATGCACCTTGGAATTCGCCATTGAAGAAATTAAAAAAAATACGCGACGTTTTGCAAAACGGCAAGTGACCTGGAACAAAAAAGATGAAACCATTCATTGGTTCGATTTTGAAACAAATCCTTCAGAAATCATAAAAAAAATTGAAAACATAATATACCTTGAATAAAACCGAGCTCAAAGAATTTTTGGACGGAAAAGTGATTCAATACAACAATGCAGAGTTTATCGACAGCGATACCATTCAAATTCCGCATCAATTTTCATAGAAGGAAGTTATTTAGATTTCTGCATTTTTAACCGCCACCATTGCTTGGGGGAACCGAAAATCTATCATTAAAAATGCCATAACGATGATGGATTTGTTGTAAAATTCTCCTCACGATTTTGTTTTGAACCATAATGAGCGTGATTTAGATATTTTTGATGGTTTTGTACATAGAACATTCAATAGCATTGATTTAACTTATTTCATTAACCATAATAAACCATAAAATTTCCCTAATAAAAGTTCTTTTTTTCTCAAAATAAAAAGAAATTAGAACTATGGCAATGCTTTATTTTTTTATGGAGATTTCAAAGATTAAATATTATTAAGATTGTCTATAGACCTGTAATTAATTTTAATTTGATCTTATCTCCCATTCTTTTCTGTGCTAAAATTGCGATTGATTTTTCATTAAGCTGAAAAACTCTGGGATAACCGCCGGTAGTTTGTGCATCTTTCATCAAGATGATTAATTTACCTGATGGCAACAATTGAACGGTTCCAGGTAAAACAGGACTTGTTATTATAGATTTGGTGTGTTTAACTGCTTCCTCTTCCATTCTATAGCCCATTCTATTGTTATCATTAGAAACAGTATATATTACAGAAAGTAACTTTTTTTGTTCTTCGGATGAAAATAATTCAAATTCAGATCCTTTAAAAACTTCTATAATAATTGCGTCATAAAATGGTATTTTAGTATTTATTGTTCCCTTTGGTTGCTGATCATTTGTTTGATTAATTACTTGATGCTTGAAAAAAATGACATCATTTTTCTTTAAAAGTCCTTGTGAAGTAATACCCGCATAAAATGACCTGCTCTTTAAAATTATTTCCGATTGAAATCCGCCACTCACAGCCAAATAACATCGTATTCCATTTTTTAGATTCCCAAAAGTCAATATGTCCCCATTTTTTACAGGATATCGTTTATAATTTAAAATTGGATTTTTATTGAGCTCAGCAGACATTTCAGCTCCAGTAATAACAAAATAGGTTGACGCCATAAAAACTAATTTCGGCCCAATCATAGTTATTTCCATTACAGCATCATTTTTATGATTGTTTAATAATGCATTTGCAAAACCTCCGGAGATTGAATCCATAATTCCACTCGTGGGTACCCCAAAGTTTCTATACCCAAATCTTCCCATATCCTGAATAGATGTGTAAAATCCCGGATGCAGAACTTTAATCATTGATTACTCTTTTAAGTTCATAACTGCCTTGTTTCTGTGCTATTCTAATTACTTCATATTCCTCTTTTGAAATTTCTTTAAATCTAATTTCATCACCCGGTGTAATTACGCTGGGTGTTTCTTTTTTCACGTCAAACAATGAGATTGGTGTATTTCCGATTATATGCCAACCGCCAGGAGAACTTTGCGGATAAATACCGGTATGGTTCCCTCCAATAGCAACCGCTCCTTTTGGCACGATTAAACGAGGGGAATTTCTTCTTGGAAAATTTAATTTATCCGAGAGTCCGCCCAAATATAAAAAACCCGGTAAAAAACCCATTCCGTAAACAGTATAATCAACACTGCGGTGTAACGAAATAATTTTTTCAACAGTTATTTTTTTTTCGGAAGATAAATAAATCAAGTCTATTCCAAATTTTTCATCATAACATACAGGAATATGCCATAAAGTTTTCTCTGATTTTACAGTAACAATCATTTCATTGTCATATAATGATATTAAAGTATTTTTAATTTCATTAAAACAATTATTTTTTGAATTGTAAATAATTAATAGTGAGCAGTATATGAAATTTAATTCAAGTATGTTTTCATTGTTTTTATATTCGATCTTAGCTACAAAAACCCGAATGTCATTCAATATTTCCTTTGAAATTATTTGGGGCCATTCTATTAATATAGCCGATTCTCCAAAGGGTTTATATGTCAATTGATAATTTCCCAAAGCTTCACCTATAAAAAATTATTTAGATTCAATACCTGTAAAATTTCTGTCACATTTTTTGTATCGGAATGCACACAAAAAGTAGCTGCTTTTATGGGTACTTTTATTCCCGAAACAGTAGTTACTTTTTGAGTATTAACCATTTCTAAGACATTTTGTAAAATTAATTTTGGATTCGTGATAAGCGCATCTTTTTCTTGACGTGAAACCAAACTTAAATCATCATTATAATTTCTATCTGCAAAAGCTTCATAAATAATGGAAAATCCTTTTTTAAGCGCATTCTTTTCTATTGCAGAATTATAAGGTACATATAACTTTATTATATTTTTATAAGGCATTATAGTATTTAAAAATTCTACAGATAAATCATCACTTTTTGCTAAATCGTTATACAGCGCTCCATGTGGTTTTATGTGATGCAAAGTAGCGCCTTGTTCTTTAACTATTTTCAGTAATAAATTAATTTGATTTTGAATAGATTTCTTTAATTCATCAGGCTCCATAACCATTCTCTTTCTTCCAAAATTTTCTTTATCTGGATAAGAAGGGTGTGCTCCTATTTTTACCTTATATTTTATAGCCAATTCGACTATATTTTGCATCTGTTTTTCATCACCCGCATGGCTGCCGCATGCAATATTGCACGATTGAATATATTGCATTAGTACATCCTCATTATTCATTCCTTCACCTACATCACAATTAATATCAATTTTTCCCATTTTATGATAGGTCAAAAACCTTTAAAATACTTTTAAACCCCAAAACTATAGTAATCAAAATAATAATGCCTGAAATAATATTTTGTCCTAATTTGTTTTTGTAATTACCTAAAACGGCCGTTTTATTAACAACCCACAATAAAAATAACGCGATAATAGGTAACAGAAAACCATTGGCAACTTGCGCAAATTTTATAATTTCAATAGGATTAAATTGTAAAGATGAAAATACTACACCTAATAGCAATATAAAAGACCATACGATTCTAAACCTACTGCTTTTTAAATTTGCATTCCAGCCAAAACAACTATTTGCTACATAAGCAGCAGCCAAAGGTGCCGTAATTGCTGATGTTATTCCTGCAGCAAATAAACCTATACCTAAAAAATATTTAGCAAACCCACCATACAAAGGCGCTAAGCCTTTCGCTAAATCTACCGCATTATTAACCTCTTGGCCATTAATTGCTGTGGCTGCAATTATAATAGCCATAGATACAATTCCGCCTAAAATAATAGAAATAAACGCATCTTTTCTTGCAAATTTTAAATCACTTTGTTGTTTCCATTTTTCTTTTACTAAAGAGGCATGCAAAAACAAGTTATATGGAACCACTGTTGTCCCAATCAAACCTATGATGGTTAACAGGCTATTGTCTGGGAAAGAAGGAATAAACATTCCTTTAATCATTAATTCCAAATTTGGTTTTGTAATTATGGCCGTAAGTAAGAAAGAAATACTCATAATTAAGACCAAAGCAATTAAACTACGCTCAAGTATTTTATAGTTTCCAATGTAAAGCAATATAAAAGCTGCGATACCAATTATGATAGGATAAAAGTTAAAAGAAGGTGTTCCCAATATTGCTGTAATGCCTAAAGAAGCACCACTGATATTTCCTGCTTCATATGCTGCGTTACCAATAACAATAGCCGATAAAATTAACGTAATGGCAAATTTCTTAAATATTGGTGAGGTTATTTGTTCTTTTATTACTGTCGCCAATCCTTTTTGCGTTATAATCCCCACTCTTGCTGCCATCTCTTGTAACACAACTGTGGCAATAGTGGACAATGTCATTGCCCACAGCAATTGATACCCAAATTTAACGCCTGCCAAGGTACAAAGTGTTACTGTTCCTGGACCAATGAATGCTGCAGCCACTAAAGTGCCAGGACCTATATTTTTAAACCATCTGCTCATATTTTAAAATATTTTCTTTATAATAAATTTAAAATTTAAATCAAAAATAGCTAAAAAACTTCATTCCTATATTCTATTTAATCCTGACATTTAAAATAGATTGTGAAATCTGTCCGAATTGTTCAGCAAACAATCACGCTTAAAATGTCAAATTTTGCCATCAGTGCGGCTCAAAATTTGATACAGAATAACTGTATATTTGCCGTGATTATAACTTGAAAAAATAATTCATCTTGAATAGAACCGAGCTCAAAGAATTTTTAGACGGAAAAGTGATTCAATACAACAATGCAAAGTTTATTGACAGCGATCCCATTCAAATTCCGCATCAATTTTCATTGAAGGAAGATATTGAGATTTCTGCATTTTTAACCGCCACCATTGCTTGGGGGAACCGAAAATCTATTATTAAAAATGCCTTAACGATGATGGATTTTCTGGGGAATTCGCCTTACGATTTTGTTTTGAACCATAAAACGCATCATTTAGACAACATCGAACATTTTGTGCACCGGACTTTTAATGTAGATGATTTTAAGTATTTCATATCCGCATTGCAACATATTTATAAAAATCACGTCGGTTTAGAAAATGTATTTTCAAAACACGCAACTTCCAATTCCACGCAAGGTGCCATTCATGAGTTCAAAAAAATATTTTTTGAAATTTCACATGTAGAAAGAACAAAAAAACACATTTCCGATCCTTTAAATAATTCGGCCGCGAAACGCATTAATATGTTTTTAAGGTGGATGGTAAGAAATGATAAAACAGGGGTGGATTTCGGGATTTGGAAAAGCCTCTCGCCTACCCAACTCTCTTGTCCGCTCGACGTTCATTCCGGGAATGTAGCCAGAAAACTTGGTTTATTAACCAGAAAACAAAATGACGCCAAAGCATTGGCTGAATTGGACAAAAACTTACGAAAAATGGACAAAACTGATCCCGTAAAATATGATTTTGCCTTGTTTGGATTGGGTGTTTTTGAGAAGTTTTAGAATTATTAAAAGCTATTTAAAACAGTAATTTTCTATAAATCAATTAAATAGCCTATAGAAAAACTAAAAAATCCGGTATTTTTAAGATTGGATTCATCACCAATGGCATTGGGGAAATTGATGTTGTAACCCGCTTCAAAATCAAATGAATTGGTGCTGTAGAGCAATGGCAGGTTTATTTGGGTATTGATCAAATCAAACACATCATTTTCTGTATACTGCGTTGTTAACTGTCCGTTTTGATTGACAATTCTCGCCAGTTCAATGGTTTGTTTTCCTGCAATGATATTTAATTGAGGTTTAAAATTTAAGCTTGTTTTATTTGTTTTCAGCAAATTAAAATTTACAAAACTTCGGGACGCTATTTCAAATGATTGTTCCTCGCCAAATAAGTAAGATCCTGATAATTGTGTGCCCAATGTTCTCTTTTTATTTCGAACTCCCAATCCCAAGTTTATGGTATTTGTGTAAATATTATCAATATCGTTGGAATAAAAATACTTTGAATAAGATATGGAATATTTAAAAAGTTTATCTTTTCCAATATTTCTGCCAAAACCAACGGTTGCAGTGGTTACATCCCATTTAGGGACAAATTCACTGTAATAAATCCCAGACAAGCTGGCAAATATTCCGTTGGAGTTAGCAAAAGTAATCTGAGGGGTTATATTGTATTGATCAACACCTATGTCACGCCCTGAAAAATAGGTGTCACTATTATAAGTTGTTGAAATGTATAAAAATTGATAATTTTTAAGTGACGCTGACAATTCATTTATAACATCATCTTCTAAGAAAATCTCATCTATTATATCGTTTATTTCTTTTTCTTTGGTAAGTTGTTGTGAATAAGTAAAAACCGTAACCGATAGCAACATTAGTAAAGTGATGTATTTTTTCATTTCTAAACAAATTAAAAAGTGGTTGAGTTTCCCCAACCACTTATAGCTTAAACAATTATTTATTAGTTGCCACGGTTATTATTCATCCGCTGTCTTCTTTGCTCTCTAACAGTTTCTCTTAATTCACTGCCGCCTTGTGTTTCTTTATTCATTTGCATTCTGGTGCGTATTTGCTGGCGTTGTTCAACGGTCATCGTATTTCTAAACGCTTGTTTGCTTTCTTGAACACTTAGTCTGTGTTCTTGCATTAACGCTTTTTGTGTTTCAGTCAAAGATTTCATTAAAGCATCGTGACGCTCCTGTCTGGTAAGGTCATCGTTATCGAAAATTGCCAATTGGGCTTCGGTAAGACTTGCTCTGAATAATTCTCTTTTTTCTTTAATTCGGTCTCTTTGCTCCTGAATCAATTGTTTTTGTTCTGATGTCATTGTTTCTACAGCGGCTTTATTTACATTTTTGCCTCTGTTTTGGTTTTGTTGTGCCTCTGCGCTTGAAATTCCAACCAGCAACACAAATACTGCCAATGCGATTATTTTTAGTGATTTCATCTTTTTAATTTTTAAGTTATTATTTATATATTTTGTGAACGTTCTATTGTTTAGACCTAAGCTTTTCAAAATAGTTTGAAATTTTGAAAAAACTTAATCTAATTGGCCAGCACATCTTCATAAACCAATTCTTCTAACACATAATTGTTAACAAACTCATCAATTTCATTATCTGGTACAAAAAGAGAGGTTATTAAAATATCGTCTTCCTTAAATTCTCCTTGCGCTAAATTGTTGTTTTGTAAGTAATTGATGGTATCTGAAACAATAGCAGGAACATTGTTAAATGATGGAAGCGCATTCGGCTTAAAAACCGAAACTGCAAAAATTATGGCAATGGTTGCCGCTGCAGCCCACGCAATTCTTTTTCTTGAAAAGATGTTAAACTTTTCCTGTTTTTGGTTTGATACCTTTTCCAATATTTCCATTTTAGATGCAGAAAAATAATTTTCAGGCGTTTTAAGACCCAATGCTGATGAATGTATTTCTTTCAATTTCCTGTCGAAAGAAATTTGCTCGTCTGTTTTTAATTTTGAATCCATAATATGATTGTTTAGTTTCTTCATAACATATAGTTAGACCTTGTTTTTTGTTATTAGTTCAACAGCCAGTATATTATTTTCAATATGTTTGACTGTGTTGTAATAAGAAGATTTTAAAGTGCCTTCTTTTATTTCTAAAATGTCGGACATTTCACGAAATTTTAAATCGTCATAATATTTCATTTGAAATATTTGCCGCTCTTTTTCTGGTAATTCTGATAATATTCGCTGCAGTTTTAATTGGATTTCATCGCCTTCGAAAAATGCATCATCCACCAAATTATTTAAATATTTATGACTTACATCATCCAATGAAGCATGATACTTTTTTTTATGATCCTCTAGAAATCTGAGAGATTCATTGTATGCAATGCGGTACATCCAGGTATGTAAAGAGCTTTTTTGCTGAAAATTTGGAAGGCTTTTATAAATTCTTAAAAAAGTGTTTTGCAGCACATCATCAGCGTTTTCGTGGGTAATCACCAATTTTCTGATATGCCAATACAAGCGTTCCTGATAAAGATCCAATAATTTCTTAAAGGCTTTATCTTTTTCTTTATTGTTTAATAAATTTTTTATGAATTCGCCTTCGCCGGTCAAAATACTTTTGGTTTAATCGCTTTATAATTGTGTTAGACCTTTAAAAAACAGAAAAGTTTAAATTATATTACGTTTTAATCGGTTTAACTTTTAACCTGCCTGCCGACAGGCAGGTTCTGTCCGCGTTAAGGATAGAGCGGCATGTTTGAGCACTTTTTTGACAGTTTTTCACTGCCAAAAAATGCGAGTAGCGATAGCCTGACCTGCCAGCTGGCGGGTAACGCCCAAATTTTAAATAAAACTTTCTAACGCCAACTCGTAACTTTGGAGTCCGAAACCGGCAATAATTCCTTTTGCATTGGGCGCTATATAGGAAACGTGGCGAAATTCCTCGCGTGCGTACACATTCGAAATATGCACTTCAATTACCGGAGTTTCAATGCCTTTTATGGCGTCGCCAATGGCAATGGAAGTGTGCGTGTAAGCGCCCGCGTTTAAAATAATGCCGTCGAAACTAAAGCCAATTTCGTGTAATTTATTGATGATTTCGCCCTCAACATTGCTTTGGAAATAGTGCAATTCAACATCTGCATATTTTTTTTTCAAGCTTTCAAAAAATTGCTCGAAGGTTAAATTCCCATAAATGGCAGGTTCGCGTTTGCCAAGCAGGTTTAGGTTTGGGCCGTTTAATATTAATATTTTCATCTGTTTATAATTAATTTTTTTGGTACAGATGCAGTCGCCATTAATCATTCTGCTGTGTATCAAAATTTGTTATGCTCGTTTCATAAGATAAAAGTATTATAAAATTTTAACAAAAAAAAACGGAAGCAATGGCTTCCGTTTTTAATTCAATAAATAGTATTAAAATTTGTATCCCAAAGAAAAAGATAAAACTGCATTTGAAATTTTATCACCTTCATTATCTTTCACAATATCAGACATACCAATATTGTATCTTGCTTGTGCAAATAATTTTTCGGTAAATCCGTAAGATAAACCAAAATTAACGCCAAAATCTACTGATTCCATATCATCTTTTACATCTTGATCTAATACTTCTGCCATTACTAAAAAACCAATTTGAGGTCCGGCTTCTAAATAAAATCTGTTTGCAACATCATATTTAAACATCATTGGAATAATGATGTAGTTAAGATTTAAATCAGCGGAGATGTCAAATTCAGAATCATCATATTTAGCTCCCTGGGTTGAATACAACAGTTCTGGTTGCAAGTAAAAAGAGTCGGCCAATGTAATTTCAGCAAAAACGCCCACATTGAAACCAATTAAAGATTTATTTCCATCAACGTCTCCTGACAAATTGGCCACGTTTAAACCAGCTTTTGCACCAAAAGCAGTTTGGGCATTTGCACCCACAAAAGAAGATATTGCAATTACTGCAACTAAAATGATTTTTTTCATAATTTAATTAGTTTAAGATTAGTGGTATAAATATATTACTTTTTTATCAATAATATTATTTTAGGGGATCTTTTTTGCAATTACTGAAATAAGTTAAAATTAAACGACTCATTTTTTAATTATAAGACAGTCATATTGGTGTTATAGCTTTTACAAAATGAAACGGGCAGACAATAAAATATTGCAAATTTTAACAAAAAAAAACGGAAGCCAACGCTTCCGTTTTTAATTCAATAAATTGTATTAGAATTTGTATCCCAAAGAAAAAGACATTACTGCATTTGAAACTTTATCAGTCCCTTCATTTTTGTAAATATCCGACAAACCGATATTGTATCGTGCTTGCGCGAATACATTTTCGGTAAATCCGTAAGATAAACCAAAATTAGCGCCAAAATCTGTTTTTTCAAAGAGGTCTTTAACATCTACATCATCTCTTTTTGCAGAAACTAAAAATCCTACTTGTGGTCCGGCTTCTAAATAAAATCTGTTTGCAACATCATATTTAAACATAATCGGTAAATTAATGTAATCTAGATTTAATTTAGTTTTTGAAAGTAACTGCTGATAATCATCGGTTCCTTGGGTTGAGTAGATCAATTCAGGTTGAATGTAAAAAGAGTCGGCCAATGCAATTTCTGCAAAAAGTCCAGCATTGAAACCAATTAAAGATTTATTGCCTTCAATGTCTCCAATTAAAGTAGCCGAATTTACGCCACCTTTTACACCAAAAGAAGTTTGAGCATTAACACTCACTAAAGAAATTATTGCAATGACTGCAACTAAAACGATTTTTTTCATAATTTAATAATTTAAAATTAATAATAAACAAATGCATTGCATTTCTAGCAATTACAAGGTTTTTGATACTTTTATTTTTAATATCAGTTGTTGAGTTTACAACTACCGTGCCTAATTTATGATAACAACCCAAATCATTTATGATTACATTTACAGGATGAAACGAGCATCACAAATTTTGATACTTAAAGGAATGATTAATAGCTTACAACATCTGTTGCCAATAAAAAATAAAATTTAAAATAAAAACAGATGAAACGAGCTTTCCAAATTTCGAAACATAAAAAAATGGTTAATGGCGAACCGCATCTGTTACCAATAAAAAAATAGAAATTATTCAGATGAAATGGAATAACGCTTTACACGATTATCAGTTTTATTTAAAAATAGAAAAAGGCTTGTCGCAAAATACCATCGACAGTTATTCACGCGATGTGAAAAAGCTGATGTTGTATTTGGAGGAAAACGAAATGGTTATTTCGCCCATTTCCATAAATCAGGAAGATTTTAAGCAATTTATTTACGAAACCTCCAAACTGATTAATGCGCGATCACAGGCGCGTTTAATTTCGGGCATTCGAAATTTTTTCAACTATTTGATTTTTGAAGAATACCGAAAAGACAATCCGACCGAACTGATTGAAACGCCTAAAATTGGCCGAAAACTACCGGATACTTTGGCACTGAAAGAAATTGATATGCTCATTGGCGGCATCGATTTAAGCGAGCCGCAAGGCGAGCGAAACAGAACAATCCTGGAAACTTTATACAGTTGCGGTTTGCGTGTTTCTGAACTCACCAATTTAAAGATTTCCGATTTATTTTTTGAGGAAGATTTTATTCGGGTTATTGGAAAAGGCAATAAACAGCGTTTTGTTCCCATCAATTCACAAACTGAAAAGTATATTTCGTTTTACTTAAATACTATAAGAACCCATATTGACATTCAAAAGGGATTTGAAGACACGGTTTTTTTAAACAGAAGAGGAAAAAAATTAACGCGGGTGATGATATTTACCATCATCAAAAATCTGGCAATCAAAGTTGGCATTAAAAAGAAGATAAGTCCGCATACTTTTCGCCATTCTTTTGCCACGCATTTGCTGGAACGCGGTGCCGATTTAAGGGCAATCCAACAAATGTTGGGACACGAAAGCATTACCACTACCGAAATTTATATGCACTTGGACAAAAGTTTTTTAAAGCAAGTAATCAATACCTTCCATCCGAGAAAATAGTCTGCGCTTTAAGTGTTTACACTTTTATTTATAAAAAACTTCAGATTATTAACTTTAGGCATTTTAGTCACTCTAAACTTTGGGCACTTTTTTATTTATTCCGAACATAAATCAATTTAAACCTTACGCCACTTTGCACACGTTGGTCGATTTCAAACTGGTTAAGCGATTTAAATAAAGGTGTCAGTTTTTCAAACCCGAAATTCCTAGAATCAAAATTGGGCTGTTTCTTCAAAATCAACGAACCAACATCACCCAAAAATGCCCATCCGTCTTCATCCGCCGCGTCAGAAACAGATTGTTTCAGGAACTTAACGACTTTTGGCGTTATTTTATCAAGATTTTGTTTTTTAGAGGCTACCCCTTTTTCATCTTTTGTTTCACTATAAGGTTCTAAAATCTCCAGATAAATAAACTTATCACAAGCCACAATAAAAGGATCGGGTGTTTTCTTTTCCCCAATTCCGTAAACCTGCATCCCCGATTCTCTCAGTCTGGTCGCCAATCGCGTAAAATCACTGTCTGATGAAACCAAACAAAATCCATCCACATTATTAGAATATAAAATATCCATCGCATCAATAATCATTGCCGAATCTGTAGCGTTTTTCCCTGAGGTGTAACCATATTGCTGTATGGGTGTGATCGCATTTTCAAGCAAAATGGTTTTCCATTTGCCCAATTGCGGCTTGGTCCAGTCACCATAAATTCTTTTAATGGTTGGTGTGCCATATTTGGCAATTTCCTCCATCATTTCCTTAATATATTTGGAAGGAATGTTGTCCCCATCAATTAAAACGGCTAATTTTATGTCTTTTACCATATTCTTTAAATGTAAAAATTATTTCCAATTTTTATATTATTACTTTCGTTTGTTGCTTAAAATTAATTAGTTATATGAATAATTTTAAGAATTCCAGCTAATTACTTGAGTCAAATAACAGAATCAAAATAAAATAAAATAAATTAATATCCCGCTAAATTAGTTAAACCCAATTATAATACCCTACCTTTGCGGCTAATATTATATTTAAAAAATTTAACAATGAGTAAAGGAACAGTAAAATTCTTCAATGAAGCTAAAGGATTTGGTTTTATTAGTGAGGAAGGTTCAAACAAAGAACATTTTGTACACATTTCTGGATTAATCGACGAAGTACGCGAAGGTGACGAAGTTGAATTCGATTTACAGGAAGGTAAAAAAGGATTAAACGCAGTTAATGTAAAAGTTATTTAATATATACTTACCTTTTTACAATGCAAAGCCTGTCATTTTTGACAGGCTTTTTTTTATCAGTAACCATTCCAAAGAAAACATAAAAATTAAATATCAAAGGAAATTTTTGAAAATTAGGGAATTCAGATCGTATTGAAAGGAATTAAAATATTTAATAGCTTTATTTTCAATGATTTAGTCATAAAATAATAAAAATCCAATCAATTCACTTACCTTTGCACCCATTAAATAAAATACATGACATTTAAAGATCTAGAAATTATTGAACCTATCCTGAAAGCCTTAAGTGCTGAAGGCTATACCCACCCCACTCCAATTCAAGAACAATCCATTCCAATTCTGCTTAATCGAAACGACCTTTTGGGTTGCGCACAAACAGGAACAGGAAAAACGGCAGCATTTGCCATTCCCATATTACAACATTTATTCCTTGACCATAAAAGTACCAGTAACAATCAGCGCAAAATTAGAGCACTCATTATTACGCCTACCCGAGAATTGGCAATTCAAATTTCGGACAGCTTTACGGCTTATGGGAAATTTACCGGACTTAAAAACACCGTTATTTTTGGCGGCGTAAAACAGGGGGGACAAACTGATGCGCTTCGCAGAGGCGTTGATGTGCTTGTTGCAACACCGGGAAGATTGCTCGATTTGATGAATCAAGGCTATATTTCGTTAAAAGACGTGGAATATTTTGTGTTGGATGAAGCCGATCATATGTTAGATATGGGCTTTATTCACGACATAAAAAAGATTATTGCCAAATTGCCGACAAAACGACAATCATTATTCTTTTCTGCAACAATGCCGGCAGATATTGTGGATTTATCCCGAAAAATATTGGGCAACCCGCAAAGAGTGACTGTAAAACCCGAGCAGGCAACTGCCGAAAAAGTGGAACAGGCCGTTTATTTTGTCAGCAAAAAAAGCAAGCCTAAATTATTGGTTCATTTGCTGGAAACCGAAGCGGTGGAATCTACGCTTATCTTTTCGAGAACAAAACACGGAGCTGATAAAATTGTGCGGTTTTTGGAAAAAGCCGACATAAGTGCCGCTGCCATTCACGGCAATAAATCACAAGGTGCGCGACAACGTGCGCTGGGCGAATTTAAAAGTGGCGAAACAAGCGTTTTGGTTGCGACTGATATTGCAGCTCGCGGTATAGACATTGATGAATTATCACTTGTAATTAACTACGATTTGCCAAATATCCCCGAAACTTACGTTCACCGTATCGGAAGAACCGGACGCGCAAGCGCCAGCGGAATCGCAATTTCGTTTTGTGATGCAGAGGAAAGAGCATTTTTACGCGATATCCAAAAATTAATCGACCAAAAAATTCCTGTGGTAACCGAGCACCCTTTTCTGGTTGACGGAATCGACGGTACGCCTATTGATGAGGAAAAACCAAAAAATGCACGTTCCCAAAAATCGGGCAACGGCGGCGGAAGAAATAATGGTTGGAAAAACCGCAAACCCGCAGCAAATAAACAACGATAGTGTGGTAATTACTAAATTCCCTAACTATTTTCACCACTCTTTTTCCTTTCTGCTTCGTTAAAATTTTTAAACGTAGCTATGGCTATGTTTGTAAATTTTGCCTATCACAAAGAAAAAATAGCAGCAAAAATTTAGTTAGTTTATTTAACAATCACCACACTGGTAAAATACATCAAGCATAAAAACAAAAAAGGCTATCATTTCTGATAGCCTTTTTCGTTTTTTGGATTGTATTGAAGATTAAAATCTTTTTTTTCCGCCAAATTTGTTGTCACGCTTTGGTGCATCAGTTTTTGGTTTTGCTTTACTCACAACAATAGTGCTGTTGTCGTATTGGCACTCATCAAGCTCTTCAATTGCTTTTAACGCTTCTTCTGCGTTCTTCATTTCCACAAAGCCAAATCTTTTAGATTCGCCTGTTTCTTTGTCGGTAATAACTTTTGCAGATACTACTTCACCATACTCTTCAAATAATCCTTGTAAGTCCTCACTCGTGGTAGAAGAACTTAATTTTGCTACGAAAATGTTCATGTTTTAAATAAAATGTTATATAATTTAAGTTTAAAAAAATTGAAGCAAGCAAAATCGAATAAATAACTGCAATACTAGAATTTTTATTGAATCCGCAAATGTAAAAAAATAAATCCAAACTTTTTTATAAATGCCTAACTATCTTACGCTCTGTAAAAATAATATGTGTGTTGGCTTTTGGGCGTTCCCCGCCAACTGGCGGGTCGCGCTTTCCGTTTTATCTTTTTCTGCGTTTCACGCCAAAAAAGTATACCACTTCAATCGCTAACGCAAATTGAATTACCACGATTTTTTTAACTCTTAGCCCTGTCACTGAGCGAAGCGAAGTAGAAGGTAAACAGTTATAAAGTTATCAATTCCCCCTTCGGGGGTTAGGGGGCCTCAATGGTAATTGCTCTTACAACCGCCTTATCGCCATAACGTTCCCGCATTTTATCCATTGCCTTGTACAAATTCACCATTTTGGCATTGTCTTCAAACAAATTAATCTGCTGTCCGCCACTCACCAAATCGCTAAACTTCACGCCTATCAGCCTAACCAGCAACCGCCTTTGGTACAAGCTGTTGTAAAGTTCCATCACAATTGGCAAAATAGTGTGGTCAGCCGAGCTGTACGCAATTTTCTTTTGTTTTGTGTAGGTTTGAAAATCGGAATAGCGAATTTTAAACGTAATGCACGCGGTTAATTTATTGCTTTTTCGCAATTGAAAAATCAAACTTTCTGTCATGGCAACAATAGTGCTTTTCAGTTTTTCAAGATCTGTGGTGTCTTTATCAAAAGTGTTTTCTGTTGAAATAGATTTCCGTTCGTGGTATTTTACAACGGGCGAATTGTCTATGCCGTTCGCTTTTTTCCAAATGCCGCTGCCGTGTTTTCCAAAAACTTTGATCATCATCCCAATCGGCATTTCCTGAACGGTTTGTATGCGTTTAATGCCCAAGTCGCACAAAATATTGTAGGTTTTTTCGCCCACCATCGGAATTTTACGCACAGATAACGGCGCCAGAAAAAACTTTTCGGTGCCGCTGTTTATTTTCAGTTCATTGTTGGGTTTTGCTTCTCCCGTGGCAATTTTTGAAACCGTTTTGTTTACAGATAAGCCAAAAGAAATGGGCAATCCGCTTTCTTTTATAATTTTACTTCTTAATTCCGAAGCCAATTGGTGACAGCCAAAAAATTTGTCCGTTCCCGTTAAATCGATATAAAATTCATCGATGGAAGCTTTTTCATATAAAGGAACCGATTCATTAATCACATCGGTCACCAACTTTGAGAAATTGGTGTAAATTCCCGAATTTCCGCGCAATACAATCGCTTCCGGACATAATTGTTTTGCCATTCGCATAGGCATTGCCGAATGAACACCGTATTTCCGGGCTTCATAACTGCACGAAGCCACCACGCCTCTATCCGAAATTCCGCCAATTAATATGGGTTTTCCTTCCAGTTTGCTGTCGATTACGCGCTCGCAGGACACAAAAAAAGTATCCAAATCCATATGTACAATAGAACGTTCCAAAGTGCTCATACCATGACTTTTTTAGGAATATCGGCATATCTCGGATCCTGGATAATGGCCAGTTTTTCCATTTTTTCTATTTCAACCGTGATACAATCAAATTCCTCCATCACTTTTCCAGTCAATTCATACACGCCTCTTCCTTTAAACGGGTAATTTTTTGCGACCGGCGGAAAATGCACGGTATCCAAATGGTCTCCTTTTACATCCAAAAAATTACCGAAATACATCAATTCGCCTTTGGAAGTGTTGACTCTTTTTGCCGTTATATAATAGCCGTAAACCGTTACAATTTTTCCTGTATAACGCACCAAATCACTCGCAACCAATTGTTGGTGAATGGGTTGTGTCAATAAATCAAACGGACTGCACAATGGGAAACCGAGGTATTGAATTTCATCAAACGCATCTTCAAAACTGCTGCAACTGAGTTTAGGCGTGTTGTACATCATTTTTTCCGACTTAAAAAGCGTGGAAACATGGTCTTCCAAACACACTTTATTCACTTTCATATAGGCTTCCCACAACAATTCTCGTTTATTTCTCCCCGTAAACTGAAAAGCATTTATTTTAATTAAAATGGAAAGCTGTTCCAATGAAATGGCAACGCGCTCAATAAAATCGTCCAAATCCAGAAACAAGCCATTTTTTTCCCGCTCGTTTACAATTTTTGTGGCATTTTTCAATTCAAAACTTTCCAGCATCATAAAACCCAAATAAATGTGGTTTCCTTCAATACAATTCTGGTAACCAGACTTGTTAATGGTTGGCGGATGAATAACTGCGCCGTTCATTCTTGCCTCGTGCACATAATATTCCGGCTGGTAAAATCCGCCGAAATTGTTGAGTGTCGCCACCAAATATTCTAACGGATAATAGGCTTTTAAAAACAGACTTTGGTAGCTTTCAACGGCATAAGAAGCCGAATGGCCTTTGGCAAAAGCGTAGCCGGCAAAACTTTCTATTTGCCGCCAAATTTCTGAAGTCAGCTCATAACTGTGCCCCTGATTTTTGCAATTTTCAAAAAACTGGTCATGAACTTTTGAAAATTCTTCTCTCGACCTAAATTTTCCGCTCATTCCGCGCCGCAACATATCCGCTTCGCCCAAAGTTAATCCGCCAAAGTGGTGCGCCACTTTGATTACATCTTCCTGATAAACCATCACGCCAAAAGTTTCGGGCATAATTTTAAGCAATATCGGATTTGCTTCTTTTCTGCGTTCGGGATATCTGTATCTTAAAATGTATTCCCGCATCATCCCCGATTTTGCCACGCCCGGACGAATTACCGAACTCGCGGCCACCAATCCCAAATAATTATCCACCTGCAATTTTTTCAGCAACATCCGCATCGCGGGAGATTCCACATAAAAACAGCCAATGGCCTTCGCATTTTTCAGCAGGTATTTAATTTTTGAATCTTCCTTGAAACGTTTAATGTCGTGAATGTCAATATCGGGATGCGTTGGTTGGTTGTATTTTACAATATCAACAGCTTCCCTAATTTTTCCCAAACCGCGCTGACTCAAAATATCAAATTTATACAAGCCAATATCTTCTGCCACAACCATATCAAACATCGTGGTCGAAAATCCTTTTGGCGGCAAATAAGTGGCGGTATAACAATCGATTGGCTTTTCTGAAATTAAAATTCCGCCCGGATGAATACCTAAATAATTGGGAAACCCTTCTATATATTTGCTGTAAATCAACACCAGTTTCGACAAGTCGTCCAATTCCTTCGGATTAAAATTCCGCATAGAAAGCTTGTCGATTTCTTCTTTCGGCAATCCAAAAACTTTTCCCAATTCCCTAACCGAAGCTCGGTACTTAAAAGTGTTATAAACGGCAATCAACGAGGTGTTTTTAAATCGGCTAAAAATAAAATTCATCACATCATCCCGGTCGCGCCAGGAAAAATCCAAATCGAAATCGGGTGGATTTATTCTGTATAAATTGATAAAACGTTCAAAATATAAATCGAGTTCTATGGGATCAACATCGGTAATTCGCAGCAAATACGCCACAATGCTGTTGGCGCCGCTTCCCCGGCCCACATAATAATATTTTTTGCTTCGGGCATATTTCAATATTTTCCAATTGATTAAAAAGTAGGAAACAAATTGTTTTTCCTGAATCATTTGAAGTTCTTTTTCCAATCGGGCAAACACGCGTTTCCCCAATTTTTTATACCGATAATTTAAACCATCATACGCCAGTTTCCGCAGCAGTTTAAAATCCAGTTCCACATTGTTGCTGTAAGTTTTCTGATTTTTGGGCGCATTTTTGGAAAAATCAAAATTGATGTGACAATGGTCCAACATCCGCTGTGTATTTTCAATAATTTGAGGATATTCTCCAAACATATCTTTCAACGTATTTTCAGAAATCATAACGTCCGATTCGGCTCCTTGTTCCGATTTTGGCAGTTTGCTCAGCAAAACATTGTTGTCGATGGCGCGCAACAATCGGTGCGTGTTAAATCCTTTTTTATGTTGAAATGAAACTGTTTGCAACACCACCAATTTCTCCTGATGAAATCGCCATTCTGAAAACTTCAGCTGATTTAAATCGGAAGGTTTTACGCCCATAAACTCATTTTCTGCAAGATCCATCACCGTATTTTGGTACGGATAAATCACAAAAGTATCCGCAATGTATTTTGAGCGTTTCGGAATCGTTATTTTATCCAAATGCAAAAATTCCGACAAGTATTTATTCAGTTGCTGCAAAGCTTCATTATTTTTTGCCAGCATCACAAATTGTTGCTGCGCACCATTTCTGAAATCGACGCCCAAAACAGGTTTTATGTTGTATTTTGGAGCCAAACGCACAAAATCCAAGTTGGCCGAAGTGCTGTTAATATCAGTCAAGGCCATTGCCATAATATTGTGCTGAAATGCCAGTTGCAACAAGGCTTCCGGCGCTATTGTGCCATATTTTAAACTATAATATGAATGCGTGTTCAAATACATTTTTTCAGAAAAAATTAGGCGGTAAACTTTTTTTTGCTAAATTAGCTCAAAATATTAGCAATTGTTGCTCATAAATTTAGCATTATGAATTATTTGTCACAAAATATCAAACACATGAGAACCTTAAAAGGTTTGACGCAGGAACAATTTGCGGAAGATTTAAAAGTTTCCCGCTCACGTATAAGTTCTTATGAAGAAAACAGGGCCATTCCTCCTGTCGAATTTTTAATCGACTTGTCCGATTATTTTAAAATTCCCATCGATATTTTAATCAAAAATGATTTGTCGGGCGCAAAAGATGTTTCGTTTATTGAAATTGGAAACAGAAGGGTTTTATTTCCCATTACCGTTGATGGCGCTAACGAAGATTTGATAGAAATTATTCCGGTTGAAGCTTCCGCAGGTTATTTAAGAGGCTACACCGACCCGGAATATATTGAGCATTTAGAGAAAATTAAACTGCCGTTTTTGCCCACGGGAACGCACCGGGCATTTCCCATAAAAGGAGATTCTATGTTGCCGGTGAAAAGCGGTTCTTACATTGTGGCGCGTTTTGTTGAAGAAATAAGCAACCTAAAAGACGGTAAAACGTATATTGTGCTCACGTTAAACGACGGCATTGTTTACAAGCGGGTTTTTAGCAAAATAGCAGAACACAATATGTTGTTGCTGGTTTCCGACAATAAAAAATATGATCCTTATTATGTGCCTGTTGATGAAATACTGGAGTTGTGGGAATTTACCTGCAGCATCAATACGCAAGAATACGAGGAACACGAATTAAAAATAAGCAGCATTGCCGCTATGTTAAATCAGTTGGGAATTGAGTTAAAAGCACTTGAAAAATCGATTAAATAAATGTATACAATCATTGACATAGAAACCACCGGACACAGTTCCAAAATAACAGAAATTTCGATTTTTGTGTATGATGGAGAAAAAATAATTGATGAGTTTACGACCCTTGTAAATCCGGAATGCAGCATTCCTCCTTTTATCACCAATTTAACGGGAATTACCAATGCGATGGTGAGCAACGCGCCAAAATTTTATGAAATTGCCAAAAAAGTGGCCGAAATTACCAAAGACACCATTTTTGTGGCGCACAACGTAAACTTCGATTACAACATCATACAAAAGGAATTTAAGGATTTGGGATTTGAATTCAAGCGAAAAAAACTGTGTACCGTTCGCTTATCGCGAAAATTGATTCCAAATTTAAGATCGTACAGTTTGGGCGCGCTTTGCGTTACGCAAAATATTGTGATTAAAGACCGTCATCGGGCAAAAGGAGATGCGGAAGCCACGGTGATTTTATTCGAAAAATTATTGTTTTTGGATAATGATCAAACAGTATTTAACACTTTTTTAAATCCGCGATCAAAACAATCGACCTTGCCGCCTTTATTGCCGAAAAAAACGGTTGATGAACTTTCGGAAAATTCGGGTGTTTATTATTTCAAAAATGAGAAAAATGAAGTCATTTATGTTGGAAAAGCAAAAAACATAAAACAACGTGTGCTGAGCCATTTTTACGACAAATCCAAAAAAGAAATTACCATGTGCCTGGAAACCAGCAATGTTTCCTGTGTTGAAACGGGCAGCGAATTGCTTGCTTTGCTGTTGGAATCTTCGGAAATAAAAAGCATCTATCCCAAATACAACCGGGCACAAAGAAGGGCTCAGGAAAGTGTCGGATTATTTTCTTACGAAGACAGAGATGGTATTATTCATTTGGCTTACAACCGATTGAAATTGGTTACATCTCCTTTAATGAAGTTTTCTAATATTACGGAATGCCGGATTTTTCTGGAGAAATTATGCGAAGATTTTGAACTCTGTCCAAAATATTGCCATCTGCAAACCAATGTTTCCACTTGTTTTCATTACCAGATAAAAAAATGCAAAGGCGTTTGCAAGGAAGAAGAACCTGTTGATTTGTATAATTTAAGAGTGCAAGAAGCCATTGATTCCTTAAAATTCAATACAGAAAATTTTATCATTAAAGAAACTGGCAGAACCGCCAATGAATATGCCTATGTTTTAATTTTAAACGGAATTTACAAGGGATTTGGCTACGCCAGCAAAAAGCAAAAAATCACTTCCGCTGAAGATTATTTTGGAATGCTAAGCGCACAAAAAGAAAACAACGATGTTCGTCGGATTTTAAATGCGTATGTGGGCAAAAATAGCACGAGCATTGTTCCGATAGATTACGTCATCACGCCGTTTGAACTTAATTTTTCCTAAATTTAATTTCACAACTTCCTTTAAAAAAAATTGCGGTAGTTAAAAGCTTTATTCAGCCATTAATTACCGCAAAAATTTTAAGTTATTTTATATTTCTAAAAATTATCTCGAGTAATTAGGAGACTCTTTTGTGATGGTTACATTGTGCGGATGACTTTCGCGCATTCCGGCAGCGGTAATTTTAACAAACTTTGCTCCTTTTTGGGCTTCAATGTCTTTTGCGCCACAATAACCCATTCCGGCACGCAAACCGCCAATAAACTGAATCATTGTTTCATTTAGTTCACCTTTATAAGGCACTCTTCCCACAATTCCTTCCGGAACCAGTTTTTTAATATCATCTTCAACATCCTGAAAATAACGATCTTTTGAGCCATGTTCCATCGCTTCAATAGAACCCATTCCTCGATATGATTTAAATTTTCGTCCCTCATAAATAATGGTTTCACCCGGCGATTCTTTTGTGCCGGCCAATAACGAGCCCAACATTACGCAATCGGCTCCTGCAGCAATGGCTTTTGGAATATCACCCGTATAACGAATACCGCCATCGGCAATTACGGGAACGCCCGAACCTTTAATTGCATTCGCCACTTCAATAATGGCTGAAAGTTGCGGAAAGCCAACGCCCGCAATAATACGGGTTGTGCAAATAGAACCTGGTCCAATTCCAACTTTTACGGCATCGGCACCGGCTTCAACCAAATATTTTGCAGCTTCACCTGTTGCAATGTTGCCCACCACAACATCAATCGTGGGAAAAGCACCTTTAATTTGTTTTAAAACAGTCACAACACCTTTTGTATGTCCGTGTGCCGTGTCAATAATTAACGCATCGACGCCGGCAGTTATTAGTGCAGAAGCTCTTTCAAGCGCATCAGCGGTAACGCCAATTGCGGCAGCAACGCGCAAACGGCCATATTGGTCTTTGTTGGCGTTCGGATTTTCCAAAACTTTGATAATATCTCTGTAGGTTATCAATCCGACCAATTTATAATTGGCATCAACAACAGGAAGTTTTTCAATTTTATTTTCCTGAAGAATCAATTCTGCCTGTTTTAAGGAAGTTCCGGCAGCAACGGTAATCAGGTTTTTGGAAGTCATCACTTCCGAAATTTTTCGTTTGTTGTCTCCTTCAAAACGCAAATCCCTGTTGGTAATGATACCAATTAATTTTCCGTCTGGATCAATCACGGGAATTCCTCCAATGCCATATTCTTTCATCAAGCTTTTAGCCACAAAAACCGTTTCATCTTTGGTGATGGTAATGGGTTGTAAAATCATTCCTGATTCTGACCGTTTCACTTTTTTGACTTCTGCAGCCTGTTTTTCAATGGACATATTTTTATGCAACACGCCAATTCCGCCTTCACGAGCCATGGCAATTGCCATATTCGATTCGGTAACGGTATCCATCGCTGCAGAAACGATTGGAACATTCAACGTGATGTTTTTTGTAAATTTTGTTTGGGTACTAACCTCGCGCGGCAAAACTTCTGAAAATGCCGGAACTAAAAGTACGTCATCGTAGGTTAAACCTTCACCTACGAATTTTGAAGAATCTGAAATCATAGTGCAATCAACTTAATAATTAATTGCGTGCAAATTTAGACTATTTAAATTAAATAGCGCTATTTATGGCTTTTTTGAAAAATAAAATTTGATAAACTATGGCTATGGTAGCCGACACAAAACTAAAAGTCATTAATATTCCTGAAAATATTACTACATATTTAAACCAAATTACGCCACTCCAAAGCAAATAAATTCCGCCAAAAGTTAAAATGACTGAGAAAAAAGGCTCTATCATTAAAAAATATTTAAACTTTTTATTGATGGATGTTGTGGCAAGAATTAAGGAAAGCAAAAAGAAAATCACCGACATCGAAAGAATGTGATTGTGAACAATGGTAAGTATTTCTCCTTCACTTTTTTTGAATTTCATGATTTCAGCATCTTCATCATTTTCATTTCCCAAGTAATGAGTTTCAATATCTGATGAATTCATGGAGGTTGTATTGTTTACAAAACTTAATCCACCATAAAAACCTACGCTAAGTACAATAATAAATACTAAAATAAGTGATTTAATTTCTTTAGGAAATTGATGTATAAGTCCGTGAATTTGCATTATAGTTGTTTTTTATGATGTAAAATTGTTATTGTTTTCAGCAGTTTATTGACCTCGTTGGTCATCGATTTTGCAGAAATTGTTGCTCCGGAAATTGCGGCAATGTCTTTTTGATAGGTTAAATTTTCGTTTGTGGTTTTGCCATTAAACTGATTCAGCCATCGTTTGCTTCCTACTTCTGAGCCGTGATCTTCTCTGTAAACCAAAACTTTCACTTTTGAAACAATCAGGTCTTTGTCAAAAATAACAATAAAATCGAAATAATCAGCCTTTCCAAATGCTTGTCCCAAATAATAATAGCCCACTGTTTTTTCTTGAGTTTTAATTTTAAAGAAATTGGTGTCATCAATTTTTATTGGAAGTGTTTCATTGACTTCAGAAGAAACAGAAATTGGCTGTTTTGAATATTTTTCAAAATTAAACGCCGTTTTTATTTCTTTTTCAATCAGGGCTTCTATTCTTTTATTTGATGTGAAGCTCGAAACTAAAAGCACTACAATTGTTAAAAGGGCTAATTTTTTCATTTTATAAATGTGATTAATAATCATTAAATGAGACCACCTTTAACAAACAAATGTAAAGGCAGTCTCATTATAATTTATGTTTTAGAATGAAACAGCAACACCTGCATTAAATACTTTTGCGGTATCACTTCCGGCAACTGCATTGTTCATTAACTGATAATCAATTTTAAAAGCTGCGCCATTCGCTACTTTATAATTCAATCCGAAAATAATTTCATCTCTGTCAAAAGCATCATTTGCAACTAAATTTCCTGCGGTGCTTGCGTGGGTATTGTGCTTTTCATAACGTAAAAACGGTGTTAATTGTTCTACGCCCTTTAAATTAAAACTATAAGCCACTTCACCAAAATAACCATACATTTCAGAACCTAAGTCTTTACCTGTTAACAAATTATAATCTTCCGTATCCGTTAAATTTGTATGAATGTATTGTCCTCTTAACTCCAAATTGTTGTATTTATAGCGCGCATCAAACCCAATCATTGAAATACCGACTGTTGATGCTTCAATAGCAGTGTTATCAGTTTGGGTTTTTCCAAAATAACCCGACAATCCCAGTCTTAATCCTGTTATTCCGTAATAATCCAATTTTGTCGATAAATTTGGTGAATTCATAATAGATTCAGCACCTTTTTGACGGCCTCTGCGTAATCCGTCCGTTCCGCGCAAAATTCCTGCTCCGGCAGCATAAGATTTAAATCCGTTAAACAAATACGCTTGATATTTTAACGATGCATTGTCTATTTTTCCCGAAACACCAACACCTATTTCTCTCCAGGTTGTTGGCACAATAAAAGTATCCACATTCGGACGTTCAACACCATAAAATGTGGTAGGCTCATGATATTCGTTAACAATTCCCATTGGCACTAACATTAAACCTGCCAAAACATTAAAATTTTCGTTTGCTTTGTACTTTAAATAAGCTTGTTCAACGTAAAGTTCTGAGACATGCTCATATTCTATTTCGGACATAAAACTCACTTTTTCGTTAAATTTATATCCCAAAAACATCACCATTCTGTGGACATCTAATTTTCCTGGAGCTGCCCCGTCAGGTTCATTATAATCTATTTGGGCATATCCTCCAATAGATACACCTTCCGAAATTTTTGTTCCAAAACTTTGAGAGTTTTCCTCCGAATTTTCTTGTGCGAACACTGTGAAACCAACTAATAATACTGCGATTAATCTTATATTTTTCATTTTTTAATTTAGGTTAATTAATTATTTTTATTTAGACTCATTATAAATAAAGCACAAAAATATATAAGATAAAGGAAATATAAAAGTTTTATTTAGAATAATTATAAATAAGATGACTTATGTCATATTATAGAAAAACACCAAAATTTATGTGACTGATTTTGAGTAAATTAAGAATTAGCTAAAAATTTTCAAAGCCTCATTATAGGCACTCTCAAAACTCATCGCATTGATATTTGTGGAGGTTTTTTGCTGATTAAAGTAAGAAACTAGCTTTTCCGTCGGCATATTTCCGGTTAAATCGTCCTTTGCCATCGGGCAACCGCCAAAACCCATAATGGCGCCATCAAACCGATTGCAACCAGCTTTGTAAGCCGCATCCACTTTTTCAAACCAAGAAGTTGGCGTTGTATGCAGGTGCGCACCAAATTCAATGGTTGGATAGGCCGGAATTAAATTCGAAAAAAGATAATCGATAATTTCAGGCGTTGAACTTCCGACAGTATCGGACAAGGATAAAATTTTAACGCCCATTTTTGACAGTTTATCTGTCCAGTTTGAGACAATTTCAACATTCCATGGATCTCCATACGGATTTCCAAAACCCATAGACAAATAAGCAACCACTTCTTTATTGGTTTTGGCGGCAATGTTTAAAATTTCATTTAAAATTTCAATGGATTCAGCAATCGTTTTGCCAGTATTCCGCATTTGAAAATTTTCAGAGATTGAAAAAGGATAACCCAGATAAGTGATTTCTTCAAATTGCGAGGCCTCTTCTGCCCCCCGAATATTGGCAACAATTGCCAATAATTTACTTTGGGTTTTACTCAAATCAAGTTTTGAAAGCACTTCTACGGTATCACGCATTTGCGGTATCGCTTTTGGTGAAACAAAACTCCCAAAATCTATGGTATCAAAACCAACCCGAAGCAACGCATTTATATATTGCGCTTTGGCTTCCGTAGGAATAAAATGCGATTTTATGCCTTGCATGGCATCTCTTGGACATTCTATGAGTTTTACTTTTTTCATGGGTTTTCAAATATACAAAACCTATGAAGAAAAAAGGATAAAAACAGCAATCCCTGCAAACACAATAATTTTAAACCATTTTATTTTTGAATTGAAGGTTGGATGCGTTTTTAGGTAGGATGCAAAATTTCCGGACAGTAAAGAAACCATGGAGAAAATAACCAATGCCTGAAGCATAAATAATCCGCCCAAAACATAAAATTGCACTACCGTACTTTGCGATGAACTGTATAAAAATCCAGGGAAAAATGCCAAAAAGAATATGGAAACCTTCGGATTTAAAACATTCATGATAAATCCTTGTTTAAAAAGTTTTAAGAGACTCTTTCGGTCGGCTTTCTCATTCAACACCAATTCTTCATCCGATTTAAATGTTAAATAAGCCAAATAAAATAAGTACAAGGCGCCAAACAATTTGATGGCAAAATAGATGTTTTCCGACTGTTTTATGAGTGCCGAAACACCAAAAGCCACTAAAGAGGTATGAATAATTATGCCTGAAACCAAACCGAGAGAAGTTGCTATTCCGTATTTTTTGCCATTGGTCATACTTTGCACCAATACATAAATAATGTCGGGTCCCGGCATAATGGTGAGTAACATGGAAGCAACTAAAAACGACCCTAAAATTTCGTAATTCATTTAAACTTTTTACAATTTCAAAGTTATCATTTTTCACCAAACAAAAAAACTTGTTTTAGTATCTTAAAATAGTCAAGCCAACTATTAAAAACACGAAAACAAGTTTTGATTATTAACCCTTTTTTAAAAGACTTAATTAAAATTTAAAATTCATTCCCACTTTAAAGTTTCTGCCTTTGGTGGTGTATCCTATTGTTTCCACATAGTTTTCATTAAAAATATTATTTGCACTTATGAATACCAAAAATCGATCTTTTATCAAATTGTGGCTCGCAAATAAATCGACCAAACTATAGGCTTTTAAATTGATATTGTCTCCGGTTCCCCATTGGTCAAAATAAGTTCTTTTTGAAATATTTTTAAAACGCAGCGACAAATAGGTGTTTTTTAAGCTGTTGGTTTCAATCAATGCGGTGATTTTATGTTTTGGAATGTAGTCGGTATCCGTGTTTTTATAAATATATGCATGGCCAAGTTTAACTGTGGCATCTTTAAAAATTTCATATTTTATTTCAGTCTCAACACCGCGTGCATATAATTTTTCCTCGGAATTTGAGTAAGTCACCCAATCTGGTAAAATAATGGCATTTTCTTCTTCCCGGTAAAAGAAAACAGAATTAACTTCAACCTTGTTTTTTAAGGAATAGATAAATCCGAATTCCACACTTTTATCTTCTTCGGGCTTTAAAGCCAAATTTCCATATTCAGAAAACAACTGATACGTGCTTGGCGCAATAAATGCCGTGCTTAAAGAGGAAATAAGTCTAAATTGCTTTGAAAAATTATAAGAAGGATTCACATTATAAACCCAATGATTTCCATATTCACTGTGGTTATTTAGTCGCGCCCCAGCATTAATATTGAAGGCAGCCAGCGAATTGTAAACTACCGTAAAATAAGGATCAATGATGTTATAATTTGCAAGTCCTTCATCTATATTTCCATATGGGCTGTTGGTTTGGTTGCTTTGTTTTTGGTAATTTATCCCAGTAATCAACTGAAATTTATCAGAAAATTTATAATTATTGATAACATCTGCCACATAGGTTTTTCCCGTGTATTCAAAATGGTCGGTAGCATTTGACCAGCCATTGAAAATATCTAACATTCTGTCATTTTTGTTATAAGACGCACTTGCGGAAAAAATCCCTTTCTCATAATTAAAGTTTGAGGAAAAACCAAAACGAAGCTGCTCGTTTTCACCGTTGTTAATATTAGAATCGGAAAATGCCCCTCCATCAAAATCGTAAATATCTTTATCAAAATTGCTGAACAACTGAACGTTAGCCTTCTCATTAAATTTGTAGCCCAAACGCACAAAAGTATTTGTAGCCTTAAATTGGTCACTTTCAAATTTCACGGCGCTGTTTTCGTCGCTGGCATCGGACAATCCTTCAACATTGGAAAAACTTCCGGAAGCCAAATAACTGAATTTATTCAAAACCCCATTAATTGTAATATTCTGATTAAAGTCGTTCAAATCCAATCTTGAATCTTTTTGCGAATTATTCGTTCCTGCCGAAATTTCATAATTCATTGAAATTGGTTTGTCTAAAGGTTGTTTCAATTTAATATTGATAACGCCTGTAGCAGCGCCAGTTCCATATAAAGTGCTGGCGGCACCGTTCATCACTTCAATGGATTCAATCTGGTTTAGCGAAAGCAAACGCAAATCGAACGTGGTATTTACGCCCGATGGATCACTTACCGAAACGCCATCAATAAGCACAATCACGTGACGGTCGCGCCCGCCTCTTATGTAAATACTTTTATTTTTTCCGGCAGCACTGTTGCTGCCGTTAATGCTGATTCCGGCAATATTGTCCAATATCTCAGCAACAGTTTTCCCTTTCAGATTTTCAATTTCTTCGGGCGTAATTTGGTAAATAATTTTACCGACCAATTCCTTTTTAATGGCAAATTTTGTGGCAGTCACCACAACTTCGTTTAATTGCTCAATGCTGTCATTTTTTTGTTGAGCAGTTAAGTTCGTTATTGCAAAAAATAAGCATAACGCACTTAAATGAAATAAATTTTTTTTCATTTTTATGATTTAATAAATTAATAAATAAATCAGGTAAGTTTTCAAGTACAGAAACAACCATACTCAAACAATTCTCCCGAAAGTTTGAACTATACAGATTTTGGCAGGTCTCCTGGCTTGCGTATTGTTATTTACCTTCCCGTCCTGAACGAACAGTGGCTTAAAGCTAATAACAACCACCAATTTCTTGGCTAAGCTTACAGTTGCGGGAACAGCTTCGGATTTAAACCGAATTCCCTTTTCACTTGGTTATACAGAAGTATAAATAAGAACCATAATCTGGTGTAAAAGTAATTAAATTAGTCCAACTGACACGATTAAATTTTGAAAATATTACCTTTGTGAAAATTTTTTTTAATGAAGTTGTCCATCTCCAAAATTTTCGCATTTAGCCTCTTAATACTGCTGTTTTCCTGTAAAAGTGATCAAAAAAATATTGAATCAGATGGAAAAACAAATACCGAAAGCACCATTAAATATGCCAAAGGATTTGACATTCAGCATTTTAAAAATTACACAAAACTTACCATAAAAGCGCCTTATCAAAATTCAACAGAAGTATTTGAGTTTATACTTACTTCTGATAAATCAAATACCGATATAAATACCATTCAAATTCCAATCAATTCCATTGTGGTCACCAGCACCACGCATATTCCGATGCTGGAATTGTTGCAGGTTGAAAATAAATTGGTGGGTTTTCCCAATACCGATTACATTTCATCATCAAAAACAAGAAGTTTAATCGAGAAAGGGCTGGTTAAGGAACTTGGCCACGAGGAAAGCATCAATACCGAATTGTTGCTCGATTTAAATCCCGATTTGGTGGTTGGTTTCTCGCTGAACAGCAACAATAAAATGTTTTCTGTGATTGAAAAATTGGGAATTCCTGTGCTTTTAAATGGTGACTGGGTTGAAGAAACACCGCTAGGCCGTGCGGAATGGATTAAGTTTTTTGGCGTGTTGTTCGATAAAGAAAAGATGGCGGACAGTATTTTTAATGATATAGAAAAAAATTATTTGGAAGCTGCAACTATTGCCTCAAAAGCAACTGAAAAACCGACGGTAATTTCGGGCGGACTTTTTAAAGATGTTTGGAATTTGCCCGCGGGCGACAGTTTTGAAGCTACTTTTTTGAAGGATGCCAACACCAATTATCTGTGGAAGGATTCTAAGGGAAAAGGAAGCCTTTCCTTAAATATTGAAAATGTGTTCGAAAAAGGAAAAGATGCCGATTTGTGGATTTCCCCAAGTTATTATAAAACCTTTGAACAGCTTAATAATGCCAATGTTATTTACTCTAAATTCGTTGCTTTTCAAAGCAATAACATATTTACCTATGTGAATAAACAAGGTGAAAAAGGCGGAATACTATATTTTGAGCTCGCTCCTGCCCGACCGGATATGGTGTTGAAAGATTTGATTAAAATCGCACATCCTGAATTGTTAAAGGATTATGAGCTAACTTTTTATGAAAGATTGAAGTAAGTTTTCAGTTAAAAAAGCCCTTCTGGTGCTCGACATCGACGAGTACCCCAGCTCATGCTAGCGAGGTAAAAACAAGACGAATTTTAAAATGCTTTCAGCTCATAGTTTGTGCTGCGACCGCCGCTATGTTCCTGTTGCAATATTCCTTTTTCTATCAAGTCTTTTATGTCCCGTAATGCCGTGTCTGGGGAACATTTGGCTATTTTTGCCCACTTTGAAGATTTTAATTTTCCGTCAAATCCATTTAGCAGTTTGTTTAGCACCAAGCGTTGTCTTTCATTTAGGGGTGTTTTCTCTTGTCTTTTCCAAAACGCTGCTTTATGCAATATTTTTTGCAAAGTGTTTTCGGTTTCCAATAAAGCCTTTTTAAGGCAATGGAGAAACCAATCTAACCAATCTGTAATATCACCGCTGCTGTGCTGAACCTTTTGTAAAACTTCGTAATACCGCTTTCGTTCTGCGAGTATTTGACTTGACATACTATAAAAACGCTCAGGACTATTTTCGGCACGCGTAAGACACATATCTGAAATTGCTCTGGCTATCCTGCCGTTACCATCATCAAAAGGATGAATAATGATAAACCAAAAATGTGCAATGGCAGCCTTTAACACAGGATCCAATGTTACCTCATTATTAAACCAGACAAGAAATTTATCCATTTCGGTTTTAACCAATTGTAGAGAAACAGCTTCATAATGTATTTTTTCTTTGCCCATGGCACCCGAAACTATTTGCATTTCACTGTTGCGATAATAGCCTGCCGATATTTTATGCAGGCCACTAAATCCTGTCGGAAAAAGTGCTGCATGCCAGCCAAATAATCGTTCTTCGGTTAACGGATTCAGATAGTTTTGCGTAGCGTCAAGCATCATATCAACAACACCATCTACGTTTCTGTTGGCAGGTACAAGCCCTGCGATGTTTATGCCCAAACGTCTTGCAATGGAAGAACGAACCTGCTCATAATTTAGCAATTCACCTTCGATTTCCGACGATTTTACCACATCAAGTGCAAGCATGGTTAGTTTAGCCTCTTCTTTTGTTGAAAAACCAAGCGCATTCATTTGACCCGAAATTTTTCCCTGCAAGTTGCGAACCTCACCAAATAGGGTATTTATAGCCGTGTCTTGCCAATGAAAGTTAGTCCAGTTTTTATGTTGGTAAATATACTTTGCCATGGTTTAGAAATTTTATGCGGTAAATATACGTATTATTCTCCGCAAAAATGCGGTAAATAGAAAAGATATTCTGCGCAATTTGCCATATTTGAAATTCATAATACCTGTGAGTTTTAAATTCCGCGCCATCGGTATTGTTACACGAGCGGGACGCTCGCCAGCGAGGTGGATTATGAGCTAACTTTTTATGAAAGATTAAAGTAAGTTTTCAGTTAAAAAAATTGAATGTTATAATTTTTTAGGTTGTTGATAAATCGCATTAACTTTTAACTTTCCCCTCTTAGGGGGTTAGGGGGCTTTTAAAACAACTTAATTTGTCCGGCTTCGTCTAAAAGGTTGTCATTTTCAGAATCCGAATCGTCATCAGAAGAATGGGTTCCATCATCGATTACTTCTTCATCATTCACTTCCACATCCTCAATTACAGGAGGTTCGTAAGGCAATGGCTCCAACATATTCACCTGTTTAATTTTATCAGCGGTTAATTGATTTCCTTGCGCTTTTATGCCTTTAATGGCGATAAATTCTTCGAAATTTAATTGAACAGGTTCCAAATTTCGTTTTGAAAACAATATTTCGGCCATTGGCCTAAAATCCGTGGCAACAATTTCCAATTGCGATTTTGGATGCTCCGAGATGAAAAGTTCTTCCTTATTCGGATTGTCGATCATAAATCTTTTTACAAAGTATTTTTCCTTGTCTCCATCATAATAAATGACTGAAATCGGTTTTTCCGGAATCCATTTTTCCAGCACAATCATATCACTGTCGAAATGTGTGGTAAGCTCTGGTTTAATGGTTTTAATGATTCCTTTCTGATTGATGATCAGCAATCGGTCTTCCGGCTTAAATTCGCCCAACAATTCCCCTCTTTTATCCGCATTTAAACGTTGTACGGTTTCATCAAACCAAATTTTTCGAGGTTTCAAAGTTGAAACGCCTTCCGATTTCAATTCAATTTTTTTGATTGGGTGTTTTGTAACGATATTTCCTCGAGAACTTCGCCCTTTTATGGCCAAGTCTGAAAAATCTATATCCCATTTCAGTTTTTTCACACTTCCGGTGGCACGTAAATTAATGGTGATTGTTTCCGCTTCCCCATTTGGGTTTTCGGTAAAATAAAGCACCTGTGACCCTTTATTTCCGGCTGTTAAATCATATTCTTTATCGCGCGTAACTCCGGTAACATTAAAGCGTTTTATGTAACTCGGACCGTTTTTTCCGTCTCTGTAAATCATATTGTAAACGGTGCGGGTATCGTTCTTTTTAAACACCGCAACGTGAATAATGTCTTTTCCAACAAAGGTTTTTGCATCAACTTTGGTGACCAGCATAGCTCCGTCTCTTCTAAAAACAATCACATCATCAATATCGGCGCAATCATCAACATATTCATCTTTTTTAAGCGAAGTGCCCACAAAACCTTCTTCTTTATTTACATAGAGTTTGGTATTTCGCATCACCACTTTACTGGCGATAATATCATCAAACAACCGAATTTCTGTCAAACGTTCTTTTCCTTTCCCGTATTTGAGTTTTAAGTTTTTAAAATAGTCAATGGCAAATTCAATAATGTTGGCCAAATGTTTTTTGACTTCCTCAATTTTTTCTTCCAGACTTTCTATAAACTGTTTGGCTTTGTCGATATCAAATTTTGATATTTTCTTGATGCGGATTTCTGTCAGACGCACAATATCTTCCTCGGTAATCGGGCGTTTTAAATGTTTGATGTGCGGTTTTAATCCTTCATCAATCGCTTTAATTACACCTTCCCAAGTACTCTGATCCTCAATGTCTCGGTAAATTCTGTTTTCAATAAAAATTCTTTCCAAAGAAGCAAAATGCCATTGCTCATCCAACTCATTTAATTGAATTTCAAGCTCCAGCTTCAGCAATTCCACCGTGTGGTTTGTTGAGCGAATTAAAATTTCTGAAACGCCTATAAAAACCGGTTTATTATCGTCGATCACACAACACAAAGGCGAAATCGGATTTTCACAGCTGGTAAAAGCGTAAAGCGCATCAATGGTTTTATCGGGTGAAATGCCGTTTGGCAAATGCACCAAAATTTCAACATTGGCGGCGGTATTGTCTTCTATTTGCCTGATTTTAATGGTGCCTTTTTCGTTTGCTTTTAAAATGGAATCGATTAAAGTGGATGTGGTGGTTCCGAAAGGAATTTCGGTAATCACCAATGTTTTTTTATCGAGTTGGCCAATTTTTGCCCGAACCCTTATTTTTCCGCCTCTTTTTCCGTCGTGATAGTTAGAAACATCCGCAATTCCACCGGTTAAAAAATCTGGAATCAAAATAAAAGGTTTCCCTTTTAAATGTTTTATGGAAGCATCAATCAATTCATTAAAATTGTGCGGCAAAATTTTTGTTGAAAGTCCAACTGCAATTCCTTCTGCGCCTTGCGCCAATAACAAAGGAAACTTAACGGGTAAATCTATCGGTTCTTTTTTTCTCCCGTCATAAGAAGATTGCCAATCGGTCGTTTTCGGATTGAAAACAACTTCCAAAGCAAATTTGGACAAACGCGCTTCAATATATCGCGCTGCTGCCGCCCGGTCACCGGTTAAAATATTTCCCCAGTTTCCCTGCATGTCAATCAGCAATTCTTTTTGGCCCAATTGCACCATAGCATCAGAAATTGACGCGTCACCGTGCGGATGATATTGCATGGTATGACCAACAACATTCGCCACTTTATTGTAACGGCCATCATCCAAATCCTTCATGGAATGCATGATTCTGCGCTGAACCGGTTTAAAACCATCTCTTAAGCCAGGAACCGCACGCTCTAAAATAACATAAGAAGCATAATCCAAAAACCAATCTTTATACATCCCTGTAACCTTGGTAATGGTTTCCTGGTTGCCAAATTCCTCGTTTAAGTGTTCTTCTAAATGTTCGTTTTCGTTGTTGTCTTCTTCCATAGTATCAATCGCAAATCCTATCTAAAATATTAAAAGTTAAATATTATATGTTAAATGTTAAATGTTATACGTTAAGTGTTATATGTTATATGTTATATGTTAAAAAAATGATTAATAATCCATACAATAACTAATAATGAATAATGAATAACTAATAACCAATAACTAATAACTATTCTTCAATAATATCCAATTCAAATTTCAAATTTTCTATGATAAACTTTTGGCGGTCGGGGGTATTTTTTCCCATATAAAATTCCAATAATTTATCGATAGACATTTCTTTATCAAGCATTACGGGATCCAAACGAATATCATCTCCAATAAAATTGGCAAATTCATCGGGCGAAATTTCACCCAATCCTTTAAATCGCGTAATCTCCGGTTTTCCCCTTAAAGTGTCGATGGCTTGTTGTTTTTCTTCCGGGGAATAGCAATAAAAAGTTTGTTTTTTATCCCTAACCCTAAACAACGGCGTATCTAAAATATATAAATGGCCTTCTTTGATCAGTTCAGGAAAAAACTGCAAAAAGAAAGTGATTAACAGCAAGCGAATATGCATCCCGTCCACATCGGCATCGGTTGCAATCACAATGTTGTTATACCTTAATTCTTCTATGGATTCTTCAATATTTAAAGCCGCCTGCAACAAGTTAAATTCTTCGTTTTCATACACAATTTTCTTGTTCATTCCGTACGAATTTAAAGGTTTTCCGCGCAAACTGAATACCGCTTGTGTATTTACGTTCCTCGATTTTGTGATAGAACCGCTGGCAGAATCTCCTTCGGTAATAAATAGGGTGCTTTCTAACCGATTTTCCTTCTTTAAATCGTTTAAATGTACCCGGCAGTCGCGTAATTTTTTATTGTGCAATCCAGCTGTTTTTGCGCGTTCGCGGGCTAATTTTCTGATGCCCGATAAATCGTTACGTTCTTTTTCGGCCTGTAATATTTTTTTCTGAATTCTTTCTGCGGCAATCGGATTTTTATGAAGGTAATTATCCAAATTGGTCTTCACAAAATCGGTTATATATGCCCGAACTGAAGGCAATCCGTCGCCCATTTCCGTAGAACCCAGTTTGGTTTTGGTCTGGCTTTCAAAAATAGGTTCCATGACTTTTATGCTGATGGCCGAAACAATTGATTTTCTAACATCCGCAGCGTCGTAGTTTTTGCCAAAAAATTCGCGTATGGTTTTCACAATGGCTTCTCTAAAAGCATTTTGATGCGTTCCGCCTTGTGTTGTGTGTTGACCGTTTACAAAAGTGTGATATTCTTCGCTGTACTGAGCCTTGCTATAAGTAATTGCTACTTCAATATCACTTCCTTTCAAATGAATTACCGGAAACAACATTGCCTCTTCTGAAATATTTTCTTCCAACAAATCTTTCAATCCGTTTTCAGAAAAATACTTTTCTCCATTAAAAATGATGGTTAAACCTGTGTTTAGATACACATAATTTTTAATCATTTTTTCAATATACTCGTTCCTGTACTTGAATTTTGTAAAAATGCTTTTATCAGGAACAAAGGTCACTTTAGTTCCTTTGCGATGCGCAGTTTCTTCAGGTTCTTCAACGTGGGTAATATTTCCTTTTTCAAATTCAGCAAATACTGTTTTTCCGTCCCTGAAAGACTGTACTTTAAAATAAGATGACAAAGCGTTTACCGCTTTGGTTCCCACACCATTTAGACCAACAGATTTTTTAAACGCCAAAGAATCATATTTTCCGCCGGTATTCATTTTAGAAACCACATCCACCACTTTTCCCAAAGGAATTCCACGCCCGTAATCACGAATGGTCACCGTCTCTTCTTTCACCAAAACTTCAATTGTTTTGCCGGCGCCCATCACATATTCATCAATGGAATTGTCAATAACTTCCTTGATCAAAATGTAAATTCCATCATCGGGAGATGAACCGTCGCCTAATTTTCCGATATACATTCCGGGGCGAAGACGAATATGTTCTTTCCAATCAAGCGATCGAATATTGTCCTCGGTATATGCTGTTTGATCTGTCATTTATTCTGTATGGTTCTTGAAGCGTGGCTAAAGTACTATTTTGCTTTAAGAAATTAAAAGAAGTATGTCAAAATAATTATCAACACAATAAAGTTTTAAAGTTCAAAAGTTTCAAGTTTATGCCAGTGGAAGATTGGTCATTTATAAATTATGAAACGATTAAACATTAAACCTAAAATGCATAATATCACCGTCTTGCACAATATATTCTTTGCCTTCAACACGCATTTTACCGGCTTCTTTTACTTTTGCTTCACTTCCGTATTTCACAAAATCATCATAAGCAATCACTTCTGCCCTGATAAATCCTTTTTCAAAATCAGTGTGAATAACTCCGGCGGCTTGCGGTGCTGTGTCTCCAACATTAATAGTCCAAGCTCGCACTTCTTTAACTCCCGCCGTAAAATAGGTTTGTTGATTTAATAATTTATAGGCTGTTCTAATTAATACAGAAGCGCCGGGTTCTTTTAACCCTAAATCTTCCAAAAAAAGCTGACGCTCTTCAAAGGATTCCAACTCCGTTATATCTGCTTCTGTTCCAACGGCTAAAATGATCACTTCCGCATCTTCATTTTTTACGGCTTCTTTTACGATATTTACATACTCATTTCCGGTAACGGCCGAATTTTCATCCACATTACAAACGTATAATACGGGTTTATCCGTAATAAACTGCAGTGGTTTTATATATTCTTCACGTTCTTTTTCGGTTAAATCGATCGCTCTTACCGATTTGGCGGCTTCCAGTCCTTTTTTAACTTTTTCTAAAACCTCCAATTCTTTTTGGGCTTCTTTAACACCTGTTCTTGCAGCTTTTTTAACCTTTTCAATTTTCTTTTCTAAGGTTTCCAAATCTTTTAACTGAAGCTCAAAATCGATGGTTTCTTTATCTCTTAAAGGATCAATAGTGGTATCAACGTGAATAATATTGTCATTGTCGAAACAACGAATCACATGAATAATGGCATCTGTTTCTCTAATATTCGCTAAAAACTGATTTCCCAATCCTTCTCCTTTGCTTGCGCCACGAACCAATCCTGCAATATCAACAATATCAACCGTTGCTGTTTGCACACGTACAGGTTTTACCAATTCTTCCAATTTTGCCAATCGGCTGTCAGGCACATTTACCACGCCAATATTTGGCTCGATAGTACAAAACGGAAAGTTTGCGCTTTGCGCTTTCGCATTGGACAAACAATTAAATAAGGTCGATTTTCCTACATTTGGCAATCCTACTATCCCTGCTTTCATATGTTAATAATTATTTTATTTTTTAGGCCATATGTAATTCGCATATCTTTAAAGGAAATTATATTTTATTTCCGTTATGCTCATTTCATATTGATATTTTTATTAAATTTTACTGAAAAAGTGCTTTTTTACGAGCGTGCAAATATACTATTTTCAATGATATAAATTTAAGATTTTTTGGTTTATATATTGAACTAAAAATAGGTTAATATGTTTTCATTTTTTGATAATAATTGTATATTAGCCTTAAACATTAACCAAATTAACAATGAAAAAATTAAACATTCTATTAGTATTGCTCTGTTTCTTTGCAAATATTGCAGTTGCTCAGGAGCTTATTTCAGGAATTATCACAGATGCATCAGGCGATCCATTACCAGGCGCAAGTGTGGTTGAAAAAGGCACGTCAAATGGTGCTGTCGCCGATTTTAACGGGAATTATAAAATATCCGTGGCGAAAGGAAAAATACTCGTTTTTAGTTTTGTAGGATATCAATCCCAAGAAATTACGGTGACCAAAAACGTTATAAACGTAAAACTGGAAAGTGGTGAACAGTTGCGGGAAATTCAAATTGTGGGCTCAAGAAGCACGAAAAGAACTGCCGTAGACACGCCAGTTCCAGTTGATGTTATTGATGTTAGTCAACTAGCCACCAAAAACGGAAACGTTGAAATCACCCAAATTCTGCAATATGCAGCACCTTCATTTAATGCCACTAAACAATCGGGATCTGACGGTGCCGACCATATTGTTCCAGCTTCATTAAGAGGATTGGGTCCTGACCAAACACTGGTTTTGATCAACGGAAAAAGAAGACACCAATCATCGCTTGTCAATATTTTCGGAACGCGCGGCAGAGGAAACTCGGGAACAGATTTAAATGCGATTCCGGTTGCTGCCATAAAAAGAATTGAAGTATTGAGAGATGGCGCTTCTGCACAATATGGTTCCGATGCCATTGCAGGCGTTATCAATATTGTGTTAAAAGATGACACCGATGGCGTTACCGGAGGAATCACTTATGGCGCTTACAGCACTGACATTGGTGAAGGCTGGGAAGAAGCAACCGGAGAAACTTTGCACAATGTGGAAGGAAAAAACAGGCTGGACGGAAAAGACAAACGTTTTGATGGAGAAACCACAAAATTAGATTTGAATTATGGCGTAAAAGTTGGCGAAAAAGGATATATGAACTTCACTACTGAATTGTTTTCAAAAGAAAAAACGTTGCGTCCTGGTTTCGATTGGAGAAAAGGATACGGGAGCGCCGCTGTTGATGCTTTTAACTTTATGGTTAACGCAATGATTCCTGTTTCTGACAATACAGAAATTTACGCTTTTGGCGGCAAAAATTACAGAGACACCAATGCCAATGCATTTTCAAGAAGCAGTTATGCTGATGGTGACAACCGTTCTGTTCCAAGTTTATATCCAAACGGATTTACGCCGCAAATTACATCAAATATTATTGACGCTTCGGTTTCTGCAGGCGTCAGACATAAAATGGAAAATGGATGGAATGTTGATTTTAACAACACTTTTGGAAAAAACAGTTTCCAATATTATATTAAAAACACAAACAATGCTTCTTTAAAAGATGCCTCTCCTACCGATTTTGATGCAGGCGGACATAGCCTTTCACAAAACACAACAGGGGTTGATTTCAATAAATATTTTGAAGATGCTGCAAGCGGAATCAACCTTGCTTTTGGAATGGAATACAGAACGGAAAATTTTATTATTTTTTCGGGTGAAGAAGCTTCTTATGCTTTGTATGATGTTGACGGTTTGCCAATTACAAATCCGGCCACACAAACAGTTGCTTTTGATTCTAACGGCGATGACCTTCCAGGAGGTTCGCAAGGATTTCCGGGTTACAGTCCGGATAATGAGGTTAACAGAAGCAGAAGCAATTTAGGACTTTACGTAGATTCTGAATTTAATTTAAGTGATTCATTTTTGGTTGCGGTGGCTTTGCGCTATGAAAATTACAGCGATTTTGGCAATACCTTTAACTACAAATTAGCCAGCAGGTTTAAAGTGAATGAAAATTTATCGTTACGCGGTTCCTTATCTACCGGTTTTAGAGCGCCATCATTAGCACAACTTTACTACAATTTAATATTCACAAACATCGTTGGCGGCGCATCATTGACGTCTTTGCTATCCGCAAATAACAGCACCGTTACAAAAGGTTTCGGAATCAATCAATTAACAGAAGAAAAAGCCTTGAACGGAAGTCTTGGATTTACCTATAAAAAAGGCGGATTTACGGCAACTGTGGATGCGTATTCAATTAGTGTGGATGACAGGATTGTTTTAACCGATAATTTTGATGCTTCCGGACTAGGAATTCCGGGTGTAGAAGCGGCACAATTTTTTGCAAACGGTGTTGACACAAGAACGCAAGGACTTGATATGGTTTTTACTTACAGTGGTTCAATTGACAGTGATAACTCATTTATTGTGGGATTAACCGGTAATATAAATGATCTTAAAATTGAAAAGATTCACAATGGCCCCCTAAATGAATACACGTTCTTTAGTCCGTTTTCAAGAGCTTATTTAGAAGCTGCCGCTCCCGATTATAAATTTGGGATGAATTTGGGCTACACGCATAAAAAATTCAATGCAAATATTAATTTGACACAATTCAGTGAGGTAAAATTGCAGGATTTTCAATGGGTAGATACGCCTGCAACAACATTGGCTGAAGCTAATGATTTGTACGCAGTGGCAACAGACACCTACAAAAAAGCGATGGTGGTGGATTTAAATTTCTCTTATGAAATTTCTAAATTATTTACTTTTACCGTTGGCGGAAATAATATTTTCAACAAATATGCAACACCTCAATTTGATGGCTGGACCGATCAGGGCGGATTGATGGATTCTGTTCAAATGGGTTCTGATGGCGCTTATTTCTTCGGAAGAATTGGGTTTAAATTATAAGATAAAAATTCTAGTTAATAAAAAAGAAGGTCTATTTCGAGAAATAGACCTTCTTTTTTTAGCTAAATATAATCTTGGACTGTGGCAAGGGGTTTTAACCCCTTGTTAAATGAAGTGATGATTTCAAAATGATTATTTTTTTCAAACAGTTGATAAAATCTCTTTGAAACAAAATATTTATTGTGGCAAGGGGTTAAAACCCTTAGTTGACTGAATCCTAATTTCAAAATGATTATCATTCTTCAAACAACAGGCTCCATTTCATTCAACCAAATATTTATTTTGGCCAGGGGTTAAAACCCCTTGGTGAAAAAAGTGATGATTTTAAAGTAATAATTTTCCTTCAAACAAATCTAAGGATGCAACTCTAAATACTTCTTGACAAAAGCTTTAATGCCATCTTCAATATTTGTCTCAGGCTTAAAATCGATATAATTGAATAAACTTTCAACATTGGCATACGTGCTTTGCACATCGCCCGGCTGCATCGGTTTAAAGACCATTTTTCCTTTTTTGCCCAATGCTTTTTCAATGGCTTTAATAAAATCCATTAAAGCAACCGGACTGTTATTTCCAACATTAAATAACTGGTAAGGTTTTGTGCTTTTTGAGGAAGTTGGTTTTTTTTGATTGAATGCCGGATTGTTTTCTTTTGGCGCCAAAGGAATTAATCGTTTAATGCTTTCAACAATATCACCCACATAGGTAAAATCGCGACTCATATTTCCGTTGTTGAACACTTCAAATTCTTTGTCATCCACAATGGCTTTCGTAAAAATATGCAGCGCCATATCTGGCCTTCCCCAAGGTCCATACACCGTAAAAAAACGCAAACCTGTTGAAGGAATGTTGTATAAATTGGCGTAGGAATGCGCCATCATTTCATTGGCTTTTTTGCTGACGGCATACATCGCCAGCGGATGATCGGTACAATTGTCTTCCTGAAAAGGAATGTCCTCACTCAGTCCATAAACGGAACTTGAAGAAGCAAACAATAAATGTTCCACCGGAAAAGCCCTGCAACTTTCCAAAATATTTAAAAAGCCGGTAATATTGCTGTCCACATAAGCGTGCGGATTTTTCAATGAATACCTTACTCCTGCTTGTGCCGCTAAATTCACCACGTAATCAAATTGCTGTTCTTTAAAAAGATTTTTTAATTGAACCAAATCCGTTAAATCTAATTTAATAAAAGAAATGCTATCTAATTTTTGTAGCTCATTATATTCAATCTGATCCGTTTCAAAACCAAGGTCTTTTAACCGCGCCTGTTTTAATTGAGGATCATAATAATCGTTAATATTGTCCAATCCAACCACTTCATAATTCGATTTTACTAACAGTTTTGCCAAATGATGGCCAATAAAACCTGCCATACCGGTAATTAATACTTTCTTCATTTAAAAGAGATTGGATTTATATTTCAAACAAAAATAAAACTAATTAGCCAAACCGATTAAATGTGCGCTATTTATTTCAGAAAGAATTCAAAAAATTGAAATATACTGCCTAAATTTGACCTGTAAATTAAAAAAAAATGAACAAACAATTAATAGAATGCGTACCAAATATCAGTGAAGGGCGCGATATTGCCAAAATAAGCGCCATTGCTGCCGTTGTTGAAACTGTTGAAGGCGTTAAATTATTAGATGTTGATCCAGGAAAAGCAACCAACAGAACGGTCATTACTTTTGTTGGCGAACCGGCAAATGTGATTGAAGCCGCGTTTAGATTGATCAAAAAAGCTGCAGAATTAATTGATATGAGCAAACATACAGGCGAACATCCTCGTTTTGGCGCCACCGATGTTTGTCCGCTTGTGCCAATCTCCGGAATCACTTTAGAAGAAGCTGCCGTTTATGCCCATAAATTGGGTGAACGCGTTGGCAAAGAATTGGGAATTCCCGGTTATTATTATGAAAATGCCGCAACTAGCGAAACACGTAAAAACTTAGCAAACTGTCGTGCCGGTGAATACGAAGGATTGAAAGAAAAATTGGTAAATCCGACTTGGAAACCCGATTTCGGTCCGGCCGAATTCAACGAAACTGTTGCAAAAACGGGCGCTATCGCAATTTCTGCACGCGATTTTTTAATCGCATACAATATCAATTTAAACACCACATCTACCCGACGCGCCAATGCCATTGCTTTCGACATTCGTGAAGCCGGAAGGGTAAAATATGAAAACGGCGTTTCAGGAAAAATGGTTTTGGATAAAGATGGCGAGCCAATTCGCATTCCGGGAAAATTAAAAGCGGTAAAAGGAATTGGCTGGTATATTGAAGAGTACGGAATTGCCCAAATTTCCTATAATTTAACCAATATCAACATCACGCCAATGCACATCGCTTTTGATGAAAGCGAAAAATCGGCGATTGAAAGAGGTTTACGTGTAACTGGATCCGAATTGATTGGATTGATTCCGCTAAAAGCAATGTTGGATGCCGGAGACTATTTTTTACGCAAACAACAACGTTCTTTAGGAATTTCAGAAGCGGAGAAAATTAAAATCGCCGTAAAATCTTTGGGATTGGATGATTTAAAACCTTTCAATCCAAATGAAAAAATCATTGAGTATTTGCTTAAAGACGATACTAAAAAACTAATCGATTTAACAGTGACTGGTTTTGCCGAAGAAACTGCCGGAGAATCCATCGCGCCTGGAGGCGGATCCATTTCGGCCTATGTTGGTGCTTTAGGCGTTTCATTGGGAACCATGGTTGCCAATTTATCGGCACACAAAGCCGGTTGGGATGATAAATGGGAATTCTATTCCGATTGGGCGGTAAAAGGCCAGGCTTACAAAAATAAATTATTGCAGTTGGTGGATGAAGACACCAACGCTTTTAATAAAATTATCGAAGGATTCAGAATGCCGAAATCAACAGACGAGGAAAAAGAAGCCCGCAAACAAGCGATAGAAAAAGCAACTATTTATGCCACTGAAATTCCGTTTCAGGTGATGGAAACTGCTTTTAATTCTATGGAAGTGATGCAGGCGATGTTGAAAGAAGGCATGCAAAGTTCCATTTCCGATGCCGGTGTTGGTGCCTTGTGCGCAAGAACTGCCGTTGTTGGCGCATATTTCAATGTTCGCATCAATGCAAAAGACATCAAAGACCGGGTTTTTGCTGAAGACATTTTAGCAAAAAGTGAAGTCATTTACAAAAAAGCGCTTGACATTGAAAAAGAGGTGGTGGAATTTATTATGTCGAAAGTCTAAAGTCAGCCCCCTAGCCCCCGAAGGGAGGACGGAGCGTGAAGAAAACAGCCAGTGGCTGTTTTTAGTGAACGGGCCAGCTGGCGCAAGGGCAATCAAAAGTAAAAGGTTAAAATTAAACTATTGGTGTTTAATTTTAACCTTTTTTATGTCACTTTTCTATCTTCTTATTTCCTGAAGAATTAAAGACTTGCCAAACTCGCTTTCAACGTTTCAATTTTGGCTAAAGCATCGGCTTCTTTGTTGCGCTCATTTGCAATAACCTGTTCAGGAGCGCTGCTCACAAAACGTTCGTTGCTCAATTTCTTTTGAACCGATTGTAAAAATCCTTCTGTATATTTTAATTCTTCCAATAATTTGACTTTTTCTTCTTCTACATTGATGTCAGCTTCCATCGGAATAAAATACTCATTCGATTTTACGCGGTAACTCAAAGCACCTTCCACTTTTTCTGACACATAAGTCAGAGAAGCTATATTTCCCAGTTTTTCAATAATAGCATCAAAATAATTCGATGTATTTTCATTGTTGATCACCAAAAGATCAATCGTATATTTAAAGGCAATATTCCGGTCTTTTCTGATGGTTCTGATTCCGGAAATTACTTCAGAAGCAAATTTAAAGTCATTGATCAAGTCTTCGTTTATTGAAGTAAATTTTGGATATTCCCCAATAATCAACGCTTCTTCAGGCGTTCTGTCTGTAATATCCTGCCAAATTTCTTCTGATAAAAATGGCATAAAAGGATGCAATATTTTTAAATTATCTTCCAAGAAACCAACAACCGAACTGTATGTTTTTGCATCAATTGGCTGCAGATATTCTGGTTTTACCATTTCTAAAAACCAAGAAGAAAAATCGTCCCAAATAAGTTTGTAGGTAATCATTAAAGCTTCGCTGATGCGATATTGTTCAAATGATTTTTCAAGTTCGCCCAATGCCTGCTGAAATTTTGCTTGGTACCATTCAATGGCCACTTTGGCCGATTTTGGTTGATCTATGGTTTCTGAAACTTCCCATCCTTTAATCAAACGGTAAGAATTCCATATTTTATTCGAGAAATTACGCCCTTGTGCCACCAAATCTTCATCAAACAGCAAATCGTTTCCTGCTGCCGAACACAACAACATTCCAACACGAACGCCATCTGCGCCAAAATTTTCAATCAACTCTATGGGATCAGGAGAATTCCCTAAGGATTTAGACATTTTCCTGCCTTGTTTATCGCGCACAATTCCCGTAAAATAAACATTGGTGAAGGGTTTTTCATTTCTGAATTCATATCCTGCAAAAATCATACGGGCAACCCAAAAGAAAATAATATCCGGGCCGGTCACCAAATCGTTGGTTGGATAATAATAGTTAATATCTTTATTATCAGGATGTCTGATTCCGTCGAAAACCGAAATTGGCCACAACCAAGAAGAAAACCAAGTGTCTAAAGCATCTGGATCTTGTTTAATATCTGCGGAAGTTAACTTTTTCCCAACAATTTCAGAAGCCAGTTTCACCGCTTCATCCATCGTTGAAGCAACCACAAAATCGTTTACGCCATCGCCGTAAAAATAAGCCGGAATGCGGTGTCCCCACCAAAGCTGGCGCGAGATGTTCCAATCCCTGATATTTTCTAGCCAATGTCTGTAAGTATTGTTATAATGTTTCGGGAAAAAGTGAATTTCTTCATCTTCCAGAACCGCTTTTAATGCCGGTTTCACAATGGTATCCATTTTTAAAAACCATTGGGCAGAAATTTTTGGCTCAATCACTTCTTTGGTTCTTTCCGAAGTTCCAACTTTATGAACATAGGATTCTATTTTAGCCAAACTGCCTGAATTTTCCAATTCTTTGGTAATTTCTTTACGGACAACAAATCGGTCTTTTCCTTCATAATGCAAGCCAAATGAATTCAAAGTGGCATCATCGTTAAAAATATCCACCACTTCCAACTGGTGTTTTTCGCCCAACACTTTATCATTTGGATCGTGAGCAGGTGTCACTTTTAGACAACCCGTTCCAAATTCAATATCCACATAATCATCTTCAATAATAGGAATTACCCTGTTGGCAATGGGAACTATGGCTTTTTTTCCTTTTAAATGAGAAAAACGCGGATCATTTGGATTGATACAAATGGCGGTATCGCCAAAAATTGTTTCCGGACGCGTGGTTGCAATGGTTAAAAATTCGTTGCTGCCTTCAATTTTATATTTCAGATAGTAAAGATTGCCTGCTTTTTCTTCATAAATTACTTCTTCATCAGACAAGGTTGTTTTTGCTGAAGGATCCCAGTTTACCATCCTGTAACCACGATAAATCAGCCCTTTTTTATACAAATCAATAAAAACTTTTACTACGGATTCACTTAAATCTTCATCCATCGTAAATTTTGTGCGTTCCCAATCGCAAGAAGCGCCCAGTTTCTTGAGCTGTTCCAAAATAATGCCACCGTGTTCATCTGTCCATTCCCAAGCGTGCTTCAAAAATTCTTCACGTGTTAAGTCCGATTTTTGGATTCCCTGTTCTTTCAATTTAGCGACAACTTTGGCCTCAGTGGCGATAGATGCGTGATCGGTTCCGGGAACCCAACAAGCGTTAAACCCTTTTAGTCTGGCCCTTCTGATCAATACATCTTGAATGGTATTGTTCAGCATATGTCCCATATGTAAAACGCCCGTTACGTTTGGCGGCGGAATTACGATGGTGTATGGATCTTTTTCATTGGGTGTTGAATGAAAATAATTGTTCTTCATCCAGTAATCATACCATTTATTTTCTATTTCTTTGGGACTATATTTTGTTGCTAAACTCATTTTGGTATATTATTTGTAATACGATTCGCAAATGTACAATTATAAGACATAAAATATTTTTGAAAACTTAAAAAAAATACTAACTTTACATATTAAATAGAAAATTATGAGAAAAATAATCACATTATTTGTTTTGGGATTTTTAACATTCACCGTAAATGCCCAAGAAAAACAAGCAAGCGAAAAACCGAAAGACCCTAATGCTCCTGTTTTTGAGTTTGTTACTGAAGTTATAGATTACGGAAAAATCGCGTTGAATGCTGATGGCGTTCGCACCTTTAAATTTAAAAATGTTGGTAAATCTCCATTGGTGATTAACGACATTAAGTCAAGTTGCGGTTGTACCGTTCCAAAAAAACCAGTAGGACCTATTATGCCCGGTGACAGTGGTGAAATTGAAGTGAAATATGACACCAATAGAGCGGGCGGTTTTTCAAAATCGATTACCGTTGCTTCAAATGCTGATGAACCAGTTAAAATGCTACAGATTAAAGGCATTGTATTAAAATAGTAATTTCAAATTAATGATATTATAAATGACCTACAGCAATGTGGGTCATTTTTATTTAAGCATATCCTTTAATAAGAAATGGTACTCATAATCTTTTCCATTTCTTTCAACAACCAATGATATCCTGGTGTTTTCTTTCTGAAAAAATTTTCCGATAATTTCATCCAACGGCAATTCATACGTAAACTTTCCGTTAATTTTTATCACAATATCTCCAGCCATCAAACCGGCATTGAATGCTGGAGACCCTTCACGTATGCTATGAATTTTATAGGAGGGTTTAAAAGTATATTTGTAATTGTAATCCAAAATAACGGTATTTTGTTTATTGGCCAATTCACTGTCCGTCAAACCAATTGAAGCATAATTTTGTTCTTTTACCAAAAGTTTTCCGTTATATACAAGTTCAATGCCACTCATATTGTACCTGAATGGTTCCTTAAAATAGCTTCCTTTTTTCAAGGAAATTTTCTTGTTTTTATAATCAAAAGTTACATTAAATCTTCTTAAAACAGAAGCGCCCAAACTGCCACTTCTATCTTCAAATTGACGTGCATACGAAATGGATGACGAATCCGGATAAGAGACTGTAGGGTTTTTTAACTCAAATTTTCCAATCACCAAGGCTTTAATTTTTGATCTTTTTCCGTAAACTGCGCCGCTTAATCCTTCTCCTAAAAAATCATTGAAAAACTTTTTTGGCGACAAAATGTCAGGATGGCTATTTTCAAAGAGCCATAAAGCATCGCTTCCTCCAGAATCAATCAACAATTTGACAGGAATCGTTTTGTCCGAAACGGAGTCTAATTTAACGCCCACATTGATATATGGTTTTAACTTAAAAAAATCCAAATCAAACGTTTCGCATTTTTTGCAAATTTTATGCTTGTAATTATCTGGATTGTAAAAATTGATGCGTTTTGTGCCATAATTAATATCAACCACAAAATCTTTAAAAATTTCATAGCCAATAATCCCGTGTACCGTAATTCCGAGTTTTGAGGACAAATCGAAACTATCATCCAAAATCAGATATAAACTTTGGTTATAACCCCTAATATTTCCGAAGGTAAATAAGTTTCCTTTAGACAACACTGCTTCAACCGATTCTTCACTTCCCAATCCCTGTAATCTGACTTTCTCCTTGTTATGAAGCATCACAGAATCCTTGGCGTACAAATTGAACAATAATGTTGCGCCAACGCCTGAATCCAATATAAAATTCAGTGATCTTCCATTGACCTCAATAGGAAATATAATTAAATTGTTGGAAAGTTTAAATGAAACTGATTGCCTTTTTGCGGCATTTTCAAGTTGAAACTTGCTCTGTGAAACGGCTTCTGCTGCTACAAATAACAGCACAATCGATAAAACTGCAGTTCTTAAATAGAATTTCAATATTTTTTGCCTTTAATTTTTGCGTTAAGTTACAAAAACACTTCATGATTACATAACTTTTATAAAAATTTTAACCTTTAACAAATGCACCTAAAAGGCAAGAATTTCAAAAATAATTTCGCAATTTTGCAGTACACTATTCATAAACAAAATACGATGCCTAAAATCTCAATTAAAGGTGCAACAATGCCTGAATCTCCGATTAGAAAATTGGTTCCTTATGCAGAAAATGCTAAAAAAAGAGGAATTGAAGTTTTTCATTTAAATATTGGGCAGCCAGATATAAAAACCCCAAAAGTAGCACTTGATGCGGTAAAAAATAACACAGTTGAAGTGCTTGCTTACAGCCGTTCTGAAGGTTCTGAAGAATACCGAAAAAAACTCGCAAACTATTATATTAAAAGGAATATTCCCGTAACTTCGGATGAAATTATTGTCACTACCGGAGGTTCCGAAGCCTTATTGTTTGCTATGGGAAGTATTACCGATCCAGGTGATGAAATTATTATTCCCGAACCATTTTATGCAAATTACCTTGGTTTTTCAACGGCTTCTGGCGTAAAAATTGTTCCGGTGATTTCAAAAATTGAAGATAATTTTGCTTTGCCTCCGATGGCCGAATTTGAAAAATTGATTACTTCAAAAACCAAAGCCATTTTAATTTGCAATCCCAACAATCCAACCGGGTATTTGTATTCCAAAGAAGAAATTCAACAACTGGCCGAAATTGTAAAAAAACACGATTTATTTTTGATTGCCGATGAGGTTTACAGGGAATTTATCTACGACAATGAAGAATACCAGTCTGTTTTAAGCGGTTTTGGCTTGGATGATCACGCAATTATCATTGATTCTGTTTCAAAACGTTACAGTATGTGCGGCGCAAGAATTGGCTGTTTGGTAAGTAAAAATAAAGAAGTCATCAGTACGGTTTTAAAATTCGCGCAGGCAAGATTAAGTCCGCCAACATTTGAACAAATCGCCAGTGAAGCTGCTTTGGAAACGCCACAATCTTATTTTGATGAGGTGATTGTTGAGTATAAAGCCCGAAGAGATATTTTAATTGCTGAAATGAATAAAATTGAAGGCGTAAAAGTGGCCACACCGAAAGGCGCTTTCTATTGTGTTGCCGAACTTCCTGTGGATGACGCCGATAAATTTGCGCAATGGTTGCTGGAAGATTTCAACTTGGACAATCAGACCGTTATGGTGGCTCCTGCAGCCGGATTTTATTCCACTGAAGGATTTGGCACCAAACAAGTTCGGATTGCTTATGTGCTCAAAAAAGAAGATCTTGTTCGTTCCGTAGAAATCTTGAAAGCTGCCATCAAAAAATACAACCAAAAATAGTTGGAAATTCAACAAAACATACCGTTAAAACCTTACAATACGTTTGGCATTCAAGCAAATGCCAAGCGTTTTGTTACCGTAAATTCTGTCAAAGAACTAAAAGAAATCATCGCTTCGGAAAAAGACTTGTTTTTGTTGGGCGGCGGAAGCAATATTTTGTTGACCAAAGATGTTGAAAAATTGGTAATTCATCTTAACACCAAAGGAATTATTGTAAATGATTTTGATGAAGATGAAGTTTTAGTCACTGCCGAAGCCGGCGAAAACTGGCACGAATTGGTGCTTTGGTGCGTTTCCCAAAATTATGGCGGACTGGAAAATCTGGCTTTGATTCCCGGAAATGTGGGCACTTCGCCCATTCAAAATATTGGCGCTTATGGCGTTGAAATTAAGGATGTGTTTCAGCAATTGGAAGCGATCGACATTGAAACGGGCAAAACCAAAATTTTCACGAGTGCTGATTGCGGTTTTGGATACCGAAATTCTGTTTTCAAAAATGAGTTGAAGGGAAAATTCATTATTGTCAGTGTTACCTTTAAACTCATCAAAAAAAATCACAACATCAATATTTCTTACGGCGCCATCAAAGATTTATTGACAGACAAGGAAAATCCTTCCATCAAAGAAATTGCTGATGCGGTAATTGCCATCAGACAAAGCAAACTTCCTGATCCAAAGGAAATTGGAAACAGCGGCAGCTTTTTTAAAAATCCGGTAATCACATCAAATTTATTTCAAGAATTGACCAAAAAGTATCCTGAAATCCCTCACTATATCATTTCTGAAAACGAAATTAAAATTCCGGCCGGTTGGTTAATTGAACAATGCGGATTTAAAGGAAAACGATTTGGAGACGCCGGCGTTCACGAAAAACAGGCGTTGGTTTTGGTGAATTACAGCAACGCAAGCGGAAAAGAAATTTATGCTTTGGCGCAAAAAATTCAGCAAAAAGTGATGGAAATTTTCAAGATTTCGCTTGAAATCGAAGTAAATATCATTTAAACAGTCACTTCCAACAACTTACAATTTTTTGAGGCTATCACCACTTTTTCAGCAGTGGCAGGTATCAATACTGTTTCGCCATAATTAATGATTTCCGAATGTTCTTCCATTGAAATTGTGGCTTTTCCCTGAACACACATAAAAACAACAAAGGAATCTGTGTTCGTGTAATCCAATTCTTTTTCTCCAACAACGTGTATAAAATTGGTTGTAAAATACGCGCATTTAACAACCGTATTCAATGAATTAATAAAGGTGGAATAGTTGTGCTTTGCCTCAATTTTATGACTGAAATTGATGGCTTCAACGGCCAAATCGGTATGTAAAGTTCTTGGATTTCCTTGGTCGTCTGCCCTATCCCAATCATAAATTCTGTAGGTAATGTCGGAAGTTTGCTGAATTTCGGCCAGCAAAATTCCGCCGCCAATGGTATGAACTGTTCCCGGTTCAATAAAAAAAGCATCCCCGGCTTTTACCTTTTCATAATTTAAGATGGATGGTATTTTCTTTTCGGCCACATAATTTAAATATTGATCGGGCGTAATTTCCTTACTAAATCCCACAACAATTTTCGAACCTGAATCAGCTTGCATAATGTACCACATTTCCGTCTTTCCGAAGGAATTGTGCAATTTTTTTGCAATTTCATCATTTGGATGAACCTGAACAGACAAATCCTCTTTTGCATCAATAAATTTTATCAGCAAAGGAAAATTGTTTCCAAAGTGCGCATAATTATTTTCCCCTGTCAGTTCTGATTTATAAGTTTCCAACAATTCCCTTAAGGTTTTTCCTTTCAAATTCCCGTTTGAAACTATGGAAATATTATCTTCAACATCAGACAGTTCCCAACTTTCACCAACATTTTTTGATGTTGATTTTTTATTGAGTTTGGTGACTAATTTAGTTCCGCCCCAAATTTTTTCTTTTAAAATGGGATAAAACTTTATGGGATAATTTAGCATCTACTTGATTAATTTTAAGAGTGTTTGAATTACGTAATCAATTTCTTCCATGGTATTGAATTTACTGAAAGAAAATCGGACAGAAGTTTTTTCAGCTTCTTTTTCAGGTAAAATGGCGTGCAATACATGTGAACCCATATTGCTTCCGCTTTGGCAGGCGCTTCCGCCAGAAACTGCGATGCCTTTTAAATCTAAATTAAATAGCAACATGGCATAATCTTTTGGAAAGCGAACATTTAAAATGGTGTAACTGCTTTCCGTTTCACTTGCTGAAGCTCCGTTGAATTTAATTCCTTTAATATTTTGCTTCAATTCTTCAATAAAATAATTTTTAAGTTGTTGAATACAAGCCGACTCTTCCTGCATGTTTGTACAAGAAATTTTCAATGCTTTTTCCATTCCTAAAATGCTTTGCACATTTTCTGTACCTGCTCTGGCACCTCGCTCCTGCTCTCCGCCGTGCAAAATTGGATGAATCCCAAATCCTCGCTTTATGTAAGCAAATCCAACCCCTTTTGGGCCGTGAAATTTATGGGCGCTTGCCACAAAAAAATCAATTGACGTCTGTTTAATATCAATATTGAAATGTCCGACACCTTGCACAGCATCAGAATGAAATAAAGCATTGTTGGCAATACAAAATTGCGAAACCAATTTCAAATCTAAAATGTTTCCTATTTCATTATTTACGTGCATCAAACTTACCAATTTCCTTTCATCGGATTCTTGTAGCAACTGTCCTAAATGCCTATAATTAACACTTCCGCTTTCATCCAAATCAACAAATTTAACGTTTATACCAAATTCTTTTTGCAAGTTTTCTACAGTATGCAAAACAGCGTGGTGCTCAATTTTAGATGAGATAATCGTTCTAACGCCTAAATTGGTAACCGCATTTCTAAGTATTAAATTGTCTGCTTCACTTCCTCCAGCCGTAAAAACTATTTCTTGGGCTGAAGCATTAAAATGTTTGGCAATATTTTTACGGGCCGTTTCAACCATAGATTTTGCCTTTCGCCCAACATGATGAGTTGATGAAGGATTCCCGTAAACATTGGCCATTGCGATTGATATAACATCAATAACCTCGGGCAATATGGGTGTTGTGGCAGCGTTATCTAGGTAAATTGTTTTCATTAAAAGCAAAAGTAATTAAAATAGTTGGTTTCAATTGGTGCTGACTTGCCTAAAACTGTTATTTTTGCGTTGAAATTAAACCTTATGAAGAAAATATTGATACTCTTTTTGGCGTTCACCCTTAATGCTTGCAATGATGGTGATTTTGATGTTCCTGTCTTTGAATTTACCGAAAAAGTGAATGTGTGCGGTAAATATGTTTTATATATAGCAAGTACCAAGAACACAGAAGTTTTGGTTCTAACACTTCCTTCAACAGCCCTTGGAACCGCTCCAACAGTTGCGCTTCCAATTTCAGCAACGGTTACAGCGACCTATCGAATTTTTGATAAAGGAATTACCGCCACGTATTTTTGTCAGGACATTCCGCCATTGGAGCCAAAAATTATTAAGGAACTTAAAGCAGATGGAGGCACTATAAACATTGCTGCCACAGAAATTTTGACAAATAGTGTTGTCACCGGTTATAATTATGAAATTACCATTTCAAATTTATCGTTTAACGACGGTAAAGAGCGTGTTTTCTTTGAAAGTTTTAACTTTGGAACAATAAAAATTAACAATTAATTTTTCGGATTTTGGTAAATGACAACTTCTGTTGCACCCAAACCATACTTTTGAAAGGAAGCATCGTTCCAATAAACATTGTATTTTTTAAATAGAAATTCCAATTCTGTTTTTAAAACTCCGGCACCCATTCCGTGAATGAAAACTATTTTTGGAATCCGGTTTTTGATGGCAAACTCCAATTTGTGCTTGGCAGTTTCCAGCTGAAGGGTCAGCATATCATAATTGTCCATTCCTTTTGTTGAAGCAATGAGCTGGTTAATGTGCAAATCAACTTCCATAGGCGGTAATTTATCTGGCCTAACGTTTGTTTTAAACAGTGGCACTTGTTTCTTTGAAGAAGATTCATTGATTTTTTCAGACAAATATTCATTGTCGATATCGCTGAATTTAGAAAGTTCTTTCTGATTTTCTGTAATGATCACCAATTCTTTAGGCGCATATTCATAAGAAAATCCGTCCTCATCTTCAACCACAATTTTATTGGAGTGCACGCCAGTCACTTTTCCTTTTATAACATCGTCAATCACCGCAATTTTATCCCCAACTTTAAAATCCATATGCTTAAATTTAATTTAATTGAATAAACAAAGTTATGACAATAAAATTATTCAAAAACAGAATTACTTCATAAACTATAGCCAATACTGCAGAACAATTTTTTAAAATTGGAAAAGTATTTAGTGACGAGTGAATTAACGTTGAAATTCATCAGATTTTTATCCGAATCCTTTAAGTTCATTATTTTTTTTCATAATTTGGCTTATACAGAGTTTCTTGCTTATGAAAATTAAACGAATTGTAATTTTTGCAGGTTTAATTGTTTTGGGAATATTTTATTATTTTATCACTCCAAAATGTATTTTATACTTCACCACAGGTTTTTATTGTCCGGGTTGCGGAAGCCAGCGCGCCACCCACCAACTTTTGAATTTCAATATTTTTGGCGTTTTACAGCAAAATGTACTGTTTCTTATAAGTTTACTTATTTTAGGATATCATATCACTTTGAAAGGAATTAATGCATTTTTCAAAAAGAACTTTTACAATTATGTGTATCATCCAAAAACACCTTTGGTAATTTTGGCAGTAATAGTAGTTTTTTGGATCCTTCGCAATATTCCGTATTATCCGTTTAATTTGCTGGCTCCAAACTAAAAAAGCACCCAAATGGATGCTTTTTTTGTTGATTGAAATTGTTATATTTATTTTATGCCCTCAAAATCTGTATCCATTTTTATATAATCCAAAAACTCTCTGCGAACGTTTTCATCTTTAAATTTACCGCCGAATTCTGAAGTTACGGTGCTGCTTTCAATATCGCGCACACCACGTGAATTTACGCACAAATGTTTAGCGTCAATAACACAAGCCACATCATCCGTGCCCAAAGCTTCCTGCAACGATTGCACCACTTGCATGGTTAAACGTTCCTGAACTTGAGGTCGTTTTGCATAATAATCAACAATGCGATTCATTTTAGACAATCCGATCACATTTCCGTTGGAAATGTAAGCTACATGCGCCCTGCCTACAATTGGCAATAGGTGATGTTCACAAGTGGAATAAACCACAATGTTTTTTTCAACCAGCATTTCACCATACTTGTAATTATTGTCGAACGTGGATAATTTTGGTTTGTTGGCCGGATTTAAACCGCCAAAAAGTTCATTCACAAATGATTTTGCGACTCTTTTTGGGGTTCCTTTTAAACTGTCATCGTTTAAATCCATGCCCAAAGTGATCAAAATATCTTTCACGCTTTCTTGAATTCGCGCTATTTTCTCGTGGTCTGAAATATCAAAAGCATCAGCTCTCAAAGGCGTTTTAGCAGAGGATCCTACGTGATCATCTCCCATTTCATCAATTCTGTTTGTCATTATGTTTTTACCTTCAAACATTTTATTCATTAAACGGCAAATTTACAACTTATTTTAAAGTTGCGCCGTTATTCTAATTAATTCTTTTAAACCGCAAACTTCCTGTTCGCCGCTTTGCATATTTTTTAAGGTGTACGTATTGTTATCAATTTCCGTAGACCCAACCATCACCACGAAAGGAATTTCTCTTTTATTGGCGTAATTCATTTGCTTTTTTAGTTTTGCGCTGTCGGGATATAATTCCGATTTAATATTGTTTCTTCTCAATTCCAACAAGGCTTTCATGCAAAAAGCAGCTTCTGCATCACCAAAATTTATAAACAGCACTTTTGGTTTTGGCAACTCAAGATCCGTAAACAAATTTAATTCTTCAAGCACCAAATAAATACGGTCCAAACCAAACGAAATACCAACGCCGCTCATATCATTTAAACCGAAAATTCCGGTTAAATCATCATACCTTCCGCCACCGCCAATAGATCCCATATTTACGCCTTCGGGAGCGGAAACTTCATAAATGGCACCGGTATAATAATTCAGGCCACGCGCCAAGGTAACATCAATCACTAGTTTGGCCGATTCCAGTCCGAATTTTTCCACATTGTCAATCACAAAACGCAAATCTTCCACGCCGCTTGTTCCTTCTTTAGATTCGGTCAATAAAGTCTGCAATTGGTTTAATTTTTCCTGATTGCTTCCGTGAAAATTAAATAAAGGTTTTACTTTTTTAATAGCTTCTTCAGAAATGCCTTTTTCCAACATTTCTTTGGCAACACCATCGGCACCAATCTTGTCCAATTTATCAAGCGCTACCGTAAAATCGATTAATTTATCAGCAGCGCCAATAATTTCGGCGATTCCCGCCAATATTTTACGATTGTTCAATTTGATGATAGTGCCCGGTAAGTTTAATTTACTGAAAACGGCATCATACAATTGCACAAATTCAATTTCCTGCCACAAACTTTTGCTTCCAACCACATCGGCATCACATTGGTAAAATTCCCTAAAACGTCCTTTTTGCGGACGATCGGCGCGCCAAACAGGTTGCATTTGGTAGCGTTTAAAGGGAAATTCAATTTCATTCTGGTGCTGAACCACATAACGGGCAAAAGGCACTGTTAAGTCGTAACGCAAGGCTTTTTCTGAAATTTTTGAAGTCACTTTTAAACTGTCTTTGGTTTTAAGCAACACATCATCAACCTTACTCAAATAATCTCCCGAATTCAGTATTTTAAAAATCAAGCGGTCTCCTTCTTCCCCATATTTTCCCATTAAAGTTTCCGAATTTTCAAAACTTGGCGTTTCAATAGGCTGAAATCCGTAGGTTTCAAAAACTTGTTTAATGGTTGAAAAAATATAGTTTCTTTTTGCCACTTCGGAAGGCGAAAAATCGCGGGTTCCTTTTGGTATGCTTGGTTTTTGTGCCATCTTTAAAAATTGGTTTGCAAATATCTAAAAATTAAAAAACAATTTAAAGGTTTTCTAACAATGATTTTTCTTTTGCCGACAAAGGAACTTCATTGGCGAATTTATATTTGGTGGGATAAACCGCAAGGATCATCAAAATTAATATGCCAACCAAAATAAAGTAGAAACTGTTGTTGGATTCCATCACAAAAATAATGCACATTAACGCAGGAAATTCTAACATCGCCACCCTAAAAATATGTGCGGTGCTGTATTTTACCGCTTTTTGCGACAAATCAGCTTCTGCAGGAATTTGTTTCAACAGCTTGTTATATAAGTATTTACTGGATAAATTTCCCACAAAAGAAATCAAGATAGCCATATATAAAAACATTTTATCTTCCTCATAAGAAAAAAACAATTGGTCTCCGGCATTTAAAGCCACATATGCTCCAAAAACCACAATAATAAACAATAAGGAGAAGTGGATTAATTGCAACGATTTCATAAAATCTTTTGGTTGTCGGTTGGTATAGCTCATTGGTTAGATGTTTAAAGTTTAAAGTTAAATATTTTAGATATTAAATATTAGATATTAAATATTAGATATTAAATATCAGAAGTTAGATGCTTGATTTTTAATAATTTAAATTTTTCCTATATTTAATATTGTATATTTTTATAAATCGCATTGGCTTTTTCCAAATCTTCTGGTGTGTCAATGCCTATAGCGATTTGATCGGTTTCAACCATTTTCACTTTTAATCCGTGGGCCAAAAAACGAAGATTTTCCAATTTTTCAGTCGCTTCCAGCCGATTCAAAGGCAATTTGGTGAATTTTAGCAAAGCATCTTTTCTGAAGGCATAAATACCGATATGTTTATAATAATCCGCAAAAGATTCATCTCTTGGATACGGAATTGCCGAACGAGAAAAATACATCGCGAAATTTCGCTCATCAGTCACCACTTTTACATTGTTCGGATTGTTAATTTCAGCTTTATCATCCATTTTTATCATTAAGGAAGCGATGTCAATTTCCTTATTTTGATCCGTTTTAAAAACTTCCAGCAACTTTGAAAGTGATTCTTTTTGCGTAAAAGGTTCATCACCCTGAACATTTACTACAATGTCAACCTCCATATTTTCGATGGCTTCGGCAATCCTGTCACTCCCCGATTCGTGTTCCTTTTTACTTTTTATGGCTTTTCCGCCGTTGGAAATAATTTCATCAAAAATAATATCACTGTCGGTCACCACATAAACTTCATCAAACAAATTGGCATTTTTTGTTGCTTCATAAGTTCTTAAAATAACTGTTTTCCCTGCCAAATCTTTCATTAATTTCCCTGGAAATCGGCTTGCCTCAAAGCGTGCGGGAATCATTGCGATAATTTTCATTTTTTTAGCTCTTTTTCTTTTGATTCCTTTAAATCTTTCAGTTCTCGTTCTTTTTCTAATAATTCCTCCTCTTTCTCTGCTATTTCTTTCAATTCCAAATCCTTTAAATAATTTCTTTTAAGTCTGTTGATGCTCGCATTTAGTTCAAATCCCAACAACAAGATGATGGAATTTAACCAAACAAAAACCATTAGCACCAACAAAGTACCAATAGAGCCGTAAAGTTGGTTGTAGGTGGCGAATTTCAACACATAAATGGCAAATAATTTAAACATTAATAAGGTTAAAACAGTTGTTAAAACTGAACCTGGCGTAAAAAAAGTGCTTTGTTTTACCTCTTTCGCTCCATATTTATACAAAACAGAAACTGAAAAAAATATCAATGCCACCAATAAAAAGAACCTTCCTTTTTCAATCCAGAACACATCGTTATCCAGCCATCCACGTGCTTTTAAATCGTTGATGCCTATTTCAAAATAAACTGTCACCGCAACCACCACAAATAAAATAACCGTCAATACGATTGCAATAAGCATAGAAACAAAATATTGGCGCAGAATACTGCGCATTTCAACCACATGATAAGAATATTCAAATCCGGCAAAAATGGAACTTACCCCGTTGGCCATTAAAAAAATGGAAGCTAAAAACCCGAAAGAAAGCAATCCGCCGTATTTATTAATTACAATATCGCGTATGACTTCCTGAAAAGAGCTGGCTGTGTTTGGAGGCAACAAGCTTTCAATCATAAACAAAAAATCTTGCTGAAATCCTTCAATCGGCACGTATGGAATGAGTGTAAGTATAAAAAGTAAAAATGGAAACAACGCCATAAAAAAGCTGAATGCAATACCTCCGGCGCGAGATGTTAGCGCACCTTTAATGATCCCAAGAAAATATATTTTTAGCACTTCATAAAGTGACATGCCCATTAAACCAGGAATTTTAACATTTTTTCCCAGCCTAATAATCCATTCCAGTTTCTTGATTTTATTTATGATTTTCCTAGTATATTCCTCCATTTTTTATAATTCCGTTCAACGTTGCTAAGGTATTTTTTGATATACGCTCTTCTGCTGTGCTTAGTGTGACGATTTTTTTGATTTACTATTTACGATTTTTAATTTGCTTTTAACAATTTTAGAACTTTTTTTTAAATTCCCCCTTCGGGCCTGCCTGCTGGCGAGGCAGGGGTTAGGGGGCCACCGCTTTCAAACTCAAATCCATATTGTAAACAGAATGCGTTAAAGCGCCTGAAGAAACATAATCTACCCCGCATTCGGCATATTTTCTGACGGATTCCAAATTAATGCCGCCAGATGATTCCGTTTGGCATTTATCGCCAATTAACTGAACTGCTTTTTTGGTTTCTTCAAAATCAAAATTATCGATCAATATTCTGTGAATGCCTTCGTGCTTTAATATTTCCTTAATTTCATCAATGCTTCTGGCTTCAACAATAATTTTTAAATCTAAGCTATTTTCTTTTAAATAGTTTTTGGTTTTTTCAATGGCTTTTGAAACGCCTCCGGCAAAATCAATATGATTGTCTTTCAACATAATCATATCAAACAATGCAAATCGGTGATTTTCGCCGCCGCCAATTTTTACGGCCCATTTTTCTATGGCCCTTATGCCAGGCGTGGTTTTACGGGTGTCCAAAATTTTTGTTTTTGTACCTTCCAGTAATTTGGCAAATTCCTTTGTTTTTGTGGCAATGGCGCTCATCCGCTGCATCACGTTCAACACCAGTCGTTCCGATTTTAAAATAGACTGTGAGCTTCCTTCCACATAAAATACCACATCACCATATTTTACGGTTTCTCCGTCGTTAATCAATGTTTCCACTTTTAACGCCGAATCCACATAACTGAAAATTCTTTTTGCCATTTCTACGCCTGCAATAATTCCGGCTTCCTTAACCAATAATTTTGCTTTTCCTTTTGCTTCTTTCGGGATGCACGCCAATGAGCTGTGATCTCCGTCGCCCACATCTTCTCTAATGGCATTTGAAATAATTAGTTCAAGTTCTTTTTCAAATTGTTTTTGTGAAATCATGGGATTTGTCTATTATCAAACAAAAATAACTTTTTTATTTTCAAAAAAATTCATTCTTTAATTCTTTTTATATTTACCGAATGAAACGAGCTATAACAAATTTTGATATACACAGAAATCATTAATGGCGAACTGCATCTGTACCAATAAAAAATAAAATATAAACAGATGAAACGAGCTATAACAAATTTTGATATACACAGAAATCATTAATGGCGAACTGCATCTGTACCAATAAAAAATAAAATATAAACAGATGAAACGAGCTATAACAAATTTTGATATACACAGAAATCATTAATGGCGAACTGCATCTGTACCAAAAAAAAATAAAATATAAACAGATGAAACGAGCTATAACAAATTTTGATACAATCAAAAATGATTAATGGTGAGCAGCACCTGTTACCGCTAAAAAATAGAATGTAAATAAATGAAAATTAAACTGTTGGCCATTGGCAAAACCGATGATAAAAATTTACAGACCTTAATTGAGGCTTATCAAAACAGGCTGAAGCATTATATCAATTTTGAGATTGATGTGATTGCCGATATCAAGAATGTCAAAAACCTAACCGAAGCGCAGCAAAAGGAAAAGGAAGGCGAACTCATTTTAAAAAAATTATCGGCAACGGACGTTTTAATTTTATTGGATGAAAAAGGAACCCAATTTAGTTCTGTCGCATTTTCTGAATATCTTCAAAAGAAAATGAATGCCGGCGTTAAACAGTTGGTTTTGGTGATTGGCGGTCCGTACGGATTTTCAGAAGCCGTTTACCAGCAGGCGCAAGGAAAAATATCTTTATCAAAAATGACTTTTTCGCACCAAATGATTCGATTGTTTGTGGTGGAACAATTGTATAGGGCCAACACTATTTTAAAAAACGAACCATATCATCATGAATAAATTAAAACTGGTTTTTGCCACAAATAACAAACACAAACTTGAAGAAGTTCAGGCGATGCTCACCAATTTCGAGATTGTAAGTCTGGCCGATATCCATTGTTTTGAAGATATTCCTGAAACTGCAGATACTTTGGAAGGAAATGCCATTTTAAAGGCCAATTTTATCACTGAAAAATTCGGACTCGATTGTTTTGCCGATGATACCGGACTTGAAGTTGCCGCTTTAAATAACGAACCGGGTGTTTATTCGGCCCGCTATGCCGGAGAAAACAACAATGCAGAGGCAAATATGAATAAATTGTTAAAAAACCTCGAAAACAATCCGAACCGGAAAGCGCAATTTATGACGGCAATTGCCTTAAATATTCAAGGAAAACAGTTTATATTTGAAGGAATTTGCGAAGGTACCATTTTAACAGAAAAACGGGGAAAAAGCGGTTTTGGCTACGACCCTATTTTTATGCCCGATGGTTTTAACACCTCATTTGCAGAAATGGATATGAATGAAAAGGGCAACATCAGCCATCGCGGAAAGGCAATTGAAAAATTAGTTACATTTTTAAACAAGCATCATTGGTAAATCCAACAAAATCATATAGAAACACTTTTCTAATTTTATTGGGTGCGCTCCTGCTTATTTTTATCGTAAACATAAGTCTGGGATCCGTTTACATTCCCTTAAAACAATTGTTTTTGGCTTTTGTGGATGGTGAAGTTGAAAAGGAATCGTGGAAATCAATTGCGCTTAATTACAGATTGCCAAAGGCCATAACGGCGATTATTGTGGGTTCCGGATTGTCGATCAGCGGATTGTTGATGCAAACCTTGTTCAGGAATCCGCTGGCTGGCCCTTACGTTTTGGGAATCAGTTCGGGCGCAAGTTTGGGGGTCGCCATATTAATTTTGGGAGCCTCGTTTTTTGGCGCAACTGCCGCCGGTTTTGCATTTAGCAGCTGGGGACACGCCATTGCTGCAAGTCTTGGTGCGTTTTTAGTGCTTTCGGCAGTGATGCTGGCCGCAATTAAAGTCAGAAATACGATGTCCATCTTAATTATCGGATTGATGTTTGGCAGTTTAACGGCTTCCGTAATCAGTGTGCTCGCCTACTTTAGCAGCGCCAATCAGTTGCAACAATATCTATTTTGGAGTTTTGGCAGCTTAGGAAATTTAAGCTGGAATGAAATTTTGGTGCTTTTAATCATTTTTGTGATTGGAATGACCTTTGTGATTTTCATCATAAAACCTTTGAACAGCTTGCTTTTGGGAGAAAATTATGCAAAAAGTATGGGCGTTAACGTTAAACGAACCCGAAATTTAACCTTAATTTCCACCAGCTTGTTAACGGGCGTAATTACCGCTTTTTCCGGCCCTATTGCCTTTATTGGTTTGGCGGTTCCGCATTTGACAAAACTGCTTTTCAGCACTTCCAACCATAAAATATTGGTTCCGGCGGTTGCCATAAGCGGGGCTATTATTATGCTGATTTGCGACAGCATCGCCCAATTGCCAAACAGCGAATATACCTTGCCGATTAACGCGATTACGTCATTATTTGGTGCGCCCATCATTATTTGGTTGCTGGTAAGAAAACGAAAAATAACCTATTAAATGGATTTGAATAACCAACATATCATTAAAACCAGCAATTTAAGCATTGGTTACACGTCTAAAAAGAACGTGAACACCATCGCTGCTGACTTAAACATTGAACTTGGCAAAGGAAAATTGGTTTGTTTGTTAGGGAAAAACGGGATTGGTAAATCGACTTTGTTGCGGACTTTAACCAAGGTTCAGCCTGCTTTAAGCGGTGAAATTTTCATCAATAACACCAACTTAAAAACGTTAAACAGCGTTGAATTGGCCAAATCGCTCAGTTTGGTTTTAACCGAGCATTTGCCCGAAAGTAATTTGTCAGTTTATGAACTGGTGGCTTTGGGCCGTCAGCCTTATACCAATTGGGTGGGTAATTTATCTGAAACGGATTTAAAATTTATCGATAATGCCTTTGAACAAACCAACACCAAACATTTAATTAACGCAAAATATTACGAATTAAGCGACGGTCAGCTTCAAAAAGTGCTAATTGCCAGGGCTTTGGCGCAAAATACTGACATTATTATTTTAGATGAGCCAACGGCGCATTTGGACATTCACCATACCATTGAAACTTTTGCCTTGTTAAAAAAACTGGCCAAAGATTTCCATAAAACGATTATTGTTTCCACCCATGAAGTGAATTTGGCTTTGCAATTGGCTGATATTTTATGGTTGATGACGCCTTCAAATTTTATGGCAGATACTACCGAAAATTTAATTGAAAATGATCGTCTTGACCAGCTTTTTGAATCTGATTTAATTAGCTTTAACAAAACTTTAAAACAGTTTACGCTCTCTAATTCCTACTAACCTTAGTATCTTTGATTGTTCAATAAAATCTTTTTATGAAGAAAATTCTTTTTACCGCGCTATTTTTAAGTCTGTTACAAGTTGGCTTTAACCACAATATGATTGCCCAAGCTGCTGAATCTGTCGAAATTACAGGTAAATTGGCGCAAAAATTTGCTGCCGGAATTACCGATGCCGATTTGAAAACACATTTATATATAATTGCTTCGGATGAATTTGAAGGAAGAAATACCGGTGAACCCGGACAAAAATTGGCGGCAGAATACCTGAAAGATTTTTATATGTCAAAAAATATTGCCTCTCCTTTGGGCGAAAATAATTATTTTCAAACTATTTCAACACAACATTTAAGCCGAAATTTAAAAGCTTCAGAAAATGTGGTTGCCTTTATCAAAGGTTCTGAATTTCCTGATGAAATTTTGGTGATTTCTGCGCATTATGACCATCTTGGAATGGATAAAGAAGGTGAAGTTTATAATGGCGCCGATGATAATGGTTCAGGAACTGTGGCTGTAATGGCGATTGCTGAAGCTTTTCAGAAAGCCGTTGAAGAAGGAAACGGACCTAAACGATCCATCTTATTTTTGCATGTTACCGGTGAGGAAAAAGGATTGCTGGGTTCTAAATATTATGTGACTTTTCCTATTTTTCCTTTAGCAAATACCGTTTCAAATTTAAATATTGATATGATCGGCCGTTCAGACGATGCCCATGAAAACGACCCGAATTATGTGTATTTAATTGGTTCTAATAAACTTAGCAAGGAATTACACTATTTATCTGAAGAAATGAACAACAAGTTCACAAAATTAGATTTAGACTACACTTATAATTTGGACAGTGATCCGAATCGTTTTTATTACCGCTCAGACCAATACAATTTTGCAAAAAATAACATTCCTGTCATTTTTTATTTTAACGGAACCCACGAAAACTATCACCGCATAAGCGACACGCCCGATAAAATTAATTATGAATTGTTGGCAAAAAGAACCCAATTGGTGTTTTATACCGCTTGGGAAATAGCGAATAGGGAAAACCGAATTAAAGTTGATAAATAAATGGTTTCAAGTTTCAAGTTTCAGGTTTCAGGCAACTGACTAATGAATAATTTTAAAAATCAATTCTTTTAAAATATCTCCTGCAGGCATGGCATTTGCGCCAACACCCTTGCTTTTTAAATCGGCATCACGCAGCAAACCAATAACTTGCGATACTTTTCGCATTGGGTAATTTTTTGCAGCTGCCGTATAATCTGATACAAAAAACGGATTTACGCCCAAAGCTTTTGCGACGTTGTTGCTCGATTTGTCTTTTAAACTATGGTAAATCAGCAACTGGGTAAAAAACCCGTTCAGTAATGAAATTGTTACAACCATTGGATTTGCTTTTTGGTTTTGCGCAAAATGGTTGATAATTCTGTTGGAGCTCAGCACATTTCTCTCACCCACCGCTTTTCGCAATTCAAAATTGTTATAATCTTTGCTGATGCCAATATTTTCTTCAATGGCACTTGGCGTTATCGTTGAATTTGGCGGCAAAACAATCATTAACTTATCCAGCTCATTGCTGATTTTACTCAAATCATTTCCCAAATATTCCACCAGCATTAAGGTGGCTTTTGTGTCTATTTTATAGTTTTTGCCCGCTAAAACCCTTCTGATCCAGTCGGCAACCTGATTTTCATAAAGCTTTTTGCTTTCATACACCAATCCGCATTTTTGGATGGCTTTGTACAACTTTTTGCGCTTGTCGATGGTTTTGTATTTATAGCAAATAACCAGCACCGTTGAAGGCTGCGGATTTTCGGCATAAGAAGCTAAATTTTCAATAGTCCTCGACAAGTCCTGCGCTTCCTTTACAATCACCACTTGCCTGTCGGCCATCATCGGATAGCGTTTTGCGTTGTCAATTAAATCTTCCACAGCAACATCCCTTCCGTACAACACCATTTGGTTAAATCCCTTTTCTTCTTCGGAAAGCACATTCTTTTCAATATATTCAGAAATTTTATCAATATAATACGGCTCATCGCCCATCAAAAAATATATGGGTTTTATATTTCCGCTTTGGATATCTGAAACTATTTTGGTTACATCACTCATTTATAAAAAAAAATTAGCATTTTTGTGGGATGCAGCCATTGAATTTACCTACATATCCTTTCAAAATCAAAAGTAGCGAAAATAAGTATTTTATATTCGATATTGTCCGAAAAAAATATATGGTTTTGACGCCCGAAGAATGGGTGCGCCAGCATATGATTCATTATTTAATAACAGCAAAAAACTATCCGATTTCGCTCATCGCCGTTGAAAAAAAGGTAACCGTCAACAAGTTAACCAAACGCACAGACATCCTGGTTTTTAACACCAAAGGAACACCGCATATCATTGTTGAATGCAAAGCGCCTTCCATAAAAATTTCACAGGAAGCCTTCGACCAAATTGCACGCTATAATTTAAAATTGGAAGCCAATTATCTTATTGTCACCAACGGTTTAACCCATTTTTATGCTGTTATGGATTTGAAAAATGAATGCTACGTTTTTTTGGAAAACATTCCCAATTATGAACATTAATGCCCTATCTTCCATAAAATTTCATCTGTTTATATTTTATTTTTTTTTGGTGCAGATGCAGTTCGCCATTAATCATTCTACTGCGAATCAAAATTTGTTACGGCTCGTTTCAACTTTTTAATTAAGTTTGCATACGTGAAAATAGCCATTGTCATCTTAAACTGGAACGGAAAACATTTGCTGGAAAAATTCCTTCCTTCCATCGTAAAATACAGCGATTTTGAATTTGCACAAATTTATGTGTCAGACAATGCTTCAACCGATGATTCTGTTGCTTTTGTAAGGTCGATGTATCCTCAGATTAAAATCATTCAAAATAGCATAAACGGCGGATTTGCAAAAGGTTATAACGATGCATTGCAACATGTTGATGCCGATATTTATGCTTTGGTAAATTCGGATATTGAAATGACCGAAGGCTGGCTAAATAGTGCAGTCTCCATTTTTGACACTGAGCCAAATACGGCCATTATCCAGCCAAAAATACTGGATTATAAAAATAAAAACAAGTTTGAATATGCCGGTGCAGCGGGCGGATTTATTGACAAGTTTGGCTATCCTTTTTGCCGTGGCCGAATTTTTTCAACCTTAGAAACCGATCAAAATCAATTTAACGACGAAGCAGAAATTTTTTGGGCATCGGGCGCTTGTTTTTTTATTCGTTCAGCAGTTTATCACCAGCTCCATGGTTTTGATGAAGATTATTTTGCGCATCAGGAAGAAATAGATTTGTGCTGGCGGGTGAAAAATTTGTCCAAAACCATTAAATATGTAGGCAGTTCAACAGTTTATCACGTTGGCGGCGCCACTTTAAAAGAAGCAAATCCAACAAAAACATTCTTAAATTTCAGAAACAGTTTGTTTAGTTTGGTTAAAAATCTGCCCGAAAACAGGTTAATTCTAATCATTTTTGCCAGACTTATATTGGATGGTTTTGCCGGAATAAAATTTTTAGCGGAATTGAAGCCTTTGCATTTTTTGGCAATACTTAAAGCGCATTTCAGTTTTTACCGACATTTTTCCAAAATGCTCAAAAAAAGAAAAAAATCCGCTAAAACAGCGGATTATTATACGATAAAAAGTATTGTTTGGCAGTACTTTGTTTTGGGCAAAAAAGAATATAAAGAATTGCTATAACAACGCTTCCACACTTCCCAATCCTTCACGCAAAATGGTGATTTCTCCTTCAGATAAATCGACTACGGTTGATGGAATATTGCTTCCATAACCGCCATCAATCACAATATCCACTTTGTTTTCCCACTTTTCGAATATCAATTCAGGATCCGTAGTATATTCCAACAAATCGTCTTCATCATAAATTGAGGTGGAAACTATGGGATTTCCCAATTTCTTAACCAATTCTCTGATAATATTATTGTCGGGAATACGAATTCCCACCGTTTTTTTATTTTTAAATGCTTTAGGTAAATTGGTGCTCGACGGCAAAATAAAAGTATACGGTCCCGGCAAGGCTTTTTTTAATATTTTGTAGGCTGGTGTATCAATTTGTTTTACATAATCGGACAAATTGCTTAAATCATAACAAATAAATGAAAAATTCGCTTTGTCCAGTTTTAAACCTTTAAGTTGCGCCACTCTTTCCATCGCTTTTGTGTTCGTAATGTCACAGCCCAATCCATAAACGGTATCCGTTGGGTAAATGATCAATCCGCCTTTTTGTAAAACCTTGACAACTTTGTCAATTTCACGCTCATTTGGATTTTCATTATATATTTTAATTAACTCTGACATATACAAACACTTAAATTGTGAAATTTTTTTAAGGCTTCTCCACCAACCTAAATCCTTCTCCGTGAATGTTTAAAATTTCCACATTTGGATCGGGTTTTAAATATTTTCGAAGTTTAGCGATATACACATCCATGCTTCGGGAAGTGAAATAATTGTCATCTCTCCAAATTTTAGTCAGAGCCAACTCACGCGGCATCAAATCATTTTTATGCGTGGCCAGCAATTTCAATAACTTGCTCTCTTTTGGGGAAAGCTTCTGAATTTCACCGCCATCATAAGACAAATGTCTCAATTTTGAATTGAATTCGAATTTTCCGATTTTATATTCAAAAACATCTTCTTCTACAGTTTGTTCCGTTTCTTTGCGCTGCAAAATGGCTTTTATTTTATACAACAATACTTCAGAATCAAAAGGTTTGTTTAAATAATCATCGCCGCCCGACTGGTATCCTTTCAGCACATCTTCTTTCATGGTTCTGGCTGTTAAAAATATAATTGGCACTTCAGAATTGGTTGCCCTGATGTCTTTTGCCAATGAAAAACCATCCTTTCGTGGCATCATTACATCCAAAATACACAAATCGAAATCGTCATTTTTAAACATAATCAACCCTTCCAAACCATCTTTGGCCAAAGTCACTTTATAATCGTTCAGTGATAGATAATCTTTCAAAACAGTCCCGAAATTGGGATCGTCTTCCACCAATAAAATTCTATTATTTTCCATTTTTTTTATTTTAAATTAAAGGCAGTTCAATGGTGAATGTGCTTCCAATACCTTTTTCACTTTCCACATAAACTTCGCCTTGATGAATTTCAACAATTTTTTTCACGTATGCAAGTCCTAATCCATGACCTTTCACATTGTGTATATTCCCTGTTTCTTCTCTGTAAAACTTCTTAAAAACATTCTTTTGAACGCTCTTTACCATACCAATACCTTGATCTTTTATTTTAATGATGATATGTTTGACCGTATTTTCTGTGGTTATATCAATTTTTGGCGCCCCTTCTGAATATTTTATGGCATTGTCCAACATATTAACAATCACATTGGTAAAATGAAAATGATCTGCTAAAATTTCGGTCGATTTTGCATTTAGATTCATTTTAATATAACCGCCTTTGTCATTAACCAATAAATCTACGTGCGTTACAGCAACGTTTATCAGGTCGTGCACATCCACTTTTTCTTTGTTGACATCCAACTGATTTTTTTCTAGTTTCGAAATCCGCAAAACATTTTCAACTTGGGCGTTCATTCGTTTATTTTCTTCACGTATCATATTCACATAGCGCATCACTTTCTCCTGGTCGCCAATCACTTTCGGATTTTTAATGGCATCCAACGCTAAATTAATGGTTGCAATGGGCGTTTTAAATTCGTGCGTCATATTGTTGATGAAATCCGTTTTAATTTCCGAAACTTGTTTTTGTTTGACTAACTGATACAATGCGCTCACAAATGCCAAGATAATAATCAGCACAAAAAAAACAGACAGGACCAATATTTTTGAAATTGAGCCTAAAATATAATTTTTCTTCTGTGGAAAAGTCACGTACAATTGATAATTACTGTTTCCATCTTTATCAGTAAACATAGGTACCATATAACTTTTTCCGACTTCTTTTCTGAAATAACCCGATTTTACCTGAGTAGCCAAACCATTGCTGTAAATGCCATATTTAAAATTGGTGCTAATTCCCTTTGAATTTAGCTCATTGGCCAGCCTAAAAGTAATTTCTCTGTTGCTTACCCTTCTATGAACCGGAAGTTTACTTGTCAGAATATCAAATTGCGCTTCCAAATATGATTTTTCGGCCCCTTCAAACCTTCCGACTTTTACATAACTTTCTTCTGGTGATTTCATAGTGCCCGAAAGATTGTCCATCATATGATCTTTTACAATCACAATTTCTTCTTTACTGTAAATTTCTTTAAAGTTTACGCTGTCATTTTCAAAGAACTCTGTTGGCACTTTATAATTTGACTCAATAATGCTTTGAGAATAGGTAAATTTCTCATTATTGGTGGTGTCAATTTTTTCATAAATAAACTTCCTTACATCAGCTTCATTTATTTTTTCGCCTGCTTTATACAGTTCCGCTATTTTAAAATAAAAATCATTAAACTCACGCTGTTTAATATCGTCTGAAACTTTTGCCAAAGCAAACTTTACATTTGCCGAAAATTGCTCTTCCGTTATCTGCACCGTGTTTTTTATCCAAAAAACCTGCACCGAGATGATGCCGATTAAGGCAACGCTCATTAAAATAACGATGAGCACAAATATCCTTTTCCTCATCATCCAAATTTACACGTTTAACAGTATATTCATTGCTATTTAACGTAGATTAACATCTTTATTGTTTCTTTAACAATTTATTAAGAATATTTTTATTTTAATTTTAATTTTTTAAGCATTTCTAAAATGGTAAAAACTTGCTTTTTTGTGTCATCCAAATGGTTATTTCTAATCACAAAATTAGATTTTTTGATCTTAAAATCATCATCCGACTGGTTTTTCATCCGTTCTAAAACTTGCGCTTCAGAAATATTGTCGCGTTTCATAATTCTTTCAATTTTATGCTCAAAATCGGCAATGACCGTAATAACATAATCACAAATCTGATTGCTGCCGCTTTCAAATAAAATAGCCGCTTCATAAATCACGAAATCTGCTTTTTGGGTTTTTATAAAATGTTGAAAATCTTCACGAACTTTAGGATGCACCAGCGCATTCAATGCATTTAATTTTTCTTCATTGCTAAAAACAATCGATGAAATATAGGTTCTGTTCAATTCCCCATTTTCATAAGCTTTTTCACCAAATAGTTTTATGATCTGATTTTTTAACTCATCATCAGTATTCATCAATTTTTTCGCCTCAATATCTGCCACATAAGTTACCGCACCCAGCGCTTTAAAAAGTGCCAAAACAGTGCTTTTGCCACTGCCGATGCCGCCTGTTAGCCCAATTATTATCATCTGTTTATATTTTATTTTTTATTGGTACAGATGCAGTTCGCCAATAATCATTCCTTTGTATATCAAAATTTGTTATGCTCGTTTCATTTTTGAATTAAAAATTCCAGTTGTGGCGGATTTATTTTCAACGCATAAATATAATTGCTTTTTTGCGTTATTATTGGCGTTAAATAAGTAATTAATGAGTCGTTTTCATATTGTTTATAATCAAAAACCACCGAAACATCATTTTGGGTAATTTTACTGAAATTTGAAAGCCCGGCCTGATAAATCACTTCAATTTCTTTTGGAAAGGTAGTTACCTTGACGCCAAATGGAACATTGATAATGGTTACCGGAATCTTAAAAGTGCCTTCTGTAAATTTATCGACCTTCCCATTGACCTTTACCTTTATGGCAGACATTTTTATTTGTTCTGATTTATAGGGCGATTTTAAGACCAAATCTACCGCAATATCTTCAAATACATCATTTAATTTTAACGGACCTGTGGTAATTCCTGCTATGGAATCAATGAGTTTTTTTGAACCTGAAACAGTTACGGAATCGGGTATCAATATCAATTTCTCCACCAAATTATACCCAGCTTTATATTGAATTTCAAGATTGGGAATAATCGGAACTTTTTTAGAAATAGAGGTACCTATTTCAATAAAAATTGTATCCCTCAAAACCCTCATAATTTCTATTTCATTAGAAAATTGTGAATTCAGGGATAAAATTTGTTTGTTTGGCAATATGTAATAGTTCGAATTGGTTTTTGCAATATTTTTTAAGTTCAACAGTATTTTACGCTTTTTGAATTTATATTTCAGCAACATAAATCCAGGCGCCTTTATTTGCAATTCCAATTCAGATACCGGTTTTTTCTGAACCATTTTATCTTTTGGCAAATCAGTATATTCCACATTAAAAACAACCGGCGCAATAAAAGCATTAGACAATTTCATCAACACCCATATAATGGAGGACAATATCAAAAAAAATAAAAATATTTTTATTTTTCTGTTATTTTTTATTGATTTAATGGCCGATGCTGTAGTTGTTTTCATATTAAGAATATAACTATTAAATATACAAAAAAAGTGAGCTAAATAGCCCACTTTTTTGTAAGAGTCCATTTTTAT
>Ga0209347_1000683_pt1 | contig 75001 bp, 79 predicted proteins | sample AutmiccommuBRH23_FD_187382 | JGI IMG/M metagenome (GOLD analysis project Ga0209347, IMG submission 187382) | Deep subsurface microbial communities from Mt. Terri, Switzerland - Autotrophic microbial communities BRH/23 (SPAdes) (version 2) | ecosystem: Environmental > Aquatic > Deep subsurface >... | reverse complement strand
TGATCCGAACGCCAAGCCGAATGTCGATCTGATCCACGCCCGGCTCCAGACCCTCGCAAAGAAATGGGCGCCGCGGCAACGAAAGGCAAAATAACCCGCGTCAATGCCGCCTTCCGTCGGCGCTTACCATTCTCGGTCCTGAGGTCGAAGCGTTCGAGGCCGAGTGGGCCACCTATTGCGACGCGCGCCATGCGGTTGGGCTTGCCAACGGCCTTGATGCTGACGTGCTCCCCTGATTGTTACCACTCAAAGGTAGAGTCCTTCTATTGTTTGGCTGCTTGTTTTGCGATTTCGGCGGGGGTGTGCCCACCCAGCTTCGAGTGCGGTCTGACCGTGTTGTAATCGTGCTGCCAGTCGGCCAGCTCCGCCCGGTCGTGAGCCAGCGACGTGAACAGCGTCTCGTTCAGGCATTCGTCGCGCAGCTTGCCGTTGAAGCTCTCGACGAACGCATTCTGGGTCGGCTTGCCGCGGGCGGTGTAGTGCCATTCCACGCGGCGCTCCTTCGACCATTTGAGGATCGCCATGCTGGTCAGCTCGGTGCCGTTGTCGCTGACGATTATGAGCGGCTTGCCTCGCTGGCCGATGATGGCAGTCAGTTCGCGGGCGACCCTGGCACCCGAGATCGAGGTGTCGCCCACCAGTTGATTGATCTGGTAATGTGAAGTGGAAGATGTGCCGCACGGCAGCAGGAGTTGTTCCCACTGCCGTGCGAACGAGCGGTATCATCCGCTTCACCGTGCCGTTCAGCAATGCGCTCTCGTCGCGCCCGCATTGACCCGCCTGGGTAAATGGTCAGACCACTCACCCAGGCGACACTATCAGTCATTTCGCCAAAGCCCCCACTGGTGCGCTCGCCGGGAACTTCGCCTTGTTGAAGTCAACCGTCAGCGCCGCCGTTCGCAGGCCCGCCAGCAACTCGCCCGCTGGCGAAAAGTTGAACGCATCCGCATCGGCAAACAGGCTTGCGGGCGACCCGCTGATGGTGACGTTCACCGCCTGCGCCGGGGCCACTGCGCCGCTGTCGAAAAGATGCAGCCCGTCGATGGTAAGGTTCGAAACATCGCCGCCGAACACCGAAATGCTGGGCATGACATTATTGCGCATCAGGCAGTATGCGTCCGCCGCCAGCCCGCCGCCTTCGTTGCGGATCAGGAACTTCTGGTTGACCCATGTGTTGTGCGCAATCACGACATGGCTGGAGGGCAGTGCCAGGCTTGGTCTGCCCCATTGCGAGCCGCCGATCAGCACAACCGGATCAGTGACGTTCCCCGGCGCATGAAACACGTTGCCGAAAATCATCACGTCCAATTCGCTCCGCGGAGCAGGATTCGGCGGTGACAAGAAGATGATCTGTGCCTCGCAATCCAGCACCTCGTTGAAGGCGATAATCGCATTCTCCAAATTGCCGCTTACGTGCTGGTAAAAATCCCCGTGGACATCGTGGTTACTCACCACAGTCAGCGGCGCGGTCTTGATGTTGGTATCGCCAAATCCCTGTCCGGCAAGGCCCGGTAGACTGCCGCCAGACGCAACACGGTCGAACGGCTCGATCAGCAAGGTGGCGGTGACATCGGGCAAAGTGTTCAGCCATGCCACAAGGTCGGCAAAAAACCGCGCCCCGCTGCCAACGGGCTGGAAAAATGCGAGCCTGCCCGTATCAAGCGTGTGCGTAGTCGCGCCCAGCTTCACCGTCCAGATGCCGCCATTGCTGCCCAGCACCTGACCGCTGCGGGCAATGGTCGCGGTTGCTTCCGCCCCGGTATATTGCACGCTGAACGCGGGGCGGTCATCAATCCAAAAGCTGTTATCAAGCCCCTCGAACCGGCTTTGCAGGATCATCGACGCCTGATTGGCAACATCGCCGCCCATATTGCTGACAACACAGCCCCGGATTAATTTTGCAAACGTCACGGCATTGTGCAGCCCGTCAAGGTTCACCTCAGTAAACCACGGCTGCCCGATAAACATACCTCCCGTCATAAGCGAGCGGGGGACGCCCGTATCGGCAAAGTCTGCATCCGCCCCAAGCACCTCACCACTGGTTACAATCACCCCGTCGATCCACGGCGCGAAGGCCTTTGCGGCTACCGCGTCGGCTGCGCCATGCTCGAAAATGACTGAATAGCGGAAGTTCATCGTGATATTCGGGCCGAAGATGTGCGTCTTGGCGCGATCATTGCGCATGTTTCCCGTGCCCGGAATATCAGTCCCAATCGACACAGGCACGCTCGCGGTGACATTGACATAACCGGGGTTGGTGTAAAGTTCGGGCGTGCTGTTGCCGAAAACGTAAACCCCCGGCTCGGTAATGGTCAGCAGCGGGTTGACCTTCCCATTCGCTTTCACCCACACAATTGCATTGGTCAGCGATTGGTAACGCTGGCCCACAATCTGCGCTTGCGACGGTGCGATGGTCAATTCCGCGTCGTAAAGCGTGTCTTGAGGCGAGAAGGTGTAAGGCCCGATCACGCGCTTTTGCATGGTGCCGTCGCGCGCGGTCGCTTCGACATAAAGATGCCCATGCCCCGCAACGCCAACAGGCTTCTTCAACTTTACCCACCACCCGAAATAGGTGCGCGGGCCGAGCTGCGTCGGTATCGTGTGCCATCTTGGCTCGGTGACAGTGACGCTGTTGCCCTCATAATGGAAGGTCACGTCCGCAATACCGAGCGTATTGAACAGCGACCCGCCATCATTCGCAGCCGCCATCACACCTACGTCAAGCGTATCGGTGAACCACTGGAACGGCGGGGTGATAAGCCGCAGCGCAGGCTTGGCGGTGGTGCGAGTTGGATCGGTAGGGACGACTGCGAAGCCGCTGGAAGCGGTGCCGTCCCATGTGGGGGAAGGTTCCAGGTCGGGCGATGCCTGGAGCAGGGCGTCGAAGTCCACGACATTGCGGAAACTGCGGCTGATTAGGCCGATACCATTCCAGCTCATCAAGCCAATCCAACAATATCGGCTGCAGTGGTGCCGGCCGCGCTTACGGCTGCGACCCGGATTGCCAGCACAGTTCCACTTGGGACATTGCGGATGAGTACAAAATCGCTCGACCCGACAGCGCGTAAGGCGATGTCACCCGGCGTGCCGATGTACAGAGCCTTGGTAGCGGCTGAAAGGGCCACATCATCCTGCGGCGTAATGGCAAATGCGTGGCGGGCTGGTGCGATGAGACTATCGGAAGCGGCGGCGAAAGGATCTTCAGACATATTTCTGCTCCTCTAAGTGCGGAGCCGTTGATTAACCATTATGGTTCAATGTAGGAAAGTAATAATCGAAATCGGTAAATTATGGATCGACTATGCATATTCCCATCGTCACTGCTGTCAGGCGACTTGCGATTTGATTTCGCATAAGGCGGCTGGATGGCGTGATGGCTTGTCTGGTAGCAAAACCCGTCTAGGTGTGGATCGATGAGTATTAGCCCGCAGACGCTTCGGATGACTCCGCCTCAGCGAATGGTGGCACAGCGCCGGGACGTGAAGTTGCCGCTCTATCTGGCGACGGCGTTGTTCTACCTGATGCTGATTCCAGAGCAGGCGAACGTCAATCTTGGCGGATTGCTGCTTTCACCATACCGCTTGTTTCTGATCCCGACCTTTCTCTACCTTTTGCGTAGTGCGCTTATGGGCGGTTTCCGGTTTTCCTGGTTTGATTTGTTGTTGGCTTTTGCCTGTGTGTGGATCTGGCTGGCATCATACATGTCGAGCAACTCGGTCGTTGCGGCGATGGTGCAGGGCGGGGCTCACACGATGGATATTGCGTTGCCTTACTTCGTGGCGCGCTTCGCGATCCGCTCGCCGCAGGATATTCGTATCTTGCTGGTGTTGATTGCGCCTGGGGTCGCTGTGATGGGTGCGGTGGTGATGCTGGAGTCCATTATCGGTCGCCATATTATACAGCCGTTTCTGGCAATGATTACCGGGGCTCCAAATCGATTGGGGGTGGAAATCCGTCTTGGCCTTATGCGCGGTTCCGCCTCGTTCCCGCATCCCATTTTAGCAGGCATTTGCTTGGCTAGCTTTTTGCCTCTCTACCTGATGTCTGGCCTGCGCGGCTGGCCGAAACTGATCGGCGCGGCAGGGGCCGTTGGCGGCTTTTTTTCGATGAGTTCGGCGGCATTGCTCGGGCTAGTGGTTGGCGCAGCGCTGTATGCTTACGATTGGCTAACGGAGCGAATTGGCAATCTAACATGGCGTCTGTTCCTGTTCGCCACGTCAATTTTATATGTGGCGGTCGAATTGACGAGCAATTCTGGCTTCTTCGGCCTGTTGGTTCGTTATGCCTCGCTCAACACCGCCAGCGCTTACAACCGCGTGTTGATCTGGAATTACGGCACCCAAAACGTGGCAAAACACCCGCTATTCGGGATCGGTTACAACGATTGGGAACGGCCAGCGTGGATGCAATGGGCGAACTCTTTCTCGATGGATCATTTCTGGTTGCTTCTTTCGGTGCGGTTTGGACTACCGGTCTCGCTGCTTCTGATCGTCGTGACTGGGGGGGCAGTTATTATGCTGGCCTTGCGATCAATTGACCGGCGCGCCGTCGATGCGCGGCTTATGCGCGGAGTGGCTATATCGCTGGCAGTGTTTGCGTTTGGAGCGGTGTCTGTGGCTTTGTGGGCAAATGCGCTGGTTTGGTTCTTCATGCTCACCGGCATCGCAGTTAGCCTAGGGATGCTTCCTCGCGAAAGAATGTATGCGCGGCATCCAAATGCGAGTTTCCGCAATCAGAGGGAAATTCGCAGACTCGTCTAAAGCGGTGCTTTGGCGAGCATGGCGAGCAGTCCTTTGGTCGGATGGTACCCGTGGCACCAGTGCTTGGGCGCTAATGCCATTGGACGGTAGCCCTCGCCGACCTTGCGAAGTCGGGGCCTTTTTCCTCCCAGAACCTTGCCGGCTAGGTAGCGTTGCAACGCGCCCAGCCAGACGAGCGCAAACCCAGCCATTTGCATTGGGTATGACCAGTGCAAGCGGACGAATTGCATGGTTCCTGCTGCACGGTAGAGCAGCCGCATTGGAGAAAAATCATCACCGTGACCCGTGTCATGAAATGCGCGGGCCGCCGGGATCCGCCAAAATTCGTGACCATTTTGCGAAAGGCGGTAGAACAGATCGACTTCCTCGCAATAGAGGAAATAGCGTTCATCCAAGCCGCCGGCCTCGGCCCAGACCTCATGAGCAAACATCACGAAACCGCCGGATAAGGCAGGGACGCGCTCATCATGCTCGAACAAGCTTTCTTCATCGATTCGAGCAATCGACCGACCTATCAACCGGCTCGCCATCTCCCTCAAGGACGGCACGTGCACGCTGTTCCCGATGTCAGGTCGCCCCTCGCGGTCAAGCGTGACACCGCCCCACGCGGCCGCGGTTTCATAACGTTTCGCACCGTCGAGTAACGCATCAACCGCACCCGGACGCATCTGCAGGTCGGGGTTGGCAAGCAGGAGCATCGGAGCGGTTGCCGATTTTGCGAGCAAGTTGTTGCCTGCAGCAAAACCGATGTTACCCTTGCCGGAGATGATCCGAACCTCCGGAAACCGCTCAGCAACCAGCGCTGCGGTGCCACCATCGCCGTTATCGACCAGAAGCACTTCGTAGGTGTAGCGCGTGCAGGCAGGCGCAATCGCCTCAAGGCAGTCGGCGATGATGCGCTCAGAATTGTATGCCACAACCAGAATGCTGACATCCGGCGCGGGTTGATGACGCTCAGCCATTAGGTTGGGACTCCGCACGCGATCCGAGATCGCGGCTCCAAACTGCCCCGCGGCCGCGGATCAGTCGCCACCGGGCGAGCAGCCGGGCACAGATCTTGATCGCGAAGTAGATCATCGCGTCAGCGAGATTCAATCCGTTTTTCAACGCGTCTGGGAGGTTGGTGGCAAGACCGCCACCGTTTCCGGAAATGGCATGAGGGCCAGGATAATATTTCATCATCTCCGCCGTGCCGATTGCTCGCCGGGCTTCCACCCTGATTTGTTCGACCGCTGTTTGCGGGGGGCGGACAACAGAATATACCGCCTGACCGCTCGAATCTTCGGTGAGATGTCGCCGCTGCGCGTCGGAAAATCGGGTGTGCACCCACAGGTCATCGGCAATAATCGGCGGGAATTCCCCAAGAATGGCCAGTGCCTCTGCTGACAGACCATAACACCCCGCGCCGCCCTGTCCGGCCGTGGCATAAGGCTGGTATGACCAAGCGCGATAATAGGCTCGCATCAGCCAATTGCAGCGCGATACATCCAATCTGATCGCAGGAGCGGCCGTCATCCCCCCCGTCTCACCCAAGACCTTGGCCAGTGCAGCGAGTGAACGGAAGCTGCACTCTACATCGGCGTCGATATAGATGCGGGGAACATGTTTGGCCATGTGGTTGGCAGCATTGATTGCGGCGGTTTTGCTCCCAACGGGAAGATCAAGCACCGTCGCGTGAGGTGCGATCATGCGCGCAATCTCAACGGTGCGGTCGTTGCAGCCATTGGCGGCTACGATGATCTGTATTTGCTGCGGTTGTGATGCGCACTCCAGAATTGTCAGGAGACATCTCGCAATCACCGTCTCTTCATTATGAGCCGGAATGATAACAGTGAAGGGTTGTGCCTCGAACATCGCTTGCGTTCTGTCCTTATCGGCTTGCGCCCAAATTCAGCGGCGCCAGTTCCATTCGATTACCCGGTGCCCGTGCGGTGCAGGCGCATTCCCAGTGTTTGATGCGTCAGCATCTTAGTGTGCTGGTATGACAGTGCTATTTGTCACGGCCATATTCGTAGTAACCATACTGGTAGCCGTAAGCCTGCCCAGCCTCAAGCGCACGATATTTGGTCAGAACCACACCGATGATCGTGCCGCCTGATTGCATCAGCCTGCGCACTGCGGCGCGCGCCTGGCCGAAAGGCAAGCGGTTGGCCTCCAGAATGAACACCGTTGCGTCGACAAGGTTGGCGAGGACCGGAGCGTCTGCCAGTCCTAGAACCGGGGAGGAGTCGAAAATGATCAGCGAGTATTCGTGCCGGTACTTCTCGATGAATTCGCGCATCTCGCGTGATGCCAGAATCTCGGTGGGATTGGGTGGAAGTTCGCCGACGGGAAGGATTTCGAGATTCTCGTGAACCCCTTTTACTACCGCCGCTTCGATTTCGACGTGGCCCAACAGCACCTCCACCAAGCCAACCTTGGGCCGCTCGATATCGAGCAGGCTCGCGACCGAAGGGCGGCGCAGGTCGGCGTCAATCAGCAGGGTCTTGCGGCCAAGGCTTGCGAATAGCTCGGCCAGGATCACGGCGGTCGTGCTCTTGCCCTCGCCTGCCTGGCTGCTGGTGAGCTGGATGACGTTGCGGTTTCGTGGCAGCGTGAAGTCAATGGCCGCGCGAATAGAGGAATAGGCCTCCATCAAAGCGCTGAACCGATTATTACCGTGTGATTCGATATCGCGGTTCTCGACATGCGGGGTGTGACCCAGCAGCGGCAGGCCGACCTTTTCCTCCACGTCATCCAACGAGCGGATACGATCGTCGAGCGTTTCACGCAGCACCGCCAGCCCAGCCGCCAGCGCAAGGCCAAGCACCAACGCAAGGCCCATGTTGCGCGGTATGTTCGGCGCGAAGGGTGAGTCCGGCACCATCGCTGAATCGATCTTGCTGATCGTACCGGGGTCGAGGTTCGCGGCGCTGGTGATTTGATTATAGCGATCCAGTAGTGATTTGAGTTGATCGCGAAGCGCTTGGGCCTCACGATCAAGGGCGCTTAGTTCGACCTGCTGATCTTGTTCGACCAGTCGTTCGCCCGCCAGAGCCGCCAATTCTGCTGTCAGCGCGCGTTCTTGACTCTGGGCCACCAAAAACTGGCTGCGGGCGCTCGCCTTGATATCACTGCTGATGCGTTCGATCTGTGTTTCGAGTACCTTCAACTGTTCCTGCAGGTTCTGAATCTGCGGGAAATCGTCGTTGTACCGCTGACTTAGGTCGGCGAGCTGCGCAAGTTTGGCAGTGCGTTCCGACAACAGACCCTGCAGCACCGGATTGGCCTGCACCTCAGGAAGCTCTGCTACTGGCAGTTTCTGGATGGCCCGCCACCTTTGCTCCGCTTCGATCCGTGCTGCGCGCGCGTTCGCGGCGCGGGCATTGATGCTGGATAGATTGGTCGCCGTCAGCGTCGACGTGGTCGCACTACCTTCTTCTAGCCCTGATGCCTCAAGAATGATGCCGCTGTTCCGAGCATATGAATTGGAGACCTGCTCGGCCTCAGACAGCCGCTGCCGCGCTTCATCTATTTGACCTTTGAGGTATTTGAGTGCGTATTCGTTACCCTCAATGGAGTTGCGCGAACCGGTCGCCACGAAGGCATCGGCATATGCATTGGCGATTTCAGCAGCAAGGGTCGGGCTTTCGGATCGAAAGCCGATCGTGATTACCCAATTATTGGTTGGCACTTCGGCGACCACGCCGCCAGTGAGGATGGACACAGCAAGTTGCTGTTTGGCATTGGCCCACTGCTCGTCACTCATGCCGGGCGCTCGACCTTCGTCGACGTCCTTGCCCAGCAAATCCTTCCGCGACGCCAGATTGAGGCTGTTCGCCACGCTTTCGGCAAGGCTGCGACTCTTGATTACTTCGACTTGGGTTGCGAGGTAATCGTAGATCTGGACTGGGTTAAATCCTGGATCGGTATCCTGCCCCTCAACCACATACTGTCCGTAAGGCTTTACGCTCACCTTGGCGTCAGCCTGATACATCGGGGTGGACAGCAGGGTGACAATCAGCCCGCCGAGCAAGGCTACCACGATGACCGCGGCGACTAGCCAGCGCTGCCGGTAAATGATCCCGCGAATAGCTGCGAAATTGAAAAACTGCTGACGCGGGTGCGCTGGCCCCAACGCACTATCCGGCATATAAGTATCAAGCCAGGTCCCGTGGCGAGAGGGCTCGATAGGCGGTATAATCGATCTTTCGTTCATGAGGTTAGTTGTTGAGACCAGCCACCGCGAAAACACCGAAAGCCGGCAGCGCTTTCAGCAAATCTTCCCAGAATACCGAAAGGCCATCGGTACCCATGACCACACGATCACCGGGTTGAAGTACCGGGTCAAGCATCGTCCCTTGGCTCACCTGCTGGTAATCAAATTTGGCCACCATGATGCCTTCCGGACTCTCCCGGAACACCGCTACCTGTTGGACTTTCGCAATCCGCTTCGGGCCTTTCGCCAGCGCGATTGCAGAGGAGAGGCGCGCACCGGGTTGGAATGGATAAACACCGGGAGTATCCACGGCGCCTTCAACAGTAACAAGATGGGACGCATATTCGGCAACATTGACACTGACCATCGGCGATTTAAGGCCGATTGTCGCCAATCGCCGGGTAACGTCCTGTTCGAATTGTTTTGCCGTCATTCCTGCTGCGGGAATCGAACCGAGCATCGGCAAGGAAACATTGCCCTCGACGCCGATTTGCACCGCGCCGATTGTAAAATCCGGTTCGCGAAACACGTTGACTGAAATGCGATCCGCCGGACGCAGAAGGTAGGTTGCTGGCCGCTGGTAAGAATACCCAGACTGTCCCAACTCGGTTGCTGGCTGGATCACGCTCGCGCCGATAATGGGTTCAGGTGTCGATGCGCAGCCAGTGAGCGCGACCATTGCGGCTGCGATAACCGTCACTGTCCGAAACCTAGCGTGGCTCACCAACTTCACAGCATCCTCCCTAGGCACGTATTTTTGCTTAGGCGGAGGAATATCGCAGTGCAACACTAATGCCGACTGGGCACACGATTCGAGGCGTCGTCCACGCCGAGCCATACTCGGCGACGGGGCTTTAGGATGTTATATAAGAAACCTTTCATCCTATCAGAATTGCTTTGTGCGCAGAATTGGTTGGCTGAATGACCGACATGGGTCACACCGCGGCGGCGTGGCCCAACTGGTAAACGGCGGTAGGAAAGTCAGTGATGATATCGGGTCCATCAGCCCTCAGCCTCTCCGCAAGTGGCCTTTACGGGATTGTCATGCTCGCTTGCCTTGCCGCTGCCGCGACCGCGCTGCGCCAGCGGCAAGTATCGGGGCACCTGCGAACTTGGTTGATGCTAGCGCTGTTCTTTGCCGTCCTGATCGCACTACGTCTGGTCAATGCCGAAGAATGGTTGCGCGCAATTCTTCGTGATTACCTCAGAATATCAGGTCATTATGGCGACCGTCGCAGCCTTCAAGCTCCGTTGGTAACGGCGACACTGACCATCGCAGGAGTGGGAACGATGCTCGTGCTGCACCGATGGGCACGCAACCTTCGAGGGCGCCGGAACGTTGCGCGTTTGGCCGGGGTTCTTGCCGCTGCTGCAATGGTGTGCCTGATGGCCTTGCGCATCGCCTCGCTGCACATGACCGATGCCCTCCTTTATGGCCCTCCGAAACTTAACTGGGTGATTGATATAGGGGTGAGCTTCGTGGTGCTGGTTGCAGCGATCTATTACGTCCAATTGGTGCGTGCGCGTCCTTGATAAGCGTGCCGCGCTGCATCAACCGCTGCGCCCGTCAATACCCGAGTATGCCACCTTCTGGCCATAGCTGGCCCGCAATCTGGTGGCAGGGATCACAAGGGGCGGTTTTCGATGAAGGCGGCCAATGCCCGATGCAACTGGCGCGCGGTGGATGATTGCACGGCCGACCAGTCCTTGACCGCCAAGCCTTCAGCAATGCGCGCGGGCAGCGCGGCCTCGTCCATCGCCACCAGAATGCCGGGCCGTCCGGAAAGCTGGTTCACGGTCGCCAGTTGGTGATCATTGCGATGTTCGCCCAGCGCCGCGCGGCGCGGCACAAGGATGATCGGCTTGGCAAAGCGGGCTGCGGTCAGCACGGTGCCGATCCCGGCATGGCTGACAATCAGGCGCGATTGTTGCACCAGCCGTTCAAACTCCGCAGGCGCGATTTTGGCCTGCGCATCCATATGTTGCGGGGCGTAGCGGCCCTTGCCGGTCTGCGCGATCACTGGCAGGCCCAGCGTCGGCGCAAGCGCGTCCATCGCTGCGATCAGGCGATCAAACCCCAGCTGCATCCCGACGGTGACAAGGATCACAGCACCGCTCCGAAATAGCGCGGACGCGCGTTCGAACTGAGATGTTCCCACTGCGTCCAGCATTCATGCGCCCAGCGCTGCGACAGCTTGCCGCACAGCGACAATTGCTCACCATTGGCGACGCTATCGATCCATAGGGTGCGCGCGCCGATCAGACGTCCGGCCAGAATGCAGAAAAATCCCGGCGCGGCCCCGGTCGATATCACCACCTGAGGACGGTGTTTGAGCACGATCCACAAGGCGACCAGCCCGCACAGCGCGGATTGCAACGGCTTGTTCTGGTTGCAATCGGGCAGGCGGTCAGCGCTTTCGATGCCGTGCTGCGCGGCCACCGCAGGTTCGGTCGTGGCAAAGCGGATGTCGTAATTGTCCAGCGTCGCTCGCAGCAGCATCAGCTGTTCCCAATGGCCGCCGCCCGATGCCGCTGCGAGCACTCTGGTCGAGCCGCTTTTCATTCGTCAACCTCGTTCCGCCGCCCGCACAAATACGTAAGGTTGCGCCTATGGGCAGGAGGCTGGCGCTGTCAATTGCCGTGCAGGCCGGGTTGTCGCAAGCACGGGCTTGCCCTCCGGTTCATGACACGCCACACACGCGGCCAAAGGGAGAGACAGATGAACCAGCCATCAGGGCCGCTTTCGGGCCTCAGGGTGATCGAATTCAGCGGGATCGGGCCGGGGCCGCATGTCGCGATGTTGCTGGCTGATCTGGGCGCCGAGGTGGTGCGGATTGACCGGCCCGGCGCGGGGGTGGGCAACCCGGTGGTTGAACGCGCGCGGCACCGGCTGACGGTGGATCTGAAAAGCGATGATGGCAAGGCGCAGGTTCGCGCCGCCGTGGCCCATGCCGACGTGCTGATCGAAGGGTTTCGTCCCGGCGTGATGGAGCGGCTGGGGCTGGGGCCGGAAGAACTGCTCGGCCTCAACCCGCGCCTTGTTTACGCGCGGATGACCGGCTGGGGGCAAGACGGCCCGCTCGCCCACGCGGCTGGCCACGATATCAACTACATCGCGATCACCGGCGCGCTGGCGGCGGTAGGCAAGCCGGGCGAAACCGCCACCCCGCCGCAGAACCTGGTCGGCGATTTCGGCGGCGGGTCGATGTATTGCGCCTTCGGGATCATGGCCGCGCTGTATGAGCGTGAGAAGTCGGGCAAGGGCCAGGTGGTCGATGCCGCGATTGTCGACGGGGCGACCAGCCTGATGAGTTTCTTCTTCGGGGCGCGCGGGGTGCCGCATCTCTCAACCGAGCGGGGCAAGGGGATGCTGGGCGGGGCGGCGCATTTCTACCGCTGCTTCACCTGCTCGGACGGCAAGGAAATCTCGCTGGGGTCAATCGAGCCGCAATTCTATGCCGAGATGCTGGCGAAGGCAGGCGCTCCGGCGGAACTCGCTCAAGGCCAGATGAACCCCGCCAACTGGGAGGATTACGCCGCCAAGCTGGCCGCGCTGTTCCTCACCCGGACGCAGGCGGAATGGTGCGATCTGCTCGAAGGCAGCGACGCCTGCTTCGCCCCTGTGCTGACCTTGGACGAAGCGCGCAGCCATCCGCACATGAAGGCGCGCGGGGCCTATGTCGAACATGACGGCGCATGGCACACCGCCCCCGCGCCGCGTTTCAGCCGCACGCCGGGCGCCGTTCGATCAAGCGCGGATGACGGCGCGGATGTGGTCGCAAGCTGGGGGAGCCAAGCATAATGGCGGGCAAGTTTTTCGATGAATGGGTGGTGGGGACACGGATCGAACACGAAATCCGCCGCACGGTGACGGAAACCGACAATCTGCTGTTTTCCACCATGACCCACAACCCGCAACCGCTGCATCTGGATGTCGAGGCGGCCAAGGCCAGCGGGTTCGGGCAGATTCTGGTCAATTCGACCTTCACCTTCGCGCTGCTGGTCGGCCTGTCGGTGGGGGACACCACGCTCGGCACGCTGGTCGCCAACCTCGGCTTTGACAAGGTGGTGACACCCAAGCCGGTGTTCATCGGGGACACGCTGTGTGCCTATTCCGAGGTCAAGGAACTGCGGGACAGCAAATCGCGTCCCGATGCCGGGATCGTCACCTTCATCCACGAAATGTGGAACCAGCGCGACGAGGTGGTGTGCCGATGCGAACGGTCGGCGTTGCTGAGGCGCTCGGCTTGCCGCACGGCCTGCGCGGCACAATAACCCAGTTCGGGCGATAATGAGGGGAAAAGGCATGAACCGCGCAATCAGGCGGCTGACGCTGGCCAGCGTTCTGGCGGTGGCACTGGCGGCGTGTGGCGGCGAAGCCGACGTGCCCGAAGAACAGACCGGCACCGGCGAAGGCACGATCACGCTCTCTGAATTTCCCGATCGGCCATATTGGGGCGACACCCACCTCCACACCGACAATTCGATCGACGCATTCGGCTTTGGCGTCAGGCTTGGGCCGGAGGCGGCGCTGCGCTTTGCCTCGGGCGAGGAAGTTGAGGCGACTACCGGAGGCAAGGCCAAGCTGGCGCGGCCGCTCGATTTCCTCGTGATTGCCGATCACTCGGACGGGCTGGGCGCGACCCGGCGGCTTTATGACGCCCCGCGCTGGTATGTGAAATGGGTGATCGGCGATGATACCATGCTGCGGTGGTACGACATGATGCACGAAAGCCCCGAACAATCAGTCCGCGCCGTTGCCGAACTGGTTACTGCAGCGGCCAATAACGAATTGCCCGCAGCGCTGCGCGATCAGTCCAATCGGGAAGAGACCACGCGCGACATCTGGGCCACCCACCTGAGCATTCTTGATCGTTACAACAAGCCGGGCAAGTTCACCGCGCTGGCCGGGTTTGAATGGACCTTGATGCCCGATGGTAACAATCTGCACCGCGTGGTGATGTTCCGCGATGGCCGGGACAAGACCGAAACCGTGTTGCCGTTTCCGGGATTAAGCACCACTGCCGAACAGCTGTGGGATTATCTTGCTGCCTATGAACAGAACACCGGCGGCAGGGCGCTGGCGATCCCGCATAATTCGAACGTTTCGAACGGGCTGATGTTCGAAATGACCATGCCCGACGGTTCGCCCATGACTGCCGAATACGCGATGAAGCGCGCGGCCTATGAACCGGTGGTTGAGGCAACCCAGATCAAGGGTGACAGCGAAAGCCATCCGTTCCTTTCGCCCAATGATGAAATGGCCGGATTTGGTGTCAAGGGCTGGGAACTGGGCAACCTGCCGCTGACCGCGCCGATGAAGGATGATATGTTCGCTGGGTCCTATGTGCGCGAGGCGTTGAAGCGGGGCCTGTCGCTGGAACAACAGCTGGGCGTGAACCCCTATGCTTTCGGCATGGTCGGTTCGACGGATAGCCACACCTCGCTTGCCACGTCGGATGAAGACAATTTCTGGGGCAAGCACACCGGCAACGAACCGGCCTATAAAGACCGTGCGGTGGTGCCTCAGAACCTTGGCACGTCACAGGGACGGTTTGGCTGGCATTACCTTGCCGGCGGCTATGCGGCGGCCTGGGCGCGGGGCAATACGCGCGCCGAAATCTTCGATGCCTTCGCCCGGCGCGAGGTTTACGCCACCACCGGCCCGCGCATGAGCGTGCGGGTGTTCGGCGGCTTTGATTTCGATGCGCAGGACTGGGACGGCGATTGGGTGCGCAAGGGCTATGCCAGCGGCGTGCCGATGGGCGGTGAACTGACCGACAAGGGCACCGCGCCGCGCTTTATGATCAGCGCGCTGAAAGACCCGGACGGCGCCAATCTCGACCGGGTTCAGGTGGTCAAGGGCTGGCTGGATGCCAGCGGCCAGACGCAGGAACGCGTCTATGATGCCGTGTGGAGCGACATGGCGACCCGCGTGCGGTCTGGCGGTAAGGTTCCGGCGGTTGGCGATACGGTCAACCGCAAGAACGCAACCTTCACCAACACCATCGGTGCCACCGAACTGCGCACCGTGTGGACCGATCCCGATTACACCCCCGGTCAGCGCGCATTCTATTACGTGCGCGTGATTGAAATCCCGACACCGCGTTGGACTTTGTTTGATGCGGTGCGGTTCGGGATCACGCTGAGCAAGGAAGCGATGGATGACGCCGTCGCGCAGGAACGCGCCTACACGTCGCCGATCTGGCTCAAGCTGGCAAAACGTCCCGCTGCCCCGACGGTGATGGAGCGCAAGTGAGGCTTCCCGGCTGGACGCGAGAACCGCTGGTCCACTTTCTTGTCGCAGGCTTCGCACTGTTCGCGCTGCTTACCTGGAGCAGCTCCGGTGAGGTCGATCCGGCCAGCCGGGTGATTTCTGTCGATCACGCGCAGCAGGCCGAGCTTGCCTTGCAATTCCAACGCATGATGGGCCGCGCGCCGACCGATGCCGAACTCGCCACCGCGATTGATCGGTTCGTGCGCGACGAGGTGCTGTATCGAGAGGCGCTGCGGCTGGGGCTGGATCAGGGTGACGCGGTTGTGCGGCGGCGGCTTGTGACCAAGATGGACCTGTCGGCTAGCGCGGCGGCGGAAGCAGCCGAGCCGGACGAGGCGGTGCTGCGCGCCTTCTACGAAACCCACCGCGCGCGCTATGCCGATGCCGGGGCGGTCAGTTTCGATCAGCTTTATTTCGCCAGCGAAAGCGCAGCCCGCGCGGCCCTGCCGGGGCTGGCAGCCACCGGTGACTGGCAGCGCGCGGGCGATCCGATCAGTCTGCCGCAAAGTCTTGAACAGGTCAGCCAGCAGGAGGTGCAGACGCGGCTGGGGGAGGTGTTTGCCGCGGGGCTGGATAGGCTGCAACCGGGCACGACATGGCAAGGCCCGCTGCGTTCGGGCTTTGGCTGGCATCTGGTGCGGCTGCGTGCGCGCGGTTCGGGCGCGGCCCCCGCGTTTGAGACGATCCGCCAGCAAGTCGAAAACGACTGGCGCAGCGCCGAAATCGCCGCCCGCAAGGAACGCGCCTTTACGGTTCTGCGCGAAGCCTACCGGGTTGAGATCGCGCAATGATCCGCCGCGTGGTGGCGATGCTGGCCGCGCTGTGGGCCGCCTGCGCTGCTGCGCCGCTCGCCGCCGATGAATTGCGCCCTGCGGTGATCGAATTGACCGAACGCGCTTCGGGTGAATGGACGATCGAATGGCAGATCCCCATCGCCGCGACCCGCAGCGGGGAAATCACCGCGTTGCCCGGCCCGGTGATCCCGGAAGCCTGCACCATGCAGGGCGACCTGGTGCAGCGCGCCGCACCCACGGCATTGCTCGGCAGTGCGCGGCTGGTGTGCGCGGGCACGCTGGCGGGGGAGGTCTTCGGCTTTTCCGAACTGATCGGCAGCGCCGATGCCATCGCCCGCATGATCCCGCACGAAGGCACGGCGCAGACATTCCGCCTGACCGCCGCTGCACCCACCGCCACCATCGCCGCCGCGCCCGATCGCTGGCAGGTGGCGCGCGATTATTTCATCATCGGCGCGCAGCACATCCTGTGGGGTTGGGATCATCTGCTGTTCGTGATTGCGCTGGTGTTGCTGGTGCGTGCGCCATGGCCGGTGATAAAGGCGGCGACGGCCTTCACCATCGCCCATTCGATCACGCTGGTGGCAACCGCGCTGGGCTATGCCGGCCTGCCGAGCCGCCCGGTCGAGGCGTTGATCGCGCTTTCGATCGTGTTCCTTGCGGTGGAGGTTGCGCTGGTGCTGCGCGATCCGCAGCGGCGGACATGGGCCCGGCGCGTGCCGTGGCTGGTCGCATTCGGCTTTGGCCTGTTTCACGGCTTCGGCTTTGCCGGGGCGCTGGCCGAAATCGGCCTGCCGCAGGGGGAAATCGCGGCCGCGCTGCTGGCGTTCAATATCGGGGTCGAAGCGGGACAATTGCTGGTGATCGCGGGGGTTCTGGCGCTGCTCGCCGCGATAAGCCGCGCGCTGCCGCGGCTTGAACTGCCAGCATTGCGGGTCGCCGCCTATGGCATCGGTATAACTGGCAGTTTCTGGTTGTTCGAGCGGGTCATTCTCTAGGGTCAGGGCCTTAGAGCCCGAAATCGTCGCCCCCCAGCGCCTGCCACAACAGGATGCGCGCCCGCGATGCTCGGCCCAAAGCAGCCGCCGCACGTTCGCCGCTGGCGTCGGCGGCGCGGCGGGCCTCGAGCACTTCGAGGAAGCTGGCGAGGCCGGCGCGGTAACGCGTTTCGGCAAGGCTGGCCGCGCGGTTGAGCAGGTCGCGTTCCTCGACCGAAAGTCGCGCTTCGGCATCGGCGGCAGTGACCAACCCATAACCCGCCTCGGCATCGCCCAGCGCCTGAAACACCGCGCCTTGATAGGAGGCAAAGGCGGCGCGTTTGTCTGCGGCAGCGGCATCAATGCCTGCGCGAACTCGCCCGAAATCGAGCAGCGGCCCGGCAATCGCGCCGGTCAAAGTGCCGATAATCGAATCATCGTCAAAAAAGTTTTCAGGCTGGAACGCCGCCAATCCGATGATGCCGGTCAAGGTGATGCGCGGAAAACGCGCGCGCGCGGCGGCGGCCAGATCGGCATCGCTGGCGGCCAGATTGGCAGCGGCAGCGGCGACATCGGGGCGATTGGCGAGCAATTCTGACGGGAGCGAAGCGGGCGGCGTGTTGGGGGCAAGGATCGGCGCAGTGGTATCCAGCGCCCTGCGCACGCTTGCCGCATCCTGCCCGGTCAGCGTCACCAACCGTCCGATCAGCCGCGCCCGTTCGCTGTCCAGCGCGGCGAGGCGCACGGCGGAAGAACTGGCGGTGGCTTCGGCCCGCACGCGGTCGAAACCAGGGGCGATCCCGGCGTCCTCGCGCACCTTGGCAAGGCTGGCGAGTTGTTTTGCGGCGGCAACATCGGCGTCAATCGCGGCGGCGCGCGCGTCCAGCACTCGCCAATCGGTGACGCTACCCGCGATTTCCGCCAGCAGCGCCAGCCGCACACCTTGTGCCTGCGCGCTGGCGGCATCGATCCGGGCCAGCGCGGCACGCTCCTGCGCTTTCAGCCGTCCGAAAATGTCAGCATCCCAACTGGCGACGATATTGGCGCCATAGGTGGTCTGTTCGGCAGGGACGAAGCCTTGCCGGCCTGCCTCACCGAACTGGCTGGTATTGATGCGGGTTTGCCTGATGCTGCCATCGGCGGTGATATTGGGCAGGCGTTCAGCCCCGGCACGGCGGGCACCTGCTCGCGCGCTGTCGATCCGGGCAAGCGCCTCGGCCAAGCTGGGCGCTTCGGCAATCGCGGCATCGGCAAGCGTGCTGTATGCCGGATCGTCCATCGGCATCAGCGCGGCAAGCGCAGTTTGCGCGTCTGCATCAGGCGCGAAGAAGAACGCTTCGGGCAAATCTGGCGTTGGCGTGGCGATTTCGGGCGCGGGACTGGCCATGCAGCCAGCCAGCATCAGCGGTAGCAGCGCGGCGCTCGCCAGCGCGCGGATCGTAGGGGCGGGGCGGGGCATCGCCTCAGTTCCCCTTGCCCGCAGGGGCCGGTTTGGCCGGTATAAAGGCATCGATCTGCTGGCCCACGCGGAACACGTCGCTGGGCGGCAGGGCATAGATTACCTGCAACACGCGGACATCGACCCGTTCGGCGGCGCTGTTGGTAAGCGAACGCTTGGGCACCACCAGCGGTTCGGCGCGGACAAATGTGGCCTTTACCTGCACTTCGGCCGCGCCGCGCGGACTGATGATCGCAGGCTCCCCGATCGCGACCCGCGCGACTTCGTTTTCGTCAATATCGACACGCACGTGCAGCGGCGTGGTTTCGCCCATCTGGATGAAGGGCTGCGAGCTTCCGCCCTGCGTGGCGACGAATTCGCCGGGGCGGATATTGACCGCCAGAATCTCGCCGGAAATCGGCGCGCGCACGATCAGCCGTTCGATTTCGGTGCGGGCGGCTGACGCAGCGGCCTGGGCTGCGGCGAGCCGCGCGCGGGCCAGACCAAGGCGGCTGGTCGCGGCGGCTTCATCACCCTCGGCACGGATCACCTCGGCGCGGCTGACCGCGGCGGGATCGTCCAATTGGCGATAGAGATCGAGCTGCTGGCGTGCGGTTGACTGCGCGGCCTGCGCCTCGGCAATCGCCGCGCGTGCTTCGCTGATTGCGGCTTCGGCCTGCGCAAGGCTGGCGCGCGCGGCGCGGGCATCCACCAGGAACAACACGTCGCCCTTGGCCACCCGGTCGCCGGGCTGAACCCTGACATCCGTGACCAGCCCCGACAGCGCCGATCCGATGTCGATCACCTCGCTTGCCGGTTCGACCACCCCGGCACCCGCCACGCGCGGCGCGTTGAGGAGTTCGCCGGACGCCTTGGGCGGCTGTTTGCCCGGTTCGGCGGTCGAACGGTCAGGCTGGCTGAAAAAAATCAGCCAAGCTGCGATGGCTACGCCGATCAGCGCCGCTATCGGCAGGATCTGTCGGGCAAAACTCAGGTTGCGGAACATGATGTCCTCGGCGTGGTGGAGAGGGAAAGGGGCAGGGCGTTTGAATTAATGTTCATCGGGCATTTCCGTGCCGTCATGGGTGACGCGCCCGTCTTCGAGCACGATGATCCGGTCAGCCAGATCGAAAATGCGGTTATCGTGGGTGACGATGATGCAGGCGCGATCCGGCGCAACCGCGACTTCGCGCAGCAAATCCATCACCCGCCGCCCCGAACGCGCATCGAGCGCGGCAGTCGGTTCATCGCACACCACCAATCGCGGTTCGTGCACCAGCGCACGCGCGATGGCGACGCGCTGCTGTTGCCCGCCGGACAACTGGCGTGGCAGCTTGAGCGCCTCGTCACCGATATTGAGCTTGTCGAGCAGAACCTGCGCGCGCTCCCGCGCTTCGGCAATCCGCATACCCTGCGCAATCAGCGGCACGGCGGCATTGGTCACCGCATCGATTGAAGGGATCAGGTTATATTGCTGAAAGATAAAACCGATATTGTTGAGGCGGAAATTGACCAGTTCGGTATCCGACAATTTGTAGATATCGGTGCCGAACACCTTCACTTCGCCCGATGTCGGCCACAATATGCCGCACATGATCGAAATAAGGGTGGTTTTGCCCGATCCGCTCTCGCCCACGACATAGGTCATCTCGCCCGAACGGATGTCAGTATCGATCCCGTGCAGCACCCGGATAGTGGTCTGCCCGGCCTCGAAATCGCGGGTTATCCCGCGCGCACAGATCGCCGACTGCGGGTCGCATCCGCCGATGGGTCTGGTGTCCATGATCGCCGCCGCGCTCACCTGAACACCGACGCGGGTTCGGTGTTGAGCACGCTGCGGATCGCCAGCAGGCCGGTGATCGCGAGTATGATGATGACCGCAATCAGACTGATCAGCGGAATCTGCCAGGGGATATAGAAACCCTTGAAGAACGGATTGGCGCTGAACCCTTGGATAAACGCCACAGTACCCATCACGCCCAACGCATAGCCGATCATGCCGACCAGCCCCGCCTGCGCCGCCACCATGGCCATGATCTTGCCATTGGTGACTCCGATGGCCTTCAATGCCCCGAACTGCTTGATATTGTCGCGGATGTACAGGCTGAAGGTCAGCCCGACAATCGCCACGCCTACCACAAAGCCAAGGACCACGGTGATCCCGAAATTGGTTGGGATGCCGGTGTTTTCGATGATGAAATCCACCCCCGCGCGGGCGAATTGATCGCGGGTTTGCGCCTTCAGCCCGGTTTCGGCCTCAATCCGCGCGGCAACGCCTTCGGGAGTCTCGCCCTCGCTCACACCAACCAGCACGAAACTGAGCCGGTTGCGGGTGCCGGGAACGAAATTGAGCGCGTTGGAAAAGCGGGTGTAGAGCACCACGGTGCTGGTGAAACTGGGGATCGAATCCGCTATCCCGAGGATCACCGCGCGTTGATCATTGAGTTCGAGCCGTTCGCCGATTGGACTGATTTCCGGAGGGAAAAACTGGGTGGTTCCGGTATCGTCGATCACCACCGCATCGGGCGCGAACAACACCGATTTGTCGCCTTGCGCCATACGCACGGGCATGCCGATCAGGGTGGCATCATCGACCCCGATGACCGCCACGCCTTCCAGATCGCCATCGCGGGTGCGCACCGATGCTTGAGCGCGCAGATGTGGCACCGCCCATTCGACACCTTCGACCGAACGCACCTTGTCGAGCGCGGTGCTGGGCATGGCGAAGTTGACATCGGTGGTGCGGCTGACCGGGTCCATCACCCACACTTCAGCCTCGGGCGCGTTATAGACCCCGCTTGACCCGCGCTCGACCAGATTGACGAAAATCGTCATCTGCTGGGTGATCAGCAGCGTCGAAAAGGCGATGCCGAACAACAGCCCATAGAACTTCTGGGCGTCACCGGTGAGCATTCTGATGGCGATCCAGATCACGCGCGGGAAACCTCTTTGCGAAGGCGGGGTTGCAAGATTGGTCTAGGAGGAGCAATTATGAACGACAGAGTTTAATTGAACGGAGCCGTTCACTTTGTCAACCTGCGGTTCATCCGCCACCATAAAGAACTCAGGCCCGCGTAAGGTGGGTCGCCCGTTGGACGCGGCCAAGCGGCAGGGAATCATCGATATGGCGGCGCGGCATTTCTTCGAGCACGGTTATGCCGCGACCGCAATCGAACAGATCGCCGCCGATGCGGGCGTTTCCAAGGTGACGATCTATAACCAGTTCGGCGACAAGCGCGCCTTGTTCACTGCCGCAGTCGAATGCGAATGCGAGAAATTGCGCGGCCATTTTTCATTGGACGCCATGCCGCAGGGCACTATCCGCGAACGTCTGACCGCAATCGGAGAGGCGATTGCCGCTTTCCTGTCCCGTCCGGAAATGATCCAGTTTGATCGCCGTATCGCCGCCGAGACAGAGACCGAGCCGGCGATTGGCGAAGTGTTTCTGGATGCGGGGCCGCGCCGCATGAAGCACGGGTTTGCCGCCTATCTGCGCTATTGCGCCGAAACTGGCGATCTGGTGCTTGACGATCCCGAACTTGCTGCCGAACAATTCGTTTCGATGTGCAAAGGCATGGACGATCTTGAGCGCCGGTTTGGTGCGGCAGTCACTCCGGAAAATTTCGAACGCCGGATCGCGGGAGCGGTTGATGTGTTTTTGGCCGCTTACGGCGCTGCCTGCCATCGATAATTGGCATCACGCTGATCGAATTTCAGCGCTGCGCCAAACGGGCGCGTTATCTTGCCATTCACAGTGCGCGCCCTACATTGTCGGTGACGAAAGGATTCCCGTGCAATGAGCGATCAGAACGACCCCCAGCCGCAGGGCGATGGCCCCAACCCCTGGGTCAAACAGCTGATGATCTGGGGCGGTATTTTCCTTGCCCTGCTTTTGGTGGTGACGATGTTCGGCAATGCCGCGCAGACCCCCGGCACCGCGATCCGCTATTCTGATTTCCGCGCCGCTGTGGCCGAAGGCGAAGTGAAAGATGTGCAGATGAGTGATGAACTCATCACCGGCACGCTCAAGAACGGCGAATCCTTCACCACTGTACCTGTCCCCAACGACATCGACATCACACAGTTGATGGAAGACAACGGAGTGCAATTCACCGGCAAGCAGCGCGAACAGCAGAGCATGCTGTTGTTCATCCTGTTCCAGTCTCTGCCGTTTATCCTGATCCTCGGCATCGCGTTTTTTGCGTTGCGGCAGGTGCAAAAGGGCGGCGGCGGCGGGGCCATGGGCTTTGGCAAGTCCAAGGCCAAGCTGCTGACGGAACGTTCGGGCAAGGTGACATTCGATGATGTCGCCGGGATCGACGAAGCGCGCGAGGAATTGCAGGAAATCGTTGAATTCCTGCGCGATCCGCAGCGTTTTTCCAAGCTCGGCGGGCAGATCCCCAAGGGCGCATTGCTGGTCGGTTCGCCTGGCACCGGCAAGACCTTGCTCGCCCGCGCCATCGCAGGCGAAGCGGGTGTGCCGTTCTTCACCATTTCGGGTTCGGACTTCGTCGAAATGTTCGTTGGCGTCGGCGCGAGCCGCGTGCGCGACATGTTCGAACAGGCCAAGAAGAATGCGCCCTGCATCGTCTTCATCGACGAAATCGACGCGGTGGGCCGTTCGCGCGGCAATGGCCTCGGCAATTCGAACGACGAACGCGAACAGACGCTCAACCAGTTGCTGGTCGAGATGGACGGGTTTGAAGCCAACGAAGGCATCATCATCATCGCCGCGACCAACCGCCCCGACGTGCTCGACCCGGCGCTGCTGCGCCCGGGCCGGTTTGACCGTCAGGTGGTGGTGCCGATCCCCGATATCGACGGGCGCGAGAAGATTCTCGGTGTGCATATGAAAAAGGTGCCGCTGGCACCCGACGTCAACCCGCGGGTGATCGCGCGCGGCACGCCCGGATTTTCGGGCGCAGACCTTGCCAACCTCGTCAACGAAGCTGCCCTGCTGGCCGCACGCCGGAACAAGCGGCTGGTAGCGATGCAGGAGTTTGAAGACGCCAAGGACAAGGTGATGATGGGCGCGGAACGCCGATCGATGGTGATGACCGACGACGAAAAGAAAATGACCGCCTATCACGAAGCCGGCCATGCGATCGTCTCGGTCCACGAAGACGCTTCCGACCCAATCCACAAGGCCACCATTATCCCGCGTGGCCGCGCGCTGGGCATGGTAATGCGCCTGCCAGAACGGGACAGCTATTCCTATCACCGCGATAAAATGCACGCGAACCTTTCGGTTTCGATGGGCGGGCGCGTGGCGGAGGAAATCATCTTCGGTCACGACAAGGTGTCGTCCGGCGCATCGTCCGACATCCAGTATGCCACTGATCTGGCGCGCAATATGGTGACCCGTTGGGGCATGAGCGACAAGCTCGGCCCGCTCCAGTACGAGGCCAGCCAAGATGGATATCTCGGCATGGGGCAGACCATTCGGACGATGGCTTCGGACGAAACCAACAAGTTGATCGATGCCGAAATCAAGGGATTGGTCGAAGGCGCACACGCCCGAGCCAGCGATATCCTCAAGACCCATGAGGATCAATTGCACCTGCTGGCGCAAGCGCTGCTTGAATACGAAACGCTGACGGGTGAGGAAATCAGGGCGCTGCTCGAAAACGGCAAGATCGACCGTCCCGATAACGCGCGCGGCCCGGTGATTCCGCAGCCGGTTCAAGGCTCTTCGATCCCCAAGGCGGGCAAGCGCTTCGGCAAGGGCGACGAAGCACCGCAAGGCGCCTGATCCTTCAGCGCATCGCAAAATCATGGGCGTCCGGAGCGATCCGGGCGCCCTTTTTGCTTGCGGTCAAGGCCGCCGGAACGCGCGGATTATCGGCTGGCGAGCTTGCGTTCGATCGCGGTCCACAGTTGGAAAATCGCCCGCGCCGCCGGAGAGCGCGGGGCAAACGCGCCTACAGGCCTGCGTTCCACCGCGCATTGTTCTACCGCGCTCGCCAGCGGGATGACGGGCCAGTTCGGGTTCGCCTCGCGCGCCTCACGGTGGAGGCTGCGGCGCAGGTCAATCATCGACAGAACGGGCAGGATTGGCGGGTGCCCTTTGCCCGAACCGCGCACTTCTTCCACCACCACATCAAAGGCGCGCGCGGATAGCGGGGAGGGTGGCAGCGGCACGATGATGAGATCGGCGGCGCGGATTACCTGCGCGCTCAACTCATTGAGAACAGGGGGGCAATCGAAGATTATCCGGTCATAATCCTTACCCAGCGCCGCCGTCAGCCGGGCGAGCCGTTTCTTCTTGCCGATCCGGTCAAGCTGGCGGTCAAGCTTGCGGATACTTTCATCGGCGGGCAGCAGATCAAGGCCCGCATATGCGGTCGGCTGGATCAGCTTGGCCGGATCGCCGCTATCCCCGAACATACTGTCTGCGCTATGTTTTCTCTTGGGATCGACCCCCAACAGAAAGCCCGATCCATTGGCCGCATCCAGATCCCACAGCAGCGTTTTGCGGCGCGAGATGCTGGCCGCGCACCATGCCAGATTGGCCGCGAGCGTGGTCTTTCCCACCCCGCCTTTGACGCTGTAAACCGCGATCGATGCCATGCTTGCGCGCTGCCCTGTTCTGTGACGGTTTGATTACACCGGCACAGGGATAAGGCGCAAAAACCCGATGGCAAGCGCGATCAAGCCAGGGTCAAGAAGCGGTCAAGGAGGGGGCAAAGCCAGTCAAGCCGGGGTCTGGGCCAGCCTAAACCACCCCAAGCACCGCCGCAATCCTACAGCAGCGCCAATCAGCCTTCGTAATCGCCGCCCAGCGACGATGTGCGGGCCGGTGCCGAGGCGGTGATCCGCAACGCTTCGGCCGATTGGCTGAGCGAACCGATTTCATCGGCCTCATCCTCGTCATCGGGGAGGATTTTTTGCAGGCTGACCACCAGCGATTCGAGCAGGTCGCGCGGACGGATGGTTTCGTCTGCGATTTCGCGCAGCGCCACGACCGGGTTCTTGTCCCGATCACGGTCAATGGTCAGGTCGCTGCCGCCCGAGATTTCACGCGCGCGCTGTGCGGCGAGCAATACGAGGTCGAAACGGTTGGGAACCTTGTCGACGCAATCTTCAACGGTAACGCGTGCCATGGGCGGCCCTTTTGGAATCACTGAATGCAGGAAAGATGCGCAGCTAGGCAAGAGGGTGCGCGAAGTCAAGAAAATGCGCTTCGGCCCGCGCCCGGTCTTGCACATCAGGGCTGCTGGATGAAACCCGCGATTGCGGCGATGATCCCCTTGGCCAGCGGCAGATCGGGCGCGGTGTAGGTTGCCATGTTGTCCGCCGGGCTGCTGCCTGCAACGTCTTTCAGCACATGGCTGGCATCGGGCAGGATTGTCAGCGTGGCGGAGGGGTTGGCGGCTTTCAGCCGCTGCGCGTCGGCCACCGACACTTGCAAGTCCTTGCCGCCCTGAACGATAAGGATCGGCAATTGCGCGCGCGCGGCGAGGTCTGCCGGGTCAAGCGCCATGATGCTGATGAAATAGCCCTGCAACGCCGGATTGAACAGCGGCAGCAACGCCGGGGGAAGGGTGGCCGCATCGACCCGCTGACCTGCGGCGAGCCGGTCAATCGCATCTTCCGCCGCACCAAGCAGCGGCGCATTGGCCGGGTTGGCGCGCAGCTGCTGCTTGAGCACTTCGCCCAGCGGCCTGCCCGGCGCAGCGATCAGCACCAGCCCGCACAGCCCTTTGACCTGCTGCGCGGCCGCAAGCGCCACCAGCCCGCCTTCGCTATGGCCTAGCAGCCAGACGCAATCCGCCCCCGTCGACGCGCGGATCACACCGACCCATGCGGCGGTGTCAGCCACATAATCGGCAATCGTCACCGCGTTGGCATCGGGGATGGCGGCGGCGCTGCCGAACATCCCGCGCTTGTCGATCCGCACGCTGGCAATGCCTTCGGCGGCAAGCCCTTCGGCCAGCAAGCGATAGCTCGCCGCGCGCACGCCGAGCGGGTTATTGCCGTCGCGGTCGGTCGGGCCAGATCCGGGGATGATCAGCGCCACTGGCCGCTGCGCATCGGCTGCATCGAGCGCGGCGGCATCCAGTATCGTGCCAGCCAGCGGCCCATGCGGCCCCGCAGCTTCGATCTGCGCTTCGGGTGCAGGATTGGCGTGGGCTGGCACGGCGATAGCCAGCGCGGAAGCCAGCAGGGCGGTATATTTGATCATGGCTTGCTCCTTGCGCCTATCTGGCCTTGTTGCGCCACAGCCACCAGCTGTAGAAAACCGGCACCAGCGCGGCGATGCTGGTCAGCCCGATGATGACTGCGATGCGCGCTGTTGGCGGGACAGGGACAAAGGCGGCCAGCACAGTCAGGCACCCGGCACCCATCATGATCTTGCCGCCCAGCCTGTGGGTGGCGATCCAGTTGTCGGTGTCGCTGATCGTCCACGGCGTGCGGATGCCGACGAAAAAGCCGGGCCGCGATTTGGGCAGGCTGTCTCCGATCATCACCAGTAACGCCCCGATCCCGACCAGCAGGAGTTCGGTGCCGATGTTCCATCCCAGCGCGGGCGCGGCGATCATCAGCTGCACAAACACCATCAGCAACATGATCCCGATCCAGGCCGACCGCAGCAGCGCTGCCGAACCTTCAAGCCGGTGTTGCAGGGGTTCAAGCCGCGGTATTGCCGCAAACAGCCCGCCCAGCATTAACGATATTCCCGCAGGCCACAGCAGCGCCGCCAATGCAGGCGCGAACCGATCAGCCTTGCCTGCGGCGCTCCAATGGATCGGCAGTTCGGCCCCCGGCGCAAGCCCTGCCGCGACCCACCAGGCAAACCCGGCCATTGCCGCTGCGATCAGGCCGTTGACCCACAGCAATCCGCGCACCTTCATGATGTTTCTCCGCGATGAGTCCGGCTTTCAGACAGCCCGGCGCCGATGCCCACCCGTCCCATGAAGCCGAGCAGGGCTTCTTCAAGCGTGGAAAGGTTGAGCGTATAGGTAATCGATCCGCCCCGGTTTTCGCCCCGGATCAGCCCGGCAGCCTTGAGCTTGGCGAAGTGCCCCGACATGGTTGGTCTGGAGACGGGAAAGCGGTCTGCAATATCGCCCGCGGTCATTCCCCCGCTTTTGAGCAGTTCCAGCACTTCGCGCCGGATCGGATGGGAAAGCGCGTCGAATATCTCCGTCATAGCTATTTAGCTAAATGACGAAATGACTTCTGTCAACCGGGATGGCATCGGCTGGCGGCGGCGGGGTTGCGGGGCGAAGTGGCTCGCCACCACTAGCGCGCGAATAACTGCCCGACATCGGCAAAGGCTTTGAACTCCAGCGCGTTGCCTGATGGATCGCGCAGGAACATCGTGGCCTGTTCGCCCGGCTGGCCTTTGAAACGGATGGTCGGTTCGATCACGAATTCGCAGCCGCCATCGCGCAGCCGCGCTGCCAGTGCCTCCCACTCGTCCATGCTCAGCACGACGCCGAAATGCGGCACCGGCACCCCGTGGCCGTCCACGTGGGTAACGGCGCTGGCACCCGCCTTGCCCGGCGCAAGGTGCGCGACGATCTGGTGGCCGTGGAAATCGAAATCGATCCATTCATCGCTCGACCGCCCTTCGCTGCACCCCATCACCCCGCCATAAAAGGCGCGCGCGGCGGAAAGATCATCGACCGGGAAGGCGAGGTGAAACGGACGAAGGGTCATAAGCGAAGCTCCTGTTGGTGGCACAGCAATAGCCGCTTCATGCTCGACAGGAAAAGCCCGCATATCTAGGGCCACGTATCAACCGCAAGCGCAAGCCGGAGTAAGCAGACCCATGAAACTGATCATTGGCAACAAGAATTATTCCAGCTGGAGTCTGCGCGGCTGGCTTGCGGTCAAGCAATCGGGGCTGCATTTCGACGAGCTTACCGTGCCGATCATGGGTGAGGAATGGGACAAGCTTAAACAGGACATGGGCGAAGTGCAGCCGTCATCGGGCAAGGTGCCAATCCTGTGGGATGGCGATGCGGTGGTGTGGGATAGCCTCGCGATTATGGAATATCTTGCCGACAAGGTCGGACGGACACGGTTCTGGCCCAAGGATGAGGCCGCGCGCGGGATGGCGCGATCAATGGTGGCGGAAATGCATTCGGGTTACCAATCCTTGCGCAACGAATTGCCGATGAACATTCGCCGCCGGGTGGAATTGCCCGGCCTGTCCGACGCGACCAAGCACGACATCGTCCGCATCCTTGGCCTGTGGGCCGAAGCGCGCGCGCGCCATGGCGGGGCGGGGCCGTATCTGTTCGGCACGTTCGGCGCGGCGGATATCTTCTATGCCCCGGTGGTGACGCGGTTTGTCACCTATGGCATCGGCGTGCCGGGATTTGCGCAGGCCTATATGCAGGCGATCTGGGAACATGACTGGATGGCCGAATGGATTGGCTCGGCAGAGGAAGAAGAATGGGTGATCGAACAGTACGAGGATGTCGCGTGAAAGCGGCGCTCGCCGCAGTGATGGCGTTGGTGGTGATCCTGCCCGCGCCCGCCCATGCCTGGGGTTTCTACGCCCACCGCAAAACGGCTGCGATTGCCGAGGCCAATGTCTCGCCGCAAGTGCGCGCCAAAATCGCGCGGCTGATCCGGTCGGAACCGGCGTTGGGCACGCCTGACTGCCCGCTCAAATCGCTTGAGGATGCGGCGGTGTGGGCTGATTGCATCCGCGGCGAAGGCTGGCGCTGGGGCTTTACTGCGGCGTGGCATTACCGCACCGCGCCGGTCTGTCAGGCGTTCAACCCCCGCGCCAATTGTGCGGGCGGCAATTGCGTCACCGCGCAAGTGACCCGCGCCCACCGGGTGCTGGCCGATGAAAGCCTGCCCGCCGCGATCCGGCTGGAGGCGCTGGCCTTCGTGGTGCATTTTGCCGGCGATGTGCATATGCCGCTGCATTCGGGCGATAACGAGGATCGCGGCGGCAATGACCGCAAGGCCGATTACGGGATCAAGCCGGGCTATAATCTGCACAGCATCTGGGATGGCCCGCGGCCGAACGCGCGATCAGCGATCCCGCTGATCCGGTGGTGCGGCGCTATTCGCCCGCCGAACGCGCCGAGCTGAGCGGCGGCACGCCCGACGACTGGGGCCGTGAAAGCTGGGAAATTGCGCGCAGCTTTGTCTACCCCACCGCATTCGACACCGAAGACGTTTGCGCCGCCCCGCTGCCCGATGAAACTGCTTTGAGCCAAGAGGATATCATCCGCGGGGTGCCGATTGCCAAGCGGCGGGTGCAGCAGGCCGGGCTGCGCATTGCCGATCTGCTGGAAAGCGCCTTCGCGCCGGGGCCGTTGGTGGTGGAGGAGCAGCGGCGGCGTTAAGCGAATGCTTTGGTAAGGAACCACGCCGCCACGCCCAGCATCGCCAGCGCCAGCACGCGCCGCACGATCATCGCGCGATGCTGCGCCATCAGCAATGGTCGCAGTCGCCCCGCTCCCAGCACCAGCGCCAGATGGATCGACGTGGCGATGCTGACGCTGACCGCGGCCATCACCAGCCCCTGGCTCAGGCTTGGCCGGCCTCCGGCGATGAATTGCGGCATGACGGTGATGAAAAACAGCGCCGATTTGGGATTGAAAAGATTGATCGCCAATCCCGCAAAGAAATTGCGCCGTCCGATGACGTGCGGGGTAGCGGCTGGGGAACTTTCCCCCGATGCGCGCCATGCCTCAAACGCCAGCCACGCCATCATGGCCGCGGCCAGCGCCGACATCGCCTGCGCCAGCATTGCGTCCTGCGCGAGGATGAAGGAGGCCGCCAGCACGCTGAGCGCCGCATTGCCAGCGAGGCCCAATGCAATCCCGCTGATCGCAGCAAGCCCCGCGCGCCGTCCCTCGGCCAGGGTGAGCGTGACCAGCCACCCCATATTCGGCCCCGGCGTCAGCTCGATCAGCAACACGGCAAACGCAAATCCGGCAATATCCATCATGCCGCTTTTCCCCCGCAGCGCGCGCGCTGCTTGCAGGCATCAAGATCAAGCTTGGGCATTGGCGGCAACTCCTGCTAGGCCTGCACGAATGCTCGATCCGCTCGACCTTGCCAAGCGCCTGATTGCCGCGCCTTCCGTGACGCCTGCAAGCGGCGCGGTGTTTGATGAATTGGAAGCGATGCTCGCGCCGCTGGGTTTTGCGGTGCATCGGTTCATGCGCGGTGAAGGGCCAGAGGGCAGCGACGAGGCTCCGGTCGAAAACCTGTTCGCCATTCGCGCCGGGCCGCCGGGGTCACGACACTTTGCCTTTGCCGGGCATCTGGATGTGGTGCCGCCGGGAGATGGCTGGGCCAGCGATCCGTTCACCCCCGAAGTGCGCGGTGAACTGTTGCACGGGCGCGGCGCGGTCGATATGAAGGGCGCAATCGCCGCGATGGTCGCCGCCGTGGCCGATGTCCCTGCCGAAGCGGGCACGATCAGTTTCATCATCACCGGCGACGAAGAAGGCCCCGCGTTGCACGGCACCCGCGCGCTGATCGATTACATGGTGGCAGCGGGCCACCAACCCGACCTGTGCCTTGTGGGGGAGCCTACGTCAGTCAACCGTTTGGGCGACATGGTGAAGATCGGGCGGCGCGGTTCGGTCAATATCTTTATTACCGTGGACGGAACGCAGGGCCATGTCGCCTATCCGCATCTGGCCGATAACCCGCTGCCCAAACTGGTGGCGATTCTGGCGCAGCTGGACGCGCTTGCGCTGGATAGCGGCACGCAGTGGTTTCAGCCGTCGAACCTTGAAATCACTGAAATCACTGCGCCCAACACGGCGCACAACGTCATCCCCGCGCAGGGGCGGGCGCGGATTTCGATCCGCTTCAACGATTTGCACAGCGGCAAAAGCCTGTCCGACAGGGTTTGCGCCATCGCCGAACAGCACGGCGGCCATGCGCGGCCGATCATTTCGGGCGAACCGTTCCTGACCGAACCGGGCGCGTTTTCGGAACTGGTCGCGGCGGCGGTTGAAGCGGAAACCGGCATCGCCCCCGAACTGTCCACCACCGGCGGCACATCCGACGCGCGGTTCCTGCGCAGCGTCTGCCCGGTGATCGAATTCGGCCTGTGCAACGCCACCATGCATAAGCGTGACGAAGCTGCGGCGATCCCCGATCTGGCCGCGCTCGCCCGTATTTATGCCCGCATCGCCCGCGCCGCGCTGATGTTAGAGGAAGGACATTAAATTGAGCACCTGGCTGCGAATCCCCCTGTGGCAACGCGTTATTGCGGCGCTGATCCTTGGCATCATCGTCGGGCGTTTTTGGGGGCCGGGGGCGGAAAGCATCAAGATCATCGGCGATGTGTTTGTCGCCTTTATCAAGATGCTGGTGGTGCCGTTGATCTTCTTCAGCCTGGTCGCAGGCGTCGCCAGTATTGGCGATCTGCGCAAGCTGGGCAGCGTCGGCTGGCGGGCGATGTTGTTGTTTGTGGTGACGGGGCAGATGTCGGTGTGGCTGGGTCTTTCGCTGGGCACGCTGGTCGCGCCGGGGCTGGGGGTCGATACCTCGGCACTGACAATCGGCACCCCGCCTGAACCTGCCGATACCAGCTGGCGCGACATGGTGCTCGGCATGATCCCGCAAAGCCCGGTTCAGGTGATGGCGGACGTCAATGTGCTACCGCTGATCGTGTTTTCACTGCTGATCGGGATCGGCATTCTGATGGCCAAGGAAGACGGCGAGCCTGCGCTCAAGATCTTCGAAAGCGGCTCTGTGGTGATGCAGAAAGTCACCGCGATCGTGATGGAACTGACCCCGTTCGGGGTGTTCGCGCTGATGGCGTGGGTGGCGGGCACGCTGGGCTTTGATGCGCTCGCCGCGCTGGGGAAACTGGTGTTCCTCAATTATTTCGGCTGCTTCCTGATCATTATCCTGATCTATGGCGGGATGCTCAAACTGATCGCGCGGGTGCCGGTGATCGGGTTCTTCCGCGGGATGATCGATGCGATGGCGGTGAGCTATTCCACCGCAAGTTCCAACGCGACGCTGCCGGTCACGCTGCGCTGTGCCGAACGCAATCTGGGCGTGTCAAAGCCGGTTGCCAGCTTTGTCATCAGCCTTGGTGCTACGGTGAACATGAACGGCACCGCGATGTATCTGGGGCTGGCGACCCTGTTCGGGGCGCAGATTTTCGGGGTGGATCTGAGCTGGGGCGATTACGCGATGATCGCGCTGCTCGGCACGCTCGGCGCGGTGGGCGCAGCGGGAATTCCCGGCGCGGGGCTGATCATGATGGCGTTGGTGTTCAGCGCGGTGAACGTGCCGCTGGAAACCATTGCCTTTGTCGCCGGGGTTGACCGGATCATGGACATGATGCGCACCACCACCAACATCACCGGCGATGGCGCGGTGGCGGTGACCGTGGCGAGCCTGACGGGCGAACTCGACAAGGCGGAACTGATCAGCGCGGATGATGTGTGATTCTGGAAGATCTGGGTGAATAAGCGGCATGCAAAAGATAACTTGGACGAGATGGGTTGGTTGGAAGTATGAACTAACAACCCGGCGCTCAATAAATTATTTTTTGAGTTCGTATTAGAGGTCGATTTCAAATCAGGAATGAAAAGTAGACTTCCGCCAGGAAATGCAAGGCACATGGTGCTTCAATATCAGAAAGTTGAATACCTACAAAAATTTTTCGGAAATTTTGACGAATGGTATAATTTCTCTTCGAGCGTATGTGATGATTATGTAAAATACTTCCTATTGAGGGATTTTGAGGAAAATAACATATTCAAACTCGGCCAACCAACGATGGGCTTCCCCTTTCCGAACTATGAGAGGCCTTTGCGTGCCTTTGCTCTGACGTTCTCTTCCTTTTCAGGTGCGGAATAAGGTCAAGTAAAATACTTCATTTCGTATTGGTATTTTGATTATCGCCCCTTCGGCACCTCCAGCACCTTCTTCCTGAAACTGCACAGGCCAGCGCCCGTGCAGGATCATCCAGTGGTGCGGATGCAGGCGGAATGGCTGCGGTACGTGCTTTTTTAGCTTGATCTCGACCGCTTCGTAGGAAGCTCAGCGCGCTGGCATAAGGGAAGGCTTATTCGCCCTTCGCCTTCTTCACATATTCGACCGGCACAAATTCACCCAAGGTGCAGCCTGCGCCGCGTTGTAGCGTGCCGCCATAGTTCTGTAGCGCGTAAACGATCTGGTTGGTGCATAGCTGATTGATCGAGGTTTCGTAGGTGATCGCGCGTTCAAAACCCAGCCCCGGACAGCTTTGGGCCATGGTGCTGCGATAGACCTTGCCGCCGTTCATTTCGAAATCGATCACCCGGTCATTGCGCACCACCGTCTGGCGAATCTGATCGCGCATGATGCAACGCTGCGGCTCGCCCACCACCGTCACCGCAGGTGCCCCGGCGGCGGGGTTGGCATCCGTCGCGCGTTCCACCGGAGCGCAAGCGATTGCGAACAGCGACAGGGGCAGGGGCAGGGCGGCAAGGCTCAGGTTCTGCAGGTTCATCACGCTTCTCCACCAATATGCGCCGCATCATCGCCCCGGCGCTTGAACCTTGGCTTAATCGACGCGCCCTTTTGGCACCTCCAGCACCTTCTTCCTGAAGCTGCACAGGTCAGCGACCTTGCAACGCCAGCATTCGGGCGTCCTTGCCTTGCAAACGTATCGCCCGTGCAGGATCATCCAGTGGTGCGAATGCAGGCGAAACGGCTGCGGCACGCGCTTTTCCAGCTTGGCCTCGACCGCTTCGGGGGTCTTGCCCCTGGCCATGCCGGTGCGGTTGCCAAGGCGGAAGATGTGGGTGTCGACCGCGAAGGTTTCTTGCCCGAACCAGCAATTGAGCACGACATTGGCGGTCTTGCGCCCGACGCCGGGCAGGCGGGTGAGGGCTTCGCGGGTATCGGGCACCTCGCCGCCATATTCATCGACCAGCAGCTGTGACAGCGCGATCACGTTCTTCGTCTTGGAATTGAACAGGCCGATGGTCTTGATGTGCTCGCGCAGGCCACCCTCTCCTAATCCAAGCATCTGCTGCGGTGTGGAAACCTTGGCGAACAGCGCCCGCGTCGCCTTGTTCACCCCGACATCGGTCGCCTGCGCGGACAGCGCCACGGCCACCACCAGCTGATAGGCATTGCCATATTCCAGCTCGGTCTGGGGCGAGGGGTTATCCTCGGCCAAGCGGCGGAAGAACTCGAAAATCTGGTCGCGGGTCATCGGCGCGGGTTACAGCCCCAGCACATCGTTCATGCTGTAACGCCCGGCGGGCTTGCCGATCAGCCAAGCCGCCGCCTTTACCGCCCCGCGCGCAAAGATCATGCGGTCTTCGGCGTTGTGAGAGATCGTCAGCCGTTCTTCCGGCCCGGCAAAGATCACGGAATGTTCGCCCGCCACCGTGCCGCCGCGCAGGGTGGCAAAGCCGATCGCACCTTCGCGCCGCGCGCCGGTCTGGCCGTGACGGCCGCTTTCCGTATTGGCGGCCAGATCAATCTTGCGCGCTGCGGCTGCGGCTTCGCCCAGCAGCTTGGCGGTGCCCGACGGCGCATCGACCTTCATCCGATGGTGCATTTCCAGCACTTCGATATCCCAATCCGGCCCCAGCCGCGCCGCCGCCTCGCGCACCAGATGCGCCATCAGCGTGATGCCTAGCGAGAAGTTGCCCGATTGCAGCACCGGCACCGCACTGGCGGCCTTGGCGAGCAAGACGAAATGGTCTTCCTGCAATCCGGTGGTGCCGATCAGAATCGGAATCCCTGCAACCTTCGCCGCGCCAAGATTGGTGGCCAGAGCTTCGGGCGCGGAAAAATCGACCAGCACATCGCATTGCCCCGCCAGCGGGCCGGGATTGCCCCCGGCATCCACGCCCACACGCATTTCGTGCCCCGCTTCGGCAATTGCTGCCTCCAGCGCCTGCCCCATGCGGCCCTTGTGTCCGATCACCCCGAATTGCAGCATATCCAAATCTCCGCTCGCCCAGAGCCTGTCGAAGGGCCGCTTTCCCCTTTAACAAAGGTCGCTCAAAAAGGGCAGCCCTTCGAGAATGCTTTAAGCGGCTAACCCGCATCCCTTGCAGCCCGCATCCTTGGCGATGCGGATCGTGCGCATCTCTGGCGCAAGGCCATCAAGGATATGCAACCGCCCCCAGCCGGGATCGCCGAGCGCCGATGTGCCTGCCAGCAGCACCTTGACTGCTTGCAGCGCGGCAAAGCTGCCTGCCCATCCGGCCATCGCACCGAGCATCCCGTCATCGGCGCAGGTATCGCAATCTTCGGCATCAAAGGCATCACCGACAAAGCAGCGGTAGCAGGCCTCACCCGGCAAATGCCCGGCGAATGCGGCGACCTGCCCCTGAAACCGCCCGACGGCGGCCGACAGCAGCGGAACCCCTGCCGCCACGCAGGCATCGGACACGGCCAGCCGGGTGGCGAAATTGTCGGTGCCGTCGACCACCAGATCAACGCCCGCGATCAGGCCGGGCGCGTTTTCAGGCGTGATCCGCGCGTCGGACACGTCGACGGACAGCGTATCGTCGAAATTGGCGAGCCAGCGCCGCGCCGACACCGCCTTGCCATAGCCGACATCGCGGGTGGTGAAGATCGTCTGGCGTTGCAGGTTGCTGACATCAACCACATCATCATCGACAAGGGTGAGCCTGCCGATCCCGCTCGCCGCCAGATATTGCAATGCGGGGCTGCCAATCCCGCCAAGCCCGATAATCGCGACGCTGCTGCCTGCCAGCCTGACCTGCCCCGCGCCGCCGACTTCGGGCAGCACGATGTGGCGGGCAAAACGATCAAGCCGGGCAGGCGAGAGGGTCACGGTTTGTCTGTGGGTGGAGCCGCGCGCCGTTCCTGCCGGAATGCACCGATCCCGTGCCACCACAGGAACGCAATCACCGCGCCCTTGACCGGTTGCAGCATGGCGATCAGCATCACCACCGCCACCGGCAGGATAATCGCCAGCGTTGCCCAAGCCGACATGCCGAAGGTGCCGATCATCGCGATCACTACCGGCGCAAGCAGGTGGCCGACCACGAAGATGCCGATATAGGCCGGAAAGTCATCGGCCTGCTGCACCGACCAATCCTGCCGGCAATGCGGGCAGGCGTCGACCGGTTTCAGCCATGCGCGAAACAATGCCGCCGCGCCGCAGCGCGGGCATTGCCCCTTGACGCCGCGCAGCAGCGCCGGAAACGCGCTGGCGGGCAGATCGATCTGGTCGGGCGTAAGTGGTTGAGTGGGCATGGGCAGGCTATTTACAACCTGCGCGCCGCCTGTCGAGCATTGTCTCTGCATTGCGCCGGAACGCACAATTGCAACTGTTCAGCTTTCCAGCTGGCGCAGCAGGCTGCGCACATCGCCGTCCATGTCGGCATCGCGGGTGCGCAGGTCTTCGATCAGGCGCACCGCGTGGATCACGGTGGAATGGTCGCGCCCGCCGAACTTGCGCCCGATTTCCGGGTAGCTGCGCGGGGTCAGCACCTTGGACAGATACATCGCCACCTGACGCGGGCGGACAACCGCACGCGCGCGGCGTTTGCTGCTCATTTCCGCGCGGTCGATGCGGTAGAACTGGCACACGGTGCGCTGAATCTCATCAATGGTGATCCGGCGGCGATTGGCCGAAAGGATATCGGTGAGCTGTTCTTCGGCCAGCTGAAGTTTCACTTCCTGCCCGGTCAGCTGGGCATAGGCGATCAGTTTGTTGAGGCCGCCAACCAGCTCGCGCACATTGCGGGTGATGGTGCGGGCGAGAAACTCGATCACGTCATCAGGCACCGCAATCGCAGCAAAGCGGGTCAGTTTTGACACCAGGATTTTCTTGCGCAGTTCGATATCGGCAGGCTGGATATCGGCCACCAGCCCCATCGACAGACGCGAAAGCAGGCGCGGTTCGACGCCGTCCAGCGCCTGCGGGGCGCGGTCAGCAGCGAACACCAGCCGCTTGCCTTCGGCCAGCAGCGCATCGATGGTGTAGAGCAGTTCTTCCTGCGCGCTCGCCTTGCCGATGATGAACTGGATATCGTCCACCAACAGCAGATCAAAGCTGCGCAACCGCGCCTTGAATTCGATCGTCTGGCTCGATTTCAACGCCTGCACGAATTCGACCATGAAACGTTCGGCCGAACAGTAGAAGATGCGCGCGCGCGGATGGGTTTGCAGATAGGCGTGGCCGATGGCGTGCAGCAGGTGGGTTTTACCCTGCCCGGTCGCCGCCTTGAGGTAGAGCGGGGAAAACTGCGGCTGTTCCAGCGCGGCCATGCGCTGGGCTGCGTTGCAGGCCAGCACGTTGGCTTCGCCCGTGACAAATGCGGCAAAGGTCAGCGACGGATCAAGCCCGACCGATGATGTGAAGCTGGCATCGCCCATCGCGCCTGCGGCCATCGCGATTGCCGATGCGCCGTCATTGGCGGGGCGGCGGCCACCATCCAATCGCAATTCGGGCAGCTGGCGGCGGCCGGGGTGCACCTGGATGTTGACGCTGCGCACTTCGCTGCGCGCGATTTTCCACGCCAGTTGCAGCCGATCATGGAAGCGGTCACGCACCCAGTTGGCTGAAAATTCAGTCGGCAGATAGAGATCGAGCGTGCCGGTTTCGCGATTGATATTGCCAAGCTGGATCGGCTTGATCCACTGGCTGTGCAATTGGTGGCCCAGATCCTTGCGCAGGCCCTGGCTGATATCAGACCAATCGGCGGCAAGGTTTACGGCTTCTGCGTCTTCCATCAGATGTTCATCCGCCTGTCGGCCGGATGTCCGTGCCTTGTCGATTTTGTGCACAATCTCGTCCCCAATCCATGCCTGTTCTGCGCGCCCCTATGGATCGCAGAATCATGCCTTCCCCATTGCGACAGGCAATATCTTGCCTGCTCCGGAAACCGAGTTTCCGAAGCCCCCCCTGTCGGCCAGTTTGTAAAGGCCCGGAATAATTCGCACCGGGCAGGGGCTATCTAAAGAACTCCCCGCAGGTTTGCGCAAGCACGGACTTTTAAAAAAAGTGAAATATTCCTGTTGACTCGGCGCAATGCCGCAGACTTGCATTCAAGTGCATGAATTCACACAATAACCGGGTGAGATGCTATGCGAATCGCGAGGAATCCTGACATTTGTGAGGGTTCGCCTTGTCACAATCGCCACAAACCAAAACGGGCCGCGCTGGTTGAGCGCGACCCGGCAGGCCATTTGCATTTTTTGCAACCCGTAAACGCCCATTAAGCACGCTTACAAAGCTGCCCAAAGCGAATCAGAGCGTGGCGACTCGGCGCGTCAGCCGCGACAATTTGCGCGCCACGGTGTTCTTGTGCAGCACGCCGCGAGCGACGCCGCGAGCCATTTCCGGCTGAGCGGCCTTGAGCGCCACGGCAGCGGCGTCTTTGTCACCAGCTTCGCAAGCCGATTCGACCTTCTTGATGAAGCTACGGATGCGGCTGATGCGCGCACCGTTGATTTCGGCGCGGGCGGTGTTGCGGCGGATGCGCTTTTTGGCTTGCGGCGTGTTGGCCATAATTCGTGTCTGTCTCGCGTTTGGTTCTGGCCGCCTTAGCGGGCCGGGAAAACTGTTCGGTGTGCTCGAAAATAAGGGGTCGGACGCATGATCCTACCGCCGGAAAGCAGCGCGCATAGTCGCTGATGCGCACAAGGTCAACGATTCTCCCCTACTTCTGGCAGATCGGGCAATACCATGTGCTGCGCCCGCCCTGCGCGATGCGGACGATTACCCCGCTATCATCGCTGTGGCAGGCCTGCCCTTCGCGGCCATAGACATCAAAGCTGCTGGCGAAATAGCCAAGCTCGCCATCGGGCTGCGCATAATCGCGCAAAGTCGAACCGCCAGCGCGGATCGCGGCGTCGAGCACGTCGCGGATCGCGGGCACCAGCCGCGCCAATTGTGGCCCCGATACCTTGCCCGCGGGCCGGGTTGGGCGGATACCAGCGCGCCACAGCGCCTCGCACACATAGATATTGCCGAGCCCCGCGACGATCCGCTGATCGAGCAGGCACAGTTTGACCGGTTGCACCTTGCCCGCCAGTGCGGCTTTCAGGTGGGCTGCGGTCAACCCCGGCCCCAACGGTTCGGGGCCAAGCGCGGCGAATTGCGGCCATGCATCCAATGCATCTGTTGCCAGCAAATCGACCGAACCAAAGCGGCGCGGATCGCATAGGGCAAAGCGGTGGTCTGCGGTTTCCAGCAGCAGGTGATCGTGGGGATCAGGGGTTTCGGGATCGATCCGCCAGCGCCCGCTCATCCCCAGATGGAAGATCATCGTCGCATCGCGGTTCAGATGGATCAGGCCGTATTTCGCCCGCCGCGAAAGGCCGGTCACTTGCGCTCCGGACAACATCTGCACCAGATCGGCGGGGAAGGGGCGGCGCAGATTGGGGCGGTTCAATGTGACGCGGGTAATCCGTTCGCCTTCAAGGAAGCGGGCGAGGCCACGCACCGTTGTTTCGACTTCGGGGAGTTCAGGCATTGCAAACTTCGCACATGGGAACCCCTCTAACACCCTTTGCGCCCGGCTCAATTCCCTCTAGGGAACGCCGCATGACACAGAGCACTGACGATACCGTTTCCTTCGGCTACACGCAGGTCACGCCTGAGGAAAAGACCCGCAAAGTGGGAGAGGTTTTTTCCAGCGTCGCGCGCAAATACGACATCATGAATGATGCCATGTCGGGCGGGATGCACCGGCTGTGGAAGGATCGTTTCGTCAAACGCGTGAAACCGCAGGCGGGTGAGCAGATTCTCGACATGGCGGGCGGCACCGGCGACATTGCTTTCCGCATGGCGGAGCGCGGCGCGCATATCACCGTTGCCGATATCAATCAGGATATGCTCGACGTGGGCGCCGAACGCGCGCTGGAGCGGGGCTTGGGCGAGGAAGATGGCAGCCTCGTCTTCACCTGCCAGAACGCCGAGGAAGTGAGCTTCCCCGCCAACACCTTCGACGCTTACACCATCGCGTTCGGCATCCGCAACGTCACTCATATCGACCGCGCGCTGGCAGAGGCGCTGCGCGTGCTGCGGCCGGGCGGGCGGTTTTTCTGCCTGGAGTTCTCGACCGTCGAATGGTCGGGGCTGAAACAGGCTTATGATATCTATTCCGAACACCTGCTGCCGCGCATGGGGCAGATGATTGCGGGCGATGCCGATTCCTACCGCTATCTGGCCGAATCGATCCGCAAGTTTCCGCCGATGCCCGCGTTTGAAGCGATGATCCGCAACGCCGGCTTTGCCAATACGCGGGTCGAACCGATCATGGGCGGGCTGGTGGCGATCCATTCGGGATGGAAGATTTAACGCGTGACAAGTTCCGCAACGCATATCTTCCGCCTTGCGCGCTGGGGCGTAACGCTGGCGCGCCGCCGGGCGCTGGTGGGGATCGAGAATGATCCCAACGCGCCCGCAACGCTGCGCCGAATGGTGCGGCTGGCGCGGCTCGCCACGCTGACCGGTAAACGCGGCACGCCCGATTATGCCGGGGCGTTCCGCGCCATCGGCCCGGCAGCGATCAAGCTGGGCCAAAGCCTCGCCACCCGGCCCGATCTGGTGGGCGAGGAAGCGGCGAACAATCTCCTGTCCTTGCAAGACAGCCTGCCGCCGGTGCCGTTTGCCGACATCAAGGCGGCGATTGAGGGCAGCTTTGGTCAGCCGATTGACAAGCTGTTCGCTGAAATCGACCCCGAACCGGTTGGTGCGGCGTCCATCGCGCAGGTGCACAAGGGTATCACCACCGATGGCCGCAAGGTCGCGATCAAGGTGCTGCGCCCCGGCATCCGTGAGAAGTTTGCCCGCGACATCCAGACCTATGAATGGGCCGCCGCGCATCTTGAAGCGATGGGCGGCGGGGAGGCCGAGCGTCTGCGCCCGCGCCTGACCATCGCCAATTTCAAACGCTGGACCAATTCCGAACTCGACCTGCGGCGTGAGGCCGCCTCGGCCAGCGAGCTTGCCGAACAGATGGCGGGCGTTCCCGGCTATCGCATCCCCGGCATCGACTGGGATCGCACCAATGGTCGGGTGCTGACGATCGAATGGATCGACGGGATCAAGATCAGCCGGGTCGATGAATTGCGCGCGCGCGGGCACGATCTTGCCGCGCTGTCGGAAAAACTGGTGATCAGCTTTCTGACGCAGGCGATCAGCGCCGGATTTTTCCATGCCGATATGCATCAGGGCAACCTGTTCGTCGAGGACGATGGCACCATCGCCGCGATTGATTTCGGGATCATGGGCCGGATCGACCGGCGTGCGCGGCAATGGCTGGCAGAGATCCTCTACGGCCTGACCACGGGCAATTACCGGCGGGTCGCAGAAATCCATTTCGAGGCGCAATATGTGCCGAGTTATCATTCGGTCGGTGAATTCGCCACGGCACTGCGCGCGGTGGGTGAACCGATGCGCGGCAAGCCGGTGAAGGAACTCAGCGTCGGCCAGATGCTCGACGGATTGTTCGCGATCACCCGTGATTTCGATATGCAGACCCAGCCGCACCTGCTGCTGCTGCAAAAGACGATGGTGATGGTCGAAGGCATCGCCACGCAGCTGAACCCCGATATCAATATGTGGGACACCGCCGCGCCTTACGTGCGCAGCTGGATTCGCGACGAGTTGGGGCCGGAGGCTGCGTTGGCGGATCGGCTGAAACAGGACACCGAGACATTGTTCCGCCTGCCGGGCCTGATCCGGCGGCTGGAGGAAAAATTCCCTCCCAAAGGCGGCGCGCCCGAACCGCCGCCACTGCCTGAAATCCCGCTGCTCACCGACCGCAGTCAAGGCGCAGGTGGCGGCTGGATCGGCTATTTCATCGCCGGGCTGGTCGGCGCAGGCGCGGTATGGGGTGCGACGGTGGCGGGACTGCTTTAGGGTTTAATCTTCTCGGGCAGCACGCGGCTGCCGATCAGCGCAAGGATCACCGATACGGCTTCCACGCCCATGGGCACGAACCACCCGTCATAGGTGCCATCAAGCACCAGGCTGATGCTGCGCCCGGCAATGGCGATCCCCATCAGGGCTGCGGTTGCCAGCAGCACCGTGCCATTGCGTTTCCACGCCCCCAGCAGGAACGCTCCGCCCGCGACCCAGAAGAAAGCGGTGAAATCCGCCCTCATGCTCGACAGGCCCTGCGGGCCATCTGCGGCAATGCCGAAATCAGCCCCGGCGGCGGCGGGATCGGTCAGAAACCCCAAACCCGTCCAGATGAACAGCACGCCCAACAGGGCGAGCGCAATGCGCAATGCGATAATCATGGATCAATCCCCTTCTCGCACCAGCTTATGGCTATCACGCGCTTTATACCAGCGCGTTGAAACAGGCTCATCACGCTTTGGGATAAGCACAATATTAACCACCGTGGAGCATGACGTTTGCTGGGCTTGGCGCGACTGGGGCAGGGCGCTAGGGAGTGTGTAACGCGCCGGACCAGCGGGGCAACAAGGAGTGTGACGGGAATGGGCGCAGCGGGACCAAAGGTTCTGTTGGTCGTGGGCGGCGGGATCGCGGCCTACAAGGCCTGCGAACTGGTGCGCCTGATCCGCAAGGGTGGCGGCGATGTCACCTGCGTCATCACCAAGGGCGGGCAGCAATTCGTCACCCCGATGGCGCTCGCCGCGCTCAGCGAAAATCAGGTTTACACCAATCTGTTCGACCTCAAGAACGAGGCCGAGATGGGGCATATCCAGCTCAGCCGTGAAGCGGATCTGGTGGTGGTGTGCCCGGCAACGGCTGATCTGCTCGCCAAGATGGCCAGCGGGATTGCCGATGATCTGGCGACCACGCTGATCCTTGCCACTGACAAGCCGGTGATAGCGGTGCCCGCGATGAATGTGCGGATGTGGGAACACGAAGCGACCCAGCGCAATATTGCCGTGCTGAAATCGGCGGGCGTCACTGTGCTCCACCCCGATGAAGGCCCGATGGCCTGCGGTGAATTCGGCTATGGCCGCCTGCCTGAACCGGGCGCGATCTGGCGCGCGATTGCCGATCATCTCGGCATTGATGAGCCCGCACCCGCCGCCCTGCCGCGCCCGGAAATCCCGGTCGAAGCGCTTGAAGGCGGGGATGAGGGCGAGGATGAGGACGGGGGCACCGGCGATGCGGCCATGCCTGAGGGCGCGCTCAGCAGCTTCTTTTCGCGGATCATCCCGCGGTCGACCGCCAAGCGCAGCCACGAGGAGATCGAGGCCGAATACGAAGATTTGCCGCCGCTTGAAGAAGGCGATCTTCCCCCGCCCGAAGAAGAACCCGCGCCCGAGTTTGCCCCCGATCTGGGCGGCCCATTGCTGGCGCGGAAGGGGAGCGCCAACGCTGCCCCGCCGATCGACATCGCCGCCATCAATCACGAGGTGGACCCGCGCAAAAGCGCGCCCGAACCGATCGCCCCTGCCACGCCCGATGAAATCGAGGCGGTGCTGGGCGAGGTGCCCGAAGGCGCCGATTTCGGCATCGCCGCATCGCACCGCCCGCTGGCGGGCCGCCATGTGCTGATCACTGCCGGGCCGACCTGGGAAGCGATTGATCCGGTGCGCTACATCGCCAACCGGTCGAGCGGGAAGCAAGGCTTTGCCATTGCCGCCGCTGCCGCCGCGCTGGGCGCGCGGGTAACGCTGGTGGCGGGGCCGGTCGCGTTGAAAACCCCGGCGGGGGTCAAGCGGCTGGACGTGGAAAGCGCGCAGGAAATGGCCGAAACGGTCAAGCGGTCGCTGCCTGCCGATGTCGCGGTGATGGTGGCCGCGGTGGCCGATTGGCGGCCCAAGGAATATCGCGGCGAAAAGATCAAGAAACGCGGATCGGCTCCGCCCGCGCTGATGCTGACCGAAAATCCCGACATCCTGACCAATCTCGCGACCGGTGCCAAACGCCCCGGACTGGTGATCGGCTTTGCTGCTGAAACCGAAAACGTGATCGAAAACGCCAAACAGAAACGCAAGCGCAAGGTGGCCGACTGGATCGTTGCGAATGATGTTTCGGGTGACGTTATGGGCGGCGACATGAACCGCGTGCACATCGTCAGCGCCGAAGGGGTCGAAACGCTCGACGAAATGCCCAAGAGCGCGGTCGCGATGGCGCTGGCCGAACGGATCGCGGCGGCGTTCCGGGCGGAAGCTGCCGAATGAGTTCACCTGTATTCGTCGAGGTGAAACGCCTGCCCCACGGCGAGGGCCTGCCGCTGCCCGCCTATGCCACATCGGGCGCGGCGGGCATGGATGTGGTCAGCGCCGAGGACGTGGTGATCACGCCCGGCGCGCGCCATGCGGTGGCGACCGGATTGGCAGTCGCAATCCCGCAAGGCTTCGAAATTCAGGTGCGCCCGCGTTCCGGCCTCGCGCTCAAACACGGCATCACCGTCCCCAACACCCCCGGCACGATCGACAGCGATTATCGCGGCGAGCTGAAGATAATCCTGATCAATCTGGGCAACGAAGCCTTCGCGGTTCAGCGCGGTGACCGCGTGGCGCAACTGGTGCTCGCTCCGGTGGTGCAGGCGGCGTGGGACGAGGTTACGGAACTGGACGCAACCGATCGCGGCGCAGGCGGGTTCGGCTCGACTGGTGGTCACGCCAAGCTATGACAGGTATATTGCGGTAAGCGATCCAACAGGTTAGCTTCCGTGCTTGGAGGGCTTGCCGATGATCCTGCGCTGTCTGTTCGCTGCCGCCATCGCCTTGCTTCTCGGCGGGTGCACCGGCTGGGTCTCCGAGAACCGGTTGATCCCCGTCGCCGAGCGCGATCCGGTCGGCTTGGCGGGCTCCTACGTCAGTGATGAGGAAGGAGAGTTCCTGATTTCGCTGGCCGAAGAGGGCCTTGTCCGCTTCGCTGATCCCACAGGCAAGTATCCACCGGCCAACATTGCGTTCGACATGCTGCGCGAAGAGCAGCCTGAGCTATCGATGTTCGAGCCGACGGTGGCAGAGGGCGAAGAGGCTGCGCCATTGGTGCCCGCTCGATCCTACCTGGTGGAAGTTCCCATGGAGGGCGATGAGGGCAAGATCGTCTATTTCTATTGGATCGTTCGGATCGATGGCAGCCAGCCTGCGGAGTCGTTCAAGCAGTTTACAGTTTTGTGCTCCAAAACTGCGGCGGCGCTGGCTGCCAAAAGGGACGGTCAGCTTTGCATCTTCGACGACTACGTCCGCCTTCGCGCCGCCGCGCTCGATGCGCTGGCGTGGCATGATGATGCTCGGATGGCTGTCGACACCACCACTTTCCGCCTGAAGAGTGAGGCCGACGCGATGGAGCCGGAGGCATTCTGAACAGCAGAGGGTACCCAACAAAAAAGGCGGCACCGATCTCCCGGTGCTGCCTTCCTGTCCCCTTCCAGGGAATTATTATCAGTAGCCGCCGCTATCATCCGGGGCGGGGCGCACGGTCTTTTCGTCATCCTTGATCGTGATGCGCACCGTTTCGCCCGATGAACCGGGGAAATCGGTGAAAATCGCATCGACCAGATTGGGGACTAGGTTGGGAAGGCGGTTGGTGCGCGATACGGCTTCGGCCTTGCCTTCGAACAGGCGCTGACCATCGACGGTGCGATCGATCTTCACGTCGATCCCGCTGGTGTAGACGGTGTAGCTGCGGACATTCGGCCCACCAAGGAACGGATCGTAAAATCCGAAAGCATAGCCACGGTTGAACCCGCCAAATCCGCCGAAGCGGCCCCAATAGGGATAACCGTATCCGCCGCCAACGCCGCCATAATCCGAACGCACCCGTTCACGCCCGTTATCGACCCCGTAATCGAACCGCACCAGCATATTGGCGGTTTCGGGTGACGATGCGCGGGCATAGCCCAGCTGCTCCATCTCCTTGGCGACCATGTCGGCATAGAGCGAGAATTCGAGCCCGCCTGCCAGCTTGGGATCTTCGGCTACGACAGCGAAGGTTTGCCCCTGCGGCGCGGGAAGCGGCACGGCAAAGCGCGACACGTCGGCCTTGAACGGGGTGGCACAGGCCGACACGCCGAGCACGAGGGCAAGCGGCAGGCCGAGGCGGGCGAGAGATTTGATCGAGGACATAGCGGTCATCATGACACAACCCTTGTATTGGCGCCAGTGCGACAATGGCATTGGTGCTTGAAAGCGATATCATATCTTTAAGTCATGAACGGCGATTGAACATTTGCCTTGCGCACGCCTCGCTTCGTCGCAGTGTGCGCTGGCCTAATGCCGCACCAGCCCCAAGGCGCGGTAGGCCGCCCGCAGCGTCGGCGCACCGCGTTCGCGTGCCTTGGCCGCCCCGCGCGCGAGGATTGCGTCCAAGGCTTCGCGGTCGTCTTTCAACGCCACGAATCGTTCGCGAATCGGGCCGAGCGTTGCGACCAGCAAATCCGCCAGCGCGGGCTTGAAGCCGCCGAAACCCTGTCCGCCATATTGGCTGAGCACCTGCGCCGCCGATTGCCCTGACAGCGCAGCATAGATGCCAACCAGATTGCGCGCCTCTGGCCGGTCAGCCAGCCCGGCTTCTTCGCTGGGCAGCGGTTCGGGATCGGTTTTCGCCTTCTTCACCTTTTGCGCCATCGTGTCGGCATCATCGGACAGGTTGATGCGGCTCATGTCCGAAGGGTCAGACTTTGACATCTTGGCACCGCCATCGCGCAAGCTCATGATCCGCGCGGCTTCGGCGGGGATGATCGGATCGGGCAGGGTGAAGATCGGCGCGTCCTCCGTCCCGAAATCATTGTTGAATTTTTGCGCAATGTCGCGGGCGAGTTCGAGATGCTGTTTCTGATCCTCGCCCACCGGCACGTGGGTTGCCTGATACAGCAGCACGTCGGCGGCTTGCAGCACGGGATAGGTGAACAGCGCTACCGATTGCCCCTCACGGTTCTTGCCGGCCTTGTCCTTCCACTGGGTCATGCGGTTCAGCCAGCCCATGCGGGCGGTGCCGCTCAGCAGCCATTGCAGTTCGGGGTGGGCGGGAACCTGCGCCTGATTGAACAGGATCGTCTTGTCGGGATCAAGCCCGCAGGCCACCAGCGTGGCAACCAGTTCGAGCGTCGATTCGCGTAGGTCTGCCGGATCATGCGGCATCGAAATCGCGTGCAGATCAGCGATGAAAATCAGGCATTCACCCCCGGCGGCATGGGCGTCATCCTGCAACTTCACGTAATTGCGGATCGCGCCGAGATAATTGCCGAGGTGGGGCTTGCCCGTGGGCTGGATGCCGGAAACGACGCGCATGATTTGTCCTGCTTTGTTAGTTCTGGCGGCGCATTAGGCGCTGCACCGTCGCCTTGTCGAGTACGCCGAGCACCACGGTGCCTGCGCCATAGGTGACGCCCGCCGTCGCCATGATCGCGCCAATTGCCAGCAGGCGCGTGGTGAAGGGGCCATCCAGCCACGGGGTAATCACCGGCATCAATGCCATCAGCGCCGCCCCCATCAGCGCCGAAGCGAGCGCGATCCGTCCGATCCGGCCAAACACCCGCGCGGGCAGGCGGAAAAACCCGCGCCGCGCCAGAATCCCGCCGAGTAGCATGATATTGACCCACGCCCCCGCCGCCCCCGCCAGCGCCAGACCGACCACACCAAAAATCGGCACCAGCACGATATTCAACCCCACCGTCACCACCAGCGAAGCGGCGGCGGTATAAACCGGGGTGCGGGTATCCTTGCGCGCGAAGAAATTGGGGGTCAGCACCTTGACCAGCACATAGGCGGGCAGGCCGACGACCAGCGCCGAAACGACCATGCCGGTTACGCGCGCGTCCTCAGCGGTAAAGGCTTGGCCCTGCATGAACGCCTTGACGAAGGCGAACCCGGTAAAGAACAGCGCCACCGCGCAGGGCAAGGTCAACAACATGGCGAGTTCGATCGCGTTGGCTTGCAGGCGCACCGCCTCGTCATCTTCGGCCTTGGCGATGTAGCGGGACAGCGCGGGCAGGATCGCTGTGCCCAGCGCGATGCCGATGATGCCCAGCGGCAGCTGATTCCAGCGGTCGGCCATCGCCATGTAGGTGAGGCTGCCATCGGGCAGCCCGCGAATGAAGAACAGATCGATGAAGCGGCTGATCTGATACACGCCTGCGCCAAACACCGCCGGCACGATCAGCACGCCCATTTCCTTGACCCGCGCGGTGATCCGTGGACGCCCCCGCGGAATGCGGAAGCCCGCGCGGCGCATGAACCAATAGAGCCAGCCGAGTTGCAGCAGCCCGCTCACCGAAACCGCAATTGCCAGCCCGATCCCGGTCGCCGCGCGCGCGGCCTCTCCCGGTGTCTGAAACGCGCCCCACACCAGCGCGGCGAGCAGGCAGATATTCAGCAGGATCGGTGCGGCGGCAGCGGCGGCAAACCGCGATAGCGAATTGAGGATTGCGGCCACCAGCGTCGCCATGCTCATGAACATGAGGTAGGGAAACGCGATCCGGCCCATCATCACCGCCAGATCATAGGTCGCTTCATTGCCGCGCAGTTCGGCATTGGCAAAGGCCCACAGCACCCACGGCATCGCCAGCATCATCACTGCGCCGAACAGCACGAGAATCGGCAGCAGCACCGCGAGCACTTCGCCCGCAAAGCGCTTCGCCTCGCTCTCGTCAGCGGCCATGTGGCGGTTGAACAACGGCACGAATGCGGATGCGAAGGCACCTTCGGCAAACAGGCGGCGGAACAGGTTGGGCAGCTGGAACGCCAGTTGCCAAGCATCCGCCACCCCCCCTGCGCCGAGCACGCGGGCGAGCATGATGTCGCGGGCAAAGCCGAACACCCGGCTGACCATGGTCAGCCCGCCAATGGTGCCGACGTTCTTCAGCAGGCTCATCGCACGTGCCCGCCGACGCCAGAAATCAGGAGTTGCCGCTGACGGGGGCGACCGGGGTGCCTCCGGCGGCTTCTTCAGCCCGGCGCGCCGCCAGTTGTTGCATATAGAGGCCGTTGAAATCGACCGGATCGACCATCAGCGGCGGGAACCCGGCATCGCGCACTGCATCAGCCACCACCCGGCGGGCGAAGGGGAACAGCAGGCGCGGGGCTTCGGCATAAAGGAAGGCGTGGGCCTGTTCCTCGGGCACGTTGCGCATCCCGACCAGCCCGCAATAGGCCAGATCGATCATGTACATGGTGCCGCGCGTCGATGCGGCGGTCAGGGTCAGCTTCAAAGTGACTTCATGAACATCGGCGCTCACGGATTCGGCGGCGATGTTGAACTGCACGTCCATCTGCGGCGGTTCGGGCCACTGGAACACGTCGGGCGCGGCAGGGTTTTCAACCGACAGGTCTTTCACATACTGGGTGATGATCCCGACCGCAGGCAGGGTATCGGCGCCATTGGGCTTGGGATCGCTGCCCGCACCAGCGTTGGCATTGTCCAGATCGGTGAGCACGCCTTCTTCGTCGGCCATTGGATATTGTGTCTTTCAATTTGGGTAACAGGAATTGCGTCTGACGCACCGCTTCCGTGCGCCAAACACGGCTTGCCGCGCGCCTAGCAGGGGCGCGGCGCGCTCGCAACAGGGTGCAGAATGGCATCGCAAACTGCACGACTCCCGCCCGGTCGGCAACGGATTGGCTGTTGGCTATTTGTAATCGATCCCCATTTAGGGCTAAAGTGGAAGTTCATGGACGTTTGCGTGTCATAAGGTGCGCGCGTCCGGTTCGCAGATCGGATTGTTACAGTGCTTGAAATCGTTCTCCTCGCCATGGTCGCCGCGTTTCTCGGCCTTCGCCTTTATTCGGTGCTTGGTCGCCGGGCAGAGCATGAAGAGGAATCCGTGCCGCAGCGCTTCGATGCGGATGATAAGCCCGCTGGCGTTGTCCACCCTGCCACTGCGGCGGCTGTTGCCGCCCCGCGCGCACCCGAACTTGAAGGCGTGATGCCTGCGGTCGAACGGGGCCTGCGCGAAATCGCTGCTGCGGACAACTCATTCAATCTTGGCCAATTCCTCGAAGGCGCACGCGGTGCCTACCGCATGGTGCTCGAAGCGTTCTGGCAGGGCGACCGTGAAACCTTGCGCGAATTGTGCGATGATGATGTCTATGCGGGCTTCGTCGCCGCGCTCGATGCACGCGAAGCGGCGGGCGAAACGCTCGACAACACGCTGATCCGGATTGAGGAAACCCGCATCCATTCAGCCTCGCTTGATGGCCGGATGGCGCGGATTGCGCTGCTGTTCGTGGCCGATGTCGCCGCCATCACCCGCGACAAGGACGGCAATGTTATCGCAGGTTCGCTCGACGATGCGATTGAAAGCCGCGACGTGTGGACGTTCGCGCGCAACACCGCAGCGCGCGATCCCAACTGGGTGCTCGACGAAACCGACGAGGGTTGATCACAAGAGGCGGGGTTTGGCACCGCCTGGTCGTTCAAGGAGCCTGAAATGCGGTCGGTGCTGGCACTTATAACGCTGCTTTTCGTGGCGGCGTGCGGGCGCATTATCCCGCATGGCAGCGTTCCGCCGCCAGTGGTTGCAGCCCCCCCAGTCGCAGCCCCCGCAGTCGCGCCGGTGGCGGCGAATGCCCTGCTTGCCGGGGTCGCGCTTGGCCCGGCTGTTGCCGCGCTTCCGGTCAGTGACCGCGATGCGCAAGGGGCGCTTTCCAGCTTTATCGAATCCTGCCCGCGGCTGCTTGCTCGCGAAGATGCCAGCGGATTGACCCTTGCGGGCGATTGGCGTCGGCCCTGCGATGCGGCGCGCGGCTGGGCTCCGGCGCGTGCGCGGCAATTCTTCGCAGAACAATTCACCCCGGTGCAGGTCGGCGATGGCCGCGCGTTCGCCACCGGCTATTTCGAGCCTGAGATCGCGGGCAGCCGCACCCGCCGCGAAGGCTTCACCGTGCCGGTTTACGCAATGCCGCCCGATCTGGTGCGCGCATGGCCCGATGATGTCCCCGCTGCCGAACGCACGGGCCGCCCGCCGCTGGGTCGCTATGACCAACAGGGCCGGTTCGTGCTCTATCACGACCGCGCGGCGATCGAGGACGGGGCGCTCAATGGCGTGGCTCCGATCATCGCCTGGGCGGCTGATCCGGTCGAGTTCTTCTTCCTCCAGATCCAAGGATCCGGCCGGTTGCGCACCCCCGAAGGTGAGGTGATCCGCATCGGCTATGCCGGGCAGAATGGGCGTGAATATGTCGGCATTGGCGGGGTAATGCGGGAACGCGGCCTGCTGGGTGAAGGGCAGGGCAAGTATTCCGGATCAATGCAAGGGATCATGGCCTATATCCGCGACAACCCGCGCGAAGGGCGCGATCTGATGCGGCTCAACAAAAGCTGGATTTTCTTCTCGGAATTGCGCGGGGATGGCCCTTTGGGCGCGCTGGGCGTGCCGGTGCGGCGGGAAAACTCGGTCGCGGCTGACCCTGCCTTTGTGCCGCTGGGCGCGCCGGTATGGCTGGAACTGGACCGGGCAGAGGCCAACGGCTTGTGGGTCGCGCAGGACACCGGCGGCGCGATCAAGGGTGCCAACCGGTTCGACACTTTCTGGGGCGCGGGCGATGACGCGCGGGCGATCGCCGGCGGGATGAGCGGGCGCGGACGGGCCTATGTGCTGCTGCCACGTGGAGCAGCAGCGCGGCTCGGCGTAGGCGGCCAATGACGCGGCTGCCGCGCGGGCTGACCACTGGCGAACAGGCCGCCTGGGCGCATCTTGCCGCAAGCGTCACCCCGATGTCGGGGCGTGAACGCCCGACCCCTCCGGTCAAGCCTGCACAGACGCCTTCCGTGCGCGGCGCGGCGCCTGTGGCCAAGCCAGCCATTCCAGCCAAAACCGTTAAACCTGTGCCCAGGCCGCCGCTCCGCCAGCCGCCTCCGCCGCCCGCTGCCCAGCAGGCAGGCCTCGATTCGCACTGGGATCGGCGGATGAAGGGCGGACGGCTTGATCCCGACCTGACCCTTGATCTGCACGATTGCACGCTCGATGCCGCTTATGACAGGATCATGGCCGGGCTGGATCAGGCACGGATGATGAACGCGCGGGTGGTGCTGGTGATTGCCGGGCGTGAACGGCCGGTCGATCCGGCTGACCGGATGGTGCGGCGCGGGGCGATCCGGGCGAAACTGCTCGATTGGCTCGCCGCCAGCCGCCACGGCAGTGCGATCAGCGCGGTGCGCAAAGCCCACATCCGCCACGGGGGCGAGGGCGCGCTTTACCTGATCCTGAAACGCTGATGAAAGCGTGACCCTGGGATCTCCATCGCTTTTCCGGGTCAGAAAGCGATGGCGGAGACGGAGGGATTCGAACCCTCGGTACCCTGATAGAGTACGGTTCCTTAGCAGGGAACTGGTTTCAGCCACTCACCCACGTCTCCGGGTAACAGCGAGGCTGTGAGGGCGGGGCTATAGTGACCATGTTTGCCAGCGGCAAGGTGGCATGAAAGAAAAACCTTGCGCCGTTGAAGCGGGCGCTGGATTGCGTCCTGCCGAACCGCCAGTTCGGCAGCGGTTCAGCCTTCGCGCCTTAGCTCGACACGGCTCGTCGCGATTCCGATTCGCTCCAGCGACAAGCGATTGCAGCGGGGCGCACAAGCGATTCTGCTGCAGTCTGCATCAATCCGGGGCTGACCCGTCCTTGTGAAAGGCTGCATGATGATCACCATGATCGCACGAACTCCTGACCTTTGCCGACGGCTGCTTGCCTCGGCTTCGGCCGCGCTTGCCGCCTGCTTGCTGATGGTTCCGGCGGCGGCGCAGGAGCTTGAGAAATTCGACCCCGATCAGGCCTATGCAGCGCAGGATGCTGCGCCTGCGGGCGGCATTGACGCCGATCTTGCCGCGCCTGGCGTTCAGCCTGCCGCGCCGGCTGAACCTTCCCTCGACCGGGACTTCGGCGATTATGCCGCTGCTCCCACCGATCCCGCTGCCGCGCCGCAAGCGGCAGAGCAAGCCGCCACCGTGCCACCCGCGTCCGATGCCGCGACCGCTTCCGCCACTTATGGCGAAGACGACCTGATCGGCGCCGCCGAAGGCGTGTTTGGCAAGGGCGCCGAAGGGCTGGCCCGGATGATCGAGGATCTGCTGAAAAAGCAGGGTGAGCCCAATGGCTACATCGTCGGTCGTGAGGCTGGCGGGGCATTCGTTGTCGGCGCGCGTTATGGTTCGGGCACGCTGCATCACAAGGTTGAAGGCACGCAGCAGGTCTATTGGACCGGCCCGTCCATCGGTTTTGACGTTGGTGCCAATGCTGCCAATACCTTCGTGCTGGTGTATAATCTTTACGATTCCGAAGAGCTGTTTGAACGCTTCCCCGCGGGCGAGGGGCAGGCTTATTTCGTTGGCGGGATGCATGCCAGCTATCTGCGACGCGGTGATGTGGTGCTGATCCCGATCCGTGTGGGCGCGGGCCTCAGGTTAGGGATCAATGCGGGCTACATGAAGTTCTCAAAGGAACAGCGCTGGCTGCCTTTCTGATGCGATAGGCGCAAACGCTGTTGCGATGCGCGGGCAGGCGCGCCATGGGCCGCAGCATGATCCTCAACCGACTCAGCCCACAGGCGCCCGACGCGCTGCTCGCCCTCATCCGTCTGCACGCCGCCGATCCGCGTGAGCACAAGATCGACCTTGGCGTCGGCGTTTACCGAACGGAGGAAGGTGCGACCCCGGTTTTCGCCGCGATCAAGGCGGCGGAACAACGGCTGGTCGATACGCAGGACAGCAAATCCTATCTGGGCCCGGAAGGTGACATTGGCTTCGTCAATGCGTTGATGCCTTACATCTTTGGCGCTGATGATCCCGCGATGGGCGGGCGGATTGCCGGGATGCAGACGCCGGGCGGCACCGGGGCGGTGCGTCTGGCGCTGGCATTGGCGCAGAACGCCGGGGTGAAACGCGTGCATCTGGGGGTGCCGAGCTGGCCCAATCATGCGCAGATCATTGCAGATCTGGGGCTGGAACTGGTCACATTCGACCATGCCAACCCGGACGGCAGCGCCAATCTGGATGCGGTGCTGGCGGCGATCAGTGGCGCGGGTGCGCAAGGGGCGGTGCTGCTACACGCCTGCTGCCATAACCCGACCGGGATCGATTATACGCACGATCAGTGGGACGCGATTGCCGATGCTTTTGCGGCATCAGGCACCTTCCCGATCATCGATTCGGCCTATCAGGGGCTGGGCCGGGGGCTTGAGGAAGATGCCGCCGGGATGCGCGCGGTGCTGGCCAAGGTGCCTGAGGCCTTCGTCGCCTATAGCTGCGACAAGAACTTCGGCCAGTATCGCGACCGCGTGGGGGCGTTCTACATCCTTGGCAATGGACAGGCAGAGCTCGACACGGCGTTCTCCAACGCCAATGCGCTGGCGCGTGCCTGCTGGTCGATGCCGCCCGATCATGGCGGCGCGGCGGTGCGGATCATCCTGAGCGATCCGGGCATGACCAAGATGTGGCTGGCCGAGCTTGACGATATGCGCGCGCGGATGCGGGCGGTGCGCAATGCGCTGGCAGCGGCGGGCAGGGCAGGGCGGATCGACCTGACCCCGCTGGCCGCGCAAAATGGGTTGTTTGCGATGCTGCCAGTGACCAAGGAAGAGGTTGCGACGCTGCGCGAAGATCATGCCATCTACATGGCCGCATCGGGGCGCATCAACATCGCTGGTCTGACGATGGCGAACCTGCCCCGCTTCATCGCCGCATTGGCGGCGGTGGCGGGTTGAGGGCCAGCGCCTGACCCTTGAATGCGATGTGCCGCGCATATCGCAGGTGCAGCGATAAATTGCTGCCACCGGGGCGATCATTTGCAGATCGCCCCGGTTGCAGACAGTTTCTTACCTGATCATCAGAACTTCTGACGCGCAGTCACTCCAAAGGTGCGCGGCTGGCCGATATTGAACCCGAGCCGTGCCCGTCCGCCGCGTTCACGATCGAACGACAGCAACGGATTTTCGTCAAACAGGTTATTGACATAGGCGGTCAGCGACAGTCCGCTATCAAGCTCGACCCCGGCGCTGATATTGACCAGTTGGTAATCGGGCAATTTCAGGTCAATCGTGGTCGAGGCATTGGCCGGCATGCCAGCAAACGGCAATCCGTGGACAAAGGTGCGCGGATTGTCTTCCTGATCGGAAGGCTGGGTAAAGCGCGATCCGACATGCTGGAAAGAGCTCGCCACGAAGGCCGTGGTCGATGCACCAAGATCCCATTCATAGCTGCCACTGGCTGAAAACTGGAACTTGGGCACCGAAGGCAGGCGATTGCCATCGCGAATGCCAGTTACCGCAGTCAGTGCACCGGGCAGAGTGCTGTCGAATTCAGCCTCGATAAGGCTGCCGCTCAGACTGAGGCTGAGGCCCTTGGTCGGGGTAAAGCCAAGTTCGGCCTCAACCCCGGCAGTGTGGGCATCGGGCACGTTGAACACGATCCGCGAGGAACAGCTTCCCGCATCGAGCGTAACCTGCAAGTTACTGATATCATTGTAAAATGCTGCTGCGTTGAAGGTAAAGCCATTGCCTTGGGTTTTTATGCCCAATTCGTAGTTCCACAGTTTTTCGTCATCATAATCCTGAAACCCGCCGAACAAGGCCAAGTCCTGTGGATTACACAGCGGGGTGTTGAGCGGATCATTGACCCCGCCCAACCGGAATCCCTGTGATGCCTGCGCATTGATCGTGACATCAGGGCTGGCTTTATAGCTCAGCAAGAAACGCGGGGTGAAGCCATCCGATGCAGTGCGATCAACCACGCCGGTATCGCCATTGGCGAACAGGCCCCCGGTGGTGATGGTGCGGGTTTCCTCGAAATCGTAATAGCGCCCACCCGCAGTGAAGGTCAGCTTGTCGTTGATTTCATAGCTCACTTCACCAAAAACCGCGATCTGCTCGATGTCGAAGGGCAGCGCGGAATTGAACGGCGAGTCTGCTTCAAAACCATTGGCCACCGCCGCCGCAGTGCCCGCGCCCAGCACTGCATCGGTAAAGGCATCATAACCGGGAGTGGGCAGTCGCTGGAGATAATCGCGCTGCACATCGGAATAAAAGCCGCCGATCAACCACTGGAACGGGCCATCATAATCGGATGCAAGGCGGATTTCCTGCGTGAAGGTTTCAAGGTCGGTGGTGTCAACCAGATTGGAGGGCAGCAACACCGCTGCATCCGGAAAGCCAAGATCGACCGAGACCGAACCGCTCAGCGAGCTGGCATCGCGGCTTACCAGAATATCGCGGTTGATGTAGGACGTTACCGAAGTGAGTTCGACATTGCCAAGCCCGATCCGCAAGGTCAGATCGGCGATAAAGGTTTCGTCTTCGAATGCTTCTTCCAGCAACAGGAATTGTTCACGTTCGCCAAGCTGTTGCGGAGGGCGTGTGGTGGTGAAGGGGTTGGCAAAAAGATTGAAAGTTTCCTGCCGGTTGAACCCGTTTGCCGTGATTTTCTGATAAATAACGCGCGGGGTGATCGAAAGATTGTCGCTGGGCTCCACCGTCAGCGCCAAACGCCCGCCATACCGTTCGCCATCATTGACATTCTTGCCGCCGCCGGGGCCAAACGCGTCAACAAATCCGGCATAGCGGGTATAGTAACCCACCGCGCGGACTGCCGCGATGTCGCCAAGTGGCACATTGACCGCACCCTTGATGCTGCCGCCAGTATTGCCGCCATCAATCGTGTTGACATTGGCTTCGACGTGACCTTCGGTCGCGCCCAGTTTTGGCTGGTTCGAGATATAGCGGATGGTGCCGCCAACCGAACCGGAACCGAACAGCGTGCCCTGCGGCCCGCGCAGGGTTTCAACGCGGTTGAGATCGAACAGGTCAAGATCGGGGGTGAACAGCGATAGCGAGACCACCGTTTCATCAAGATAGACGCCGACCTGTTCTTTCACGCCGGGCTGATCGCGCACGACCTGCCCCGCCGAAATGCCGCGAACCGAAACCTGGCTTTGCCCCGGCCCGAGGTTCTGGATCGTCAAACCAGCGACGTTACGTGATAAATCCTCCAGCGTCACCGCGCCGGATTTCTGAATGGCTTCCTGCGTCTGTGCATTGATCGAAAAGGGCACATCCTGAATTGTGGTATCGCGTTTGGTTGCGGTAACGATGATCACATTGCCCGAAGCACTTTCAGCGCTATCGGCAGAACCTGAAGCATCCTACTGTGCCAATGCCGGGCTTGCCCAGAAGGCTGAAGCTGTGCCGGCCAAGAGCAGGCCGCGAAGGAACTTGTTGGATGCGTTGGCAACTTTCATGGGCGCTCTCCTGAAGTATATTTTATACGGCCCGCTTTCTTGATGCGCGGGCATTCATGCCGTTAGATTGTCACATTACCGTCAGCCCAACAATGGACGCTGGAATCGCTTGCACATTTCAAGAACTGATCGTTGCAGCGATGCACCACAAGCCCAGCCGCGAAAGGCAGCCAGATCGCGTCCGAATATCGGTTTTTCGCTGACCCTAGCCCGCCGCTGCGAGCGACTGCATCCGCTTCAAATAGCGCGCCAGCACGTCAATCTCGAGATTGACCTTGTCGTCCACCGCCAACTGACCCAGCGTCGTTACGGCGGCGGTGTGGGGAATGATGTTGAGCAGGAAATCGCAAGTGCCATCGTCCCGGTCGCGCACGTCGTTTACGGTCAGCGATACGCCGTTGACCGTGATCGAGCCTTTTTCCGCGATGAACGGGGCCATTTCGGCGCGTGCGCGGATGGCGACCTGCCAACTGCCGCCTTCCTGACGCGCCAGCACAACTGTTCCGACCGAATCGACATGGCCGGTGACGATGTGTCCGCCCAGCTCGTCACCCAGCCGCAGCGAGGGTTCAAGGTTGAGCCTGGCACCCACCGCCCACATTCCGGGCACGGTGCGGCTGATGCTTTCGCCCGACAGATCGACATCGAACCACGCATCGCCCGCAGTTCCGCCGCGTTCCACCACAGTCAGGCACACGCCCGAACAGGCAATCGATGCGCCGATATCGATCCGCGCGGGGTCGAGCGGGGCGGTGATCCGCAGCCGCAGGTCGCCGCGTTGTTCGGCGGATGCGATGGTGCCGATGGCGGTGACGATACCGGTGAACATGGGGCTGGGTTCCTCGTTAAACTCGGCTGCGCAGATAGGCGGTGAAGGTATCGCTGCCAAGCTTGCGCTGATCGTGCAAGCACCAGCGGCCATGCGCATCAGCAAGGCTTGCCAGCCCCAGCCCGCCCAAGCTGCGGCGGCCATCGCCGATCAGGATTGGCGCGCGGTAAAGATGCAGTTCGTCCACCAGATCAGCGGTTAGGAAAGCCGCCGCCGTCTCGCTCCCGCCTTCGACATAGCAATAGAGCGCGCCATCAAGCCCCGCGATGTCCTGCGGCGCGGCAATCGCGGTGACGCCTTCGGGCGCTGGCCCGCGCGTCAGCACTACCCGACTTGGCGAGCGCGCCTCCAGCCCCGGCAAGCGAACGTCAAGGCGCGGCGCGTCCGCACGCCACGTCCCGCCGCCCACCAGAATTGCATCATGGCGCGCGCGGATCGCATGGACGTGCGCGCGCGCGGCCTCTCCGGTGATCCAGCGGCTGGTGCCATCAGCCAGCGCGATGCAGCCATCGAGCGATGTCGCCAGCTTAAGCGTGACCCACGGCCGCCCGGAGTGCTGGCGGGTCAGAAACCCGGCAAGACTGGCAGCAGAGGCTGCATCATCGAGCAACCGCACGGCAATCCCCGCCGCTTCCAGCCGGGCGATGCCCTGACCCGCAGTGCGCGGATCGGGATCGCGCTGTCCAATCACCACGCGCGCGGGTTTGGCGGCGATAATCAGGTCGGCGCAGGCCGGACCGCGCGCTGATTGGTGCGCGCAAGGCTCCAGTGTGACGTAAAGCGTCGCCTGCGCCAGCACGTCCGGGGCCAGCCCTGCCAGTGCCGTTGCCTCGGCATGGGGCCGCCCGCCTGCCGCCGTCCACCCGCGCGCCGCCACCCGGCCCCGGTGCACCACCAGCGCGGCGACGCCGGGGTTGGGGCGCGACAGCGGACGCGCGCGCAGCGCCAACCGCGCGGCGGCGGCCATCCAGTCGTGATCGGTCGGAAGCGCGCTGGCGGCTATTGCTCAGCGCCTTCGCTGCTGGTGTCAGCCGACCTGCCAGCCTGTTGAAGCAGTTCTTCGCGGCGCTTGGCCCTCGCAGCTTCTTCGGCGGCGCGCTCGGCATCGGCCTTGCGCTCGATTGCATCGACATCCATCCCCGCGGCCGCGCCCAGCGCCTTGTACATTTCACGCTTGCGCTGCGCGATCCGGGCAAGCTCAGCCGCGCGCAGGTCTTTGACCTCTTGGTTGGCGAGGTTTTCAGCGGCGATTTCCGCGTCACTGCGCGCCGGGTCGACCGTGGTGATATAGGTGATCGTTGGCCGTTCGGGATCTTTGTAAACGGTGGTGCCCATCGCCCAATACAGGATCACCGCCACCGGCATGATCGACAGCACCAGAATGGGCCAGCGATAGGGATTGGGCCGCCGGAACTCGTTCCAGAAATCGGCGAGGCCGGGGGCTGGGTTGAAGCGGGAATTGGACAGCATCAACCCATTATAGGGAGGCGTCCGCCCGAACGCAAAACCTGTCTCTTATCCGAACGCCGAATAAAGCCCGCGCCCATGTTCCTTTAACCAGCGGTCAGCCGCCGCAATCTCGCCTTCGAAGATGCGCGCCAACAGCGCATGGAACGCCGGACTGTGATCGAAGTGCACCAGATGCGCGACTTCGTGCGCCACCACCGACCGGCGGACGTGATCGGGGGCCTGCACCAGCCGCCAATTGATGCGGATGCGGCTTTTGTCCGAACATGATCCCCAGCGGCGTTGAGCACGGGTAAGGCCAACGGGCACCGGTTCCAGCCCGGCGGCGGCGCAATATTCGTGCATGTCGGCTTGGGTGAGGCGCAGTGCCTCGGCCTCCAGCCAGCGGCGCAGGCGCGTCTCCAGCCCGGTCTGCGGCCCACCGATGCGCAAAGCCTCGCCCGCGAGTTCGGGACGGCGCGGGGCTTTGGCCTCCCACGTCAGCCGCAGCGCGGTGCCGCGATAGCGAACCTCGCCCCCCGGTTCAGGCACAGCGCGGGCAGGCAGCTTTGCCAGTTGGTTAGCCAGCCAATCGCTGCGGGCATGGGCAAAGGCAATCGCCTCGCGCCCTTCGGCCCAGGCGGGCAGAGTAACGCGCACTTCGTTGCCATCGGGGGCGAGCCGCAAGGTCAGCCTCCGGGCATTGTGCTGCCGCTTGAGCACGATCGGAAGGCGTTTGCCGCCAAGCTCGATTGCGGCATCCAAGGCAGGGCGGCGCAGCCAGTCGATCACGCTTCGGCGTCCTCCTCAAGCATCGGGCGGTCATGCTGCGGTGAAGGCCATTCAACGATGTGATGTTCCAGCGGCCCGGCGTCGACCTCGCTCACCACCCGGCCCACCACCGATACGCCCACGCGGCGCACCGCATCGCGATCACCGCTGATGAGGTAATGCCAGCCCGGCAGTGGACGGCCATCGGCGCGCAGGCGATAGGCGCAGGTGGATGGCAGCCAGCTCACCTGTTTGACAATCCGCAGCGTCAACCGCAGGCAATCGGGGACGAAGGCCTTGCGGTTGCGGTAATCGCTGCACTGCGCCGTGCCAGTATCCAGCAGGCGGCAGGCAATGTTGGTATCGACGATTTCGCCGGTGTCTTCGTCTTCGATCTTGTGCAGGCAGCAGCGCCCGCAGCCATCGCACAGCGCTTCCCATTCGGGGCGGGTCAGCTCGCCCAAGGGCAGCTCCCAGAAATGCTCTCTCAATTCACCCATCTGTCCAGTTCCGCCGCCACCGCATCGGCGCCTTGGTCGGTCGGCAGCGTCGCCAGCGGTTCGCCCTCGGGGCCGAACAGATAGGTGATAGCGGAATGATCGACGAGGTATCCGCCACCTTCAACCACTTCGCCCTTGGCATAGAACACCTTGAACGCCTTGGCCGTCGCGGCGATCTGATCGGGGGTGCCGGTCAACCCGATGATGTCGGGTGAGAACGCGGCGGCGAATTCGCCCACCACCTGCGGCGTATCACGTTCGGGGTCGATGGTGATGAAAATCGGCTGGATCTTTGCCGCTTTGGCGGGATCACTCGCCTTGAGCACCTTCAGCCCCTGCGCGACGCGCTGCATATCGGTGGGGCAGATATCGGGGCAAAAGGCATAGCCGAAATAGACAACGCGGTATTTGCCGGCAAAATCGTCCCACTTGACGGTGCGGCCATCGCTGGCGGTAAGCGCAAAATCGCCGCCGATGGCTGCGCCCGCCAGCGGCGGTTCAGCACCAGGCGCAGCGGCATTGCAGCCCGCCAGCGCCAGCGCGCCTGCGATCAAAAGGGCGAATGTGGCGGAAGGCTTGTTGATACGGTTCATGCTCTGCTAACTGTTGGCTTGCGAAGGGAATGAGGCTTGCCCACTCCCGCTATACACACCAGATGTGTGACAGGTAATGCGAAAGGATCAAACCGTGACGGCCGTTGTTTTGCGCAAATTAAGCGCTCGCCGCGCGATTGCCAGTGCAATCATTCCGGTATTGGCAGCGGTGCTTGCTGTTCCTGCTGCAGCGCAGTTCCAGTCTGAGGGGTACAAGTTCCTCGAAGCGGTCAAGGAGCGCGAGGGCGATGATGCCACCGATATGCTCAACAAGCCGGGCAGCACCATCGTCAACACCCGCGATATCACTTCGGGCGACACCGGCCTCCATATTGTTGTCGCGCGCAGCGATGTGTTGTGGATCCGGTTCCTGCTGCAACGCGGGGCCGATCCCAATATCCGCAACAAGAAAGGCATAACCCCGCTGCAATTGGCGACATCGATGGGCTTCACCGACGGGGTCGAGGCGCTGATCAAGGGCGGGGCGAGCGTCAATGTCAGCGATCAGACCGGGGAAACCCCGCTGATTGCTGCGGTGCATTCGCGCAATGTGGGGCTGGTGCGGGTGCTGCTGGACAAGGGCGCCGATCCTGACCACTACGACAATTCCGGGCGTTCCGCGCGCGATTACATGGAGTTGATGAGCGGCAATACGTTGATGAAGCAGGAATTCACCAATGCTGACACCAAACGCGAAGAGGCGGGGCCAAAGCGCGATTATGGGCCATCTTTCTGATATGACCACCACCGACTTTGCCGACCTGACGCTGGATGAACTGCGCGTCGCACTCGCCCCCGATATTGCCGCCTCGGCAATCTTCGACGGCTGGAATGAAACCGCGCTGATTGCGGCGGCGGAAATGGCCGGGTGCGATGTCGATATTGCCCGGCTCGCCTTCCCCGGCGCAAAGCCGATGGACATGATCGAAGCGTGGATCACCAGTGTCGATGCAGCAATGGTGGCGGAATGGCCTGCCGAACGGCTCGCCACGCTGAAAATCCGCGAACGCATCCGCACGCTGGTCGCGTTCCGGCTGGACGCGGTGGCGCATATTGACGAAGCCGTGCGCCGCGCGCTGGCGGTAATGGCGCAGCCGCAGAACGCGCCGCGCGCGCTAAAGCTGGGGTGGCGGTCGGCTGATATCATGTGGCGGCTGGCGGGCGACACCGCGACTGATTACAACCACTACACCAAGCGCGTGATCCTTGCTGGCATCTATTCAGCCACGCTGGCGGTGTTCGTGAATGACGATAGCGAAGGCAAGACCGACACCCACGCCTTCCTTGACCGCCGGATCGACGGGGTGATGCGGTTTGAAAAGGCCAAGGCGCAGTTGCTTAACAAGGACCGCGAATTGCCGAGCCTGACCCGGTTTCTCGGCCGATTGCGTTATCCTGCAAGGTAATTCGGGGATTAGCCCACGGGGCTTGTCGTCTCGCCCGCTTTGATGTCCTATGACGCTCGCAAGAGTCGCGCATTCGCGCGCGCAAGTTTCTGACGGGAAGGGACGTTTCGATGGCGGGTTCGCTCAACAAGGTCATGCTGATCGGCAATCTGGGGGCCGATCCCGAAATTCGCAGTTTTCAGAACGGCGGCAAGGTCGCCAATCTGCGGATCGCCACATCGGAAACGTGGAAAGATCGCCAGACCGGCGAACGCAAGGAAAAGACCGAGTGGCACACGGTTGCGATCTTTTCCGAAGGGCTGGTCGGCGTGGTCGAACGCTACCTGAAAAAGGGCAGCAAGGTATTCGTCGAAGGCAAGCTGCAAACCCGCAAATGGCAGGATCAAAGCGGGCAGGACCGCTATAGCACCGAGATCGTCATTCAGGGCCTCGGCGGCACGCTGACCATGCTTGATGGCGCGCAGGGCGGCGGCGGTGGTGGGCGTTCGGGCGGCAGCGCCGGCGGCTATGGCGGCGGCGCAGCAGCAGGCGGCAGTAGCGGCGGCTGGGATCAGAGCGGCGGCTCTGCGGGCGGCGGTTCTTCAGGCGGCGCAGGCGGCGGTTCGGGCGGCGGCTATGACGATCTGGATGATGATATTCCGTTTTGACTTAAGCGTTTAAGGCATGGTAGCTCTAGCGCCGATCGGGTGTGGCTTATCGCGGGGTTATCGTGCTTTCAGAACTTTTTGCTGCGGCGCTCGCAGCCAACAACGTTCCACCACCGCCGCCACCGTCAATTGTCACGGTCGCTCCGGGGCAGGCTGCTGAACGGCAGATCCTCACTTTTAGTCCCGGCCCCGCTTTGTGCGGAGCAGCGGGCGCTGAAATCCCTATCGCCGTGCTGGTCGCGCCCAATCCTGTTGCGCTGAGCCGCGCGCTAGTCCGTGAGCCTGTAACCGTCAGCTTCGACATCGATGCCGACGGGCGCGCGTTCAACATCCGCAGTGATGCCTTGCGGAACATCCGCAATGATGCGCGCGATATCGTGCCTTCACTGCGTGCCAGCCGCTTTGCTGCTGGTGCGCAGCGGCTGGAATGCCAGATCACCTACACACCGGTGTTTCAAAACCGCGACGAGGCTCCCCCGGAACTGCTGGGCAGGCTTGGCGCGTCACCCCGCACTCGGCTTGGCAAGGAGGATTGGGATCGCATCTCGCCCGGCGATTGCCGCGAAGGAAAGCGGCTGGCGCCGCTGGTGCGCGGCTATCCCGATTGGCGCAGGCTTGAACGGAGCGAGGGTGCGCGCAAGTGGACCTATGTGACGTTTGATATTGATGCCGATGGACAGCCAGTCAACGTGGCGACCGCGCTGAGTTCGGGCGACCCTGCGCTCGATGCCGAAGGGCGCGAGGCTACGGCCAAGGGGCGATTTGCGGGAGGTGAGCGCACCGGTTGCGCGAATGTCTGGTGGACAGGCCCCGAAACTGTTCCGGCCCCGCCAGCCCCGCCGGTCAGCGAATATGATGGCAACCCGGCTTGCGAGATTGATGACCGCTGGGCGCGCCCGCCGCGCCTTACCTATCCCGAAAGCTATCGCCAGCGCGCCGTCGAAGGTTGGGCAGTGCTGCGTTTTGATGTCGCCCCGTGGGGAGAGATTGGCGCAATCGAGGTGCTGGCCGCACAGCCGAGCGATGAAATCGGTAATGCCGCGATGGCTGTGTTGCGCAACGCCCAGTTCAAACCGCAGCAGGGCGGTCTGTCAGGCTGCGTTGATCGGGTGACGTTCCGCATCCGCGCTGAGGAACGCGAAGCGGCGGACAGCGTCGGCGGGGCCGAGGCGGGTTAATCCTTCTTCAGCGCCGCCAGCATTTCCGCCAGCGGCCCGTCCTGCTCGCCCTCGGCCACGATCCCAGCGGCTTTGCGCGCGGCATCGGCGTTCGGCCCTTCGGCATAGGGATCGATCGCCAAGCCGAGTGTCTGCGCCACCGCTTCGCCCAGGTCGAACATGTCGCCGGTAAAGGCGATTTCGTCGCAATCATCGGCTTCGAGTTCGATTTCGAGCGCCTCATCCTCGGTCATCGGCCGGCCGCTATCTTCGACGAAGCGCAGGTCGACCGGGGCATCGATGCTGACCGGGAAATCCTCGGCTGAAATCGCGCAGGGTTGCATGATTTCGGCCCGCAGCCGCCCGGTCGCCCGGATCGCGCGCGCTTTTTGGTCGAGCGTCACTTCGGCCCGCAGGCTCTGCACTGCTCCCAGCCCGAAACGAGCCGCCAGCGCAGCGCGTTCCTTGGCGCTGGCCTCAATCAACACCGGATCGGCGAGCAGGGGCCGCGCCTTGACCATGCGGGTCAGTTCGGACTGGGGTATGGCGGAAGAGGTTGGCGCGCTCATTCGATCGCGCTCGCTTTGAGCATATCGTCGTCGCTGAACCGGGTGAGCCGCTGCGACAGCTGCATCAGCCGTTCGGCGACCATGCCCGCGCTCGCCACTTCATCCGCCCCGTCGGCAAAGGTCACGTTGCGCTGCACCGCACTGGCCAGCTTTTCCAGATCGCCCGCGTTCAATGCGCTGCGATAGGCGCCCAGCCTGCCGCCGAGCACGCTCATCAGCTTGCCGATGCGTTTGCCCACCACCACGTCATTCACCCCGAATTCGCGCAATTGTCCGTCCATATCCTCGACGAACAATTCCGCCAGCAGCGCGCTTTCCGACCGCATTTCGGACGCCTCGATCCGCACCATCACGGTGCTGAGCACAGCGGTAATCATGTCGAACCGCCCCGCAATCGAATCGGCCACACCGCATTCGGTATAATAGGCCGGGTCGCGCGCCAGTTCGATCACGCGGTGCCACAGCGGACGCACGCTTTCACGCGGGTCGGGGGCGGTGCCGAGCAGGCGGGACAGGAAGGACATGCTTTACGGGCCTTTCGCACGTTCAAAATCGGATCATCGCAGGCGCAATCGCCCCGTATTTGTTACGCAAACGCCCATCATGCGGATGCGGTCAGGTGCAGTTCAACCGCAGTTCAGGCCGCCTGCGCCACTGCTTTGCCATATGGTGCGTTGCAAGCTTGCGCCTAGCCCCTTAAAGCGCATCCCCCAAGGGACAAAAGCGCAAACGCGCGACACAGGACGGGACGAACACGGTTTGGCGCAGATGAAAGACGCAGGCGAAATGAAATCCGGCGCGCGCAGGATCAAGGCAGTTGTGTTGCTGGCCGCGATGGCGGCCACGCTTCCGGCGTGTACTTCGATCCGCGAATCGCGCGGCTATATCGTTGATCCGATGCTGACCAACGCGATTCAGCCACGGATCGATAACCAGCAATCGGTCGAAGGAACGCTGGGGCGGCCCACCTTCATCAGCCAGTTCGGCACGCCGACCTGGTATTATGTTTCCAGCATCACCGGCCAGCGCCCGTTCAACCGCCCGCAGATTCGCGATCACAGCGTGATGGCGGTGCAGTTCGATGAAGCGGGGCGGGTGATCAGCGTGAACCGCAGCGGTATCGATCAGGTGGTGTTTCTCGACCCCAATGGCAACAAGACCCCGACGCTGGGGCGTGAACGCGGTTTCTTTGAAGAACTGTTCGGCAATATTGGCCAGGTCGGCGGCGGGGGACTTCCGGGCGGCGGCGGGCCGGGCGGGCCATAGTTCTTTGCTACAAGCGCGCTTGATCCTGCGGACAGGCGCGCCATATTCGGGGTCATGACAAGTGATCCGGCGAGCCACGGCCTTATCCAGTGGCACGGCACCACCATCATCGGCGTGCGACGCGGCGGCAAAACCGTGATCGCGGGCGATGGGCAGGTGTCGATGGGCAACACCGTGATGAAACCCAATGCGCGCAAGGTGCGCCGCATTGGTGATGGCAGCGTCGTGGCGGGGTTCGCCGGGGCGACGGCGGATGCATTTACGCTGTTCGAGCGGCTTGAGAAAAAGCTGGAACAGCATTCGGGCCAGTTGATGCGCGCCGCGGTTGAACTCGCCAAGGATTGGCGCACCGACAAATATCTGCGCAACCTCGAAGCCTTGATGATCGTTGCCGACGCCGACACGCTGCTGGTGCTGACCGGCAATGGCGATGTGCTGGAGCCGGTGGGTGATATCGCCGCGATCGGATCGGGCGGCAACTTCGCGCTCGCCGCAGCGCGCGCGCTTGCCGATTATGAAAGCGACGCTGAAGTGATCGCGCGCAAGGCCATGGCGGTTGCGGCGGATATTTGCGTCTTTACCAATGGCAATCTGACGGTTGAAACTGTCTAACTGTTACTTCCGTTCGTGCTGAGCTTGTCGAAGCACCGTTCTTCTTCGGCCCATGCCCTTCAAAAGAGTGTGGCTGTCAAAAGAAAGAACAGCCCTTCGACAAGCTCAGGGCGAACGGGTCTCTCTCAGGATCACCCAATTATGGACAACCTAACCCCCAAAGCCATCGTCGCCGCGCTTGATGAACATATCATCGGGCAGCAGGACGCCAAGCGCGCGGTTGCCGTGGCGCTGCGCAACCGCTGGCGGCGGCAACGCCTCGGCGCGGATCTGCGTGATGAGGTTACGCCCAAGAACATCCTGATGATCGGCCCCACCGGCTGCGGCAAAACCGAGATCAGCCGCCGGCTCGCGAAGCTGGCCGAGGCCCCGTTCATCAAGGTTGAAGCGACCAAGTTCACCGAAGTCGGCTATGTCGGGCGCGATGTCGAACAGATCGCCCGCGATCTGGTTGAAGAAGCGATTCGGCTGGAAAAGGAACGCCGCCGCGAAGCCGTGCGCGAGGCAGCGTCGGATGCCGCGATGGAACGCCTGCTGACCGCGCTGGTGGGCGATAATGCCTCCGAAGCGACGCGGGCCAGCTTTCGCCAGCGGATCGTGCAGAACGCAATGAACGATGTCGAGGTCGAGATCGAGGTTGCCGATGGCCCGTCTGCCCCGTTCGATATGGGCAATATGGGAGGGCAGATCGGGATGATCGACCTGTCTGACATGATGGGCAAAGCGCTGGGCCGCAAAGCCACCCGCCGCCAGAAATTGCGTGTGCCCGATGCGTGGGACCGGCTGGTGGACGAGGAAGCGGACAAGCGGCTGGATCAGGATGATGTCGCGCGAGCGGCGCTCTCCAATGCCGAAACCAACGGGATCGTGTTCCTTGATGAGATCGACAAGATCGCGGTCAGCGATGTGCGCGGTGGTTCGGTGTCGCGCGAAGGGGTGCAGCGCGATCTGCTGCCGCTGATCGAAGGCACCACGGTGGCGACCAAGCATGGGCCGATGAAAACCGACCACGTATTGTTCATCGCGTCAGGCGCGTTCCACGTCGCGAAGCCATCCGATATGCTCCCCGAATTGCAGGGCCGCTTGCCGATCCGGGTGGAACTGCGCGCGCTGACCGAGGCGGATTTTGTCCGCATCCTGTCCGAAACCCGCGCCAATCTGGTGGCGCAATACAAGGCGCTGCTCGGCACAGAAGACGTGACGCTCGACATTACCGAGGATGCCGTCGCTGAAATCGCCCATATTGCGGCTCAGGTGAACGCCAGCGTCGAAAATATCGGCGCGCGGCGGTTGCAGACGGTGATGGAGCGGTTGCTCGAAGAAGTCAGCTTCGAGGCCGAGGATCTGAAGGGTCAAACGGTGTTGATCGACGCTGCTTATGTGCGCGACAAGCTGGCTGACCTTGCGGGCAATACCGACCTCAGCAAGTATATCCTGTGATGACGCCGCCGCCGGTCAGCGACCTTTCGGGGATGCTGGCGGGCATGGCCCCGGTGCTCGACGCGCATGAATGGCGGTTCGTGATGGTGGCGGTGTTGCGGGAATTGGCGGGGCAAGCGGCTGCGCCCTGAAGCCCAGCTTTCCTACTCGCCATCAGGCTGGCAGGCCGGTGCGCATGACCGGCCCTGCCCCTTCCATTCCCGCTTTCAGCGTTGCTTGGGCACCGGACTTTTCGGTTCCTGGACAGTGTAACCTGTGTCTCCAACAAGCGATCCGCCACGATCCGCGATTCGCATTCCTGTCGTCACTCCCCCAGCAGGTGCTTTTCCCAGAACGCCAGCTGCGCGAGGAAGGCGTAATCCGAATTGGCTTTCTTGCGGAAACCGTGGCCTTCATCGGCGGCGACCAGATGCCATGCCTCGCCGCCATTGGCGCGGATTGCGGCGACCATCTGATCGGCTTCGGATTTGGGCACGCGCGGGTCATTGGCGCCGGTAATCACGAACATCGGCTTTTCGATTGCGTTCACGCGGGTCAGCGGGCTGATCTCGGTCAGCTTGGCGCGTTGCACCGGATCGCGCTCGTCACCATACTCCACGCGGCGCAGGTCTTGCCGGTAGGGGTTGGTGTTTTCGAGGAAGCTGACGAAATTGCTGATCGCCACCGTGCACTGCGTCGCGGTCAGCTTGTCCTTCATCTGCACCGCAGCGGCATAGCACATATACCCGCCATAAGATCCGCCGCTGAGGCCGACGCGCGCCGCATCGACCGCCGCATCCTTGCGCACCGCGTCGATCAGCGCGGCCATATCGCGCACCGAATCCTCGCGCTTGAACGGGCCATTGTCGAGGCTGACGAAGGTTTTGCCATAGCCGGTCGAACCGCGCACATTGGGGTAGAATATCCCGATGCCCAATTCGTTGAGGTAGTAGTTGTTGCGCCCCATGAATCCGGCGGTGCTCTGCGCTTCAGGCCCGCCGTGGACAGAAACGATCAGCGGGCGTTTGCCGGGGAACTTCACCGGATCGGGCAGATAGAGCAGGCCGGACACCTCCAGCCCATCAAAGCTTTGGGTGGTCACGATCCGCGGTTCGACATTCACGCCCGCATCCAGCCCGCCGGTCTCGCTTTGCGTCCAGCGGGTCAGCTGCATCGTCTTGGGATCGAGCGACCACACATCGGCTGCGCTTTTGGCCGAGGAGAACGAAAAGCCGATCTCGCCCCACGGCGCAAACTCCAGCCCGCCGATCTGACCAGCGGGCAGGGCATCGACTTTGGTCACTGTGCCGCTGGCCACATCCATCAGCCGCAGCCGGTCGGACCCAGCCTCGTTCACCACATAGGCGATGGTCTTGCCATCGTCCGAAATGTCAAAACTGTCGATGTCCCATGTTTCACGTGAAACATGGGCAAAGGCACCCGAGAGGGGGTCTAGACGGCCCAAGCGTTGAAAATCGGATCCCTGATCGCTTGTTACCCACAACGTGCCATCGGGCGCGATTTCCAGCCCGCCATAGGCAATCTCTAACCCCGGATTGCCAATCGGGACCATCGCGCCGCTCGTCAGATCGAGCAGGTAGGGATCAAGATCCTGCACCGAATTGTAATCGATGACGATGGCGGTCTGCTTGTCAGCGGCAAAGGCGACGATGGCCCAGCCGCCCCCCTGGCTTTGATGCACCATGCGCGCCGAGGCCGGATCGCGAGGATTCATTACGTAAAGATCGGCATCCACCCCGTTGCGCGCGGTTGAGCTATAGCCGATGAGCTCGCCGTCTTTACTCCAGGCATTCAGCCCGTTGCGGCTCCTGCCGTCGGTCAGCAAGGTCAGCCGGCCATCTTTCAGCGTGTGGAGCTGAAAATATTCATCACCGCCGCGATCCTTGGTCACCAGAATAATGTCGCCCTTGTCCGGCGCATAGCCGCCGTTCACCGGCTCGGCTTCGAAACTGATCTGGGTGCGCGCGCCCAGCGGCATTTCGACCCGGTGGAGCTGGCTGACATTGGCAAAGCGGGTGGAGATCAGCACCGCGCGGGCGTTCGGATCCCATCCGGCAAAGCCTGCGCCGCGCGCTTCGAGATAGGGGCGCGCGCGCTCGGCCAAGGCAAGCGGGATCGGCGGCATATCCTCAGCCGTCATCGCGGCGGGAATCGGCACAGCCGGCGAGGCAGGGGCGGCGGCATCTTGAGCAGCAGCGGGAACGGCGGCGCTGGCAAGCAGCAGGGCGGTCAGGCGCAGTGGCAGTCGGGAATGGCGCATTTTTGGCTCTCTCTCCGGTTGAGGAATGGACAGAGGACTAACCGCGCGCGGCAAAGCAGGCAATGGCGCGCGGTTACTCCGCCGCTTCGACTGTCGCGGCGGGATCATCCTCGCGCTGTTCGTTCGCCTGCCGCGCCCACATATCGGCATAAAGCCCGCCCTGGCCCAGCAGATCGGCATGGTTGCCGCTTTCAACCAGCTGCCCGTGATCGAGCACGATGATGCGATCCGCATCGGCAATCGTCGACAGCCGGTGGGCAATCGCAATCGTGGTGCGCCCCTTGGCGATGCGTTTCAACGTGGCGAGGATTTCCTGCTCGGTGCGGCTGTCCAAGGCGCTGGTCGCCTCGTCCAGCAGCAGGATCGGCGGGTTCTTCACCAGCGTCCGGGCGATGGCGACGCGCTGTTTCTCGCCGCCCGACAGTTTCAGCCCGCGTTCGCCCACCATTGTATCATAACGATCAGGCAGGCGTTCGATCAGCGGGGTCAGCGCGGCATCGCGCGCGGCCTGTTCGATCATCGCCTGATCCGCGCCCTCCGCCCCATAGGCGATGTTATAGGCGAGGCTTTCGTTGAACAGCACCGAATCCTGCGGAACAATGCCAATCGCGGCGCGCACGCTCGCTTGCGTGACTGTGGCAATATCCTCACCCCCCACCAGCACCCGGCCTTGCGTTGGATCGTAGAACCGGAACAACAGCCGCCCGATCGTGCTCTTGCCCGCGCCCGAAGGCCCGACGATGGCGAGCGACGATCCGGCGGTCACTTCAAAACTGAGGCCGCGCAAGATCGTGCGCCCCGGATCATAGCCAAAACTGACATTGTCAAACGCCACCGTCGGCCTGCGCACGATCAGCGCGGGCGCGCCGGGGGCGTCCTTCACCTCGATATCGGTATCGATCAGGCGGAACATTTCGGCCATGTCGATCAGGCCTTGCCGGATGGTGCGATAGACCCAACCCAGCACGTCCAGCGGACGGAACAGCTGGATCAGATAGGTGTTGACCAGCACCAGATCGCCAACCGTCAACGTGCCCTTGCTCCACCCCCACACGGTATAGGCCATCGCCACTGCTACCAACCCGTTGGTGATCACCGATTGGGCCATGTTGAGCAGGCCGACCGAGTTTTCCGACTTGATCGCCGCTTCGGCATAGGCGCGCGCGGCGTTGGCGTAGCGGGCTTCCTCGCGCGCCTCGGCACCGAAATACTTCACCGTTTCGTAATTCAGCAGCGAATCAACCGCGCGGTGCAGCGCCTTGCCATCAAGGTCATTCATCTCGCGCCGCAATTTGGTGCGCCATTCGGTGATCGCCCGCGTCACCCAGACATAGGCCACCACCGTCACCGCAGTGGCCGCAACCAGCTCAATCCCGAAATTGATGTAGAAGATGATCCCGACCGCGATCAGCTCGATGATCGTCGGTGCAATGTTGAACAGCAGGAAATACAGCATCTGATCGATGCTTTTGGTGCCGCGTTCGATGATCTTGGTGACTTCACCGGTGCGCCGCGCGAGGTGGAAACGCAGCGACAGGCGGTGCAGGCGGGCGAACACGTCCTCCGCCAGATTCAGCGTCGCCTGCTGGCCGACCCGTTCAAACGCGATATTGCGCAGATTGTCGAACGCCACCGCAGTAAAGCGCCCCAGCGCATATGCCACCACCAGCGCCAGCGCGACGGTAAGGCCCGCATCGACTGTTCCCGCCCCCGAACCCGACCCCGACATCGCGTCCACCGCGCCCTTATAGGCAAACGGCAGCGCCAGCGTTACGCCCTTGGTCGCCAACACCAACGCCATTGCGATCACGATCCGCAGCTTCAGCCCCGGATTATCCTTTGGCCACAGGTACGGCATGAAACGCCGCAGCGTCGCCCAGCTTTCGGCATCTCGGGCGCGAATGAGGGAATCGGCTGGCTGGTCTTTATCAGGTGGCATGTCGCGCCATCATGTGGGCGCACGGGGCGCATCCCGCAAGGCAGGCGGTTTAGAAGTCCGACCTGTATTGATTGGCGCGCTTTACCTCGCGCATCGTCCGGGCGATATCTTGCGGCACATCGAACAAAACCCGTTGGCGGGCAAAGTCGATCGCCACCCGGTCAAACAGCGCCAGATGCTGCATCCCCAGCGACAGCACCGGCCTGTTGGTAAAGCCAAGCGCGGCAAAGGCCGGGGTGTCGGCAAAGGTCAGCGGCACATCGGTAAGCGCCAGGCCCTGAATGCTGAGCGATCGGACGAAAGCCAGTTGGCCGATCAGATCAACGCCATTGACGTCGGTGGTGACGACCGCCTGCGCGCGTTTGGCCCGGATGCGGTCGCGCAGCGCGATGTTGCCCAGGCTCGATTGTGCGCCGGTGTCGATAATGACGGTCGCCCGCACACCTTCAACCAGCGCGTCGGTGATCAGCAGCTGGCCCAGTTTGTGGCGTGCCCGCACGATGATCTCGAACCCGCGGTTGCTCTGTTTAGCGGCGGCATCCTCGACTGCAATCGTGTGATTGCGGAAATCGATCAGCACGCGGAAATCCTGCAGGGCATCCAGCCCGATGATCCCGTCCGCCCCGACATGTTCGCGCATCAGTACCGGGGCGACGAAATCGGTGAAGCTGTTGCTGCCGAAGTCAATCCGCTCCACATTCGCCAGATCGACATTGCGGCGACTGGCCATGCCGACCAGCACCGCCGTTCCGGCCGGCGTAAGGTCAAGCGCAGAGCGAATCTCATGGGTGATCGCGGTCGCCTGGCTGCCGGTGTCGATCATGAAAGCAAACGGCCCGGTGCCGTTGACCGTTACGGGCAGGGTAAAACGGCGGTAGCGTTCCTGTTCCAGCGCCAGCACTTCGGCCGCAGGATCGATAATCCCGACAGCGACCGCCGATGTCCGGGTTTCCACCGGGGGCGGCGTGTCGGCTGCGGCGGGCGCCGCAGCTGCCAATATTGCGGCCAGCCCGATATTGAACGGCCCAAGCATCGTCATCTCCCATGCGGCGCGGCGCTATGACCGCGTCCGATGCGCAGAACTTACCACCACTTGGCGTGCGGCCCAAGCGCGGGAGTCGAATCAGCGAAAACCCCGGTTGATGCCGCGGCACGGATGAATCGCCTCCATCTGCCTGCATTGGGACACTGACCAAGGCCCAAGGGCGTCGATTCCAAGGTCATTTTGAGGGAATGACGGTGCAATCAGGCCCGCTTGCCACCTATGCGATGGACAATTGGCGCGTTGCAGCAACGAAAAAACCGCAGTTTTCTGGGAGTTTTGACCCTGTTTGAAATAAAATTGCAAAAACCCGTTGACCGAATCTGAGGTCGCCCATATATGCCCCTCACCGACGCGGCGCTGACGGCTTCAACCGCCACCGCAACGCTTGGTCGCCAACATAAACGGATAGCCGGTCCCCCGGTGTAAATCGGGGAAACCATCGCTGTCCGCTATTACTGTCTGGTGGCTCTTTGACATTGTTGGTTTTTGATGAAGGGACATGTGGGCGACGGCGCCCGGTCCGGGGACCTCAAGGCTCCGGTAACCGGTTAATTTAAGCCGATGCCACATCCGATCACGGGCTCCACGCCTGTCCGGATGATAAGCATGTTCATTCGTATCCATTACGTTTGACAGCAGGTATTGGCTCCTTGCAGCTCATGCCAGACTGGAGGGTGGGGTTTTCCCCATGCTAGTTTGGTGTGTGACACAACTTGAGAGTTTGATCCTGGCTCAGAACGAACGCTGGCGGCATGCCTAACACATGCAAGTCGAACGAGACCTTCGGGTCTAGTGGCGCACGGGTGCGTAACGCGTGGGAACCTGCCTTAAGGTTCGGAATAACAGTTAGAAATGACTGCTAATACCGGATAATGTCTTCGGACCAAAGATTTATCGCCTTTAGATGGGCCCGCGTTGGATTAGCTAGTTGGTGGGGTAAAGGCCTACCAAGGCGACGATCCATAGCTGGTCTGAGAGGATGATCAGCCACACTGGGACTGAGACACGGCCCAGACTCCTACGGGAGGCA
>Ga0209347_1000682_pt1 | contig 75093 bp, 93 predicted proteins | sample AutmiccommuBRH23_FD_187382 | JGI IMG/M metagenome (GOLD analysis project Ga0209347, IMG submission 187382) | Deep subsurface microbial communities from Mt. Terri, Switzerland - Autotrophic microbial communities BRH/23 (SPAdes) (version 2) | ecosystem: Environmental > Aquatic > Deep subsurface >... | reverse complement strand
TGATGGAGCACGGCATCATGAAGGCGGTCGACGAGAGCCAGATCGGCAAGACCGCCGCCGAACTCGCGGCCATCGCCTAACGCCGCAAACGCATAAGCGTCGGCCTCCCTATTCGGGAGGTCGACGTCGAAATTCTAAAATATGAAGGAGCCATCAAATGAGTGTTTCGCCGACATTGAGCGTCGCGGAGATCAAGGACCGCAACAAAGCGCTCATCGAAGAAGTTCTGAAGGTATATCCCGAGAAGACCGCCAAGCGCCGCGCCAAGCACCTCAACGTGCATCAAGAAGGCAAGCCAGATTGCGGCGTGAAGTCGAACATCAAGTCGATCCCCGGCGTGATGACCATTCGCGGCTGCGCTTACGCCGGCTCGAAGGGCGTCGTTTGGGGGCCGATCAAGGACATGATCCACATCAGCCACGGCCCGGTCGGTTGCGGCCAGTATTCCTGGGCCGCGCGCCGCAACTATTACATCGGCACGACCGGCATCGACACCTTCGTGACGATGCAATTCACTTCCGACTTCCAGGAGAAGGACATTGTCTTCGGCGGCGACAAGAAACTCGCCAAGATCATGGACGAGATCCAGGAGTTGTTCCCGCTGAACAACGGCATCACCGTTCAGTCCGAGTGCCCGATCGGCCTTATCGGCGACGATATCGAAGCCGTGTCGAAGGCCAAGTCGAAGGAATATGATGGCAAGACCATCGTTCCGGTGCGTTGCGAAGGCTTCCGCGGCGTTTCGCAGTCGCTCGGCCATCACATCGCCAATGACGCGATCCGCGATTGGGTGTTCGACAAGATCGCGCCCGACTCCGCGCCGCGTTTCGAGCCGACGCCCTATGACGTCGCGATCATCGGCGACTACAACATCGGCGGCGACGCTTGGTCCTCGCGAATCCTGCTCGAAGAGATGGGTCTGCGGGTGATCGCGCAATGGTCGGGCGACGGCAGCCTCGCCGAGCTCGAGGCGACTCCCAAGGCCAAGCTGAACGTTCTGCACTGCTACCGTTCGATGAACTACATTTCGCGCCACATGGAAGAAAAGTACGGTATTCCGTGGTGCGAATACAATTTCTTCGGGCCGAGCAAGATCGCCGAATCGCTGCGCAAGATCGCCAGCTATTTCGACGACAAGATCAAGGAAGGCGCCGAGCAGGTCATCGCCAAGTATCAGCCGTTGATGGACGCGGTGATCGCCAAATACCGTCCGCGTCTGGAAGGCAAGACGGTCATGCTGTTCGTCGGCGGCCTCCGCCCGCGTCACGTGATCGGCGCTTACGAAGACCTCGGCATGGAAGTCGTCGGCACGGGCTACGAGTTCGGCCATAACGACGACTATCAGCGCACCGCCCAGCACTACGTGAAGGACGGAACGCTGATCTATGACGACGTGACCGGCTACGAATTCGAAAAATTCGTCGAGAAGATCCAGCCCGATCTCGTCGGCTCCGGCATCAAGGAAAAATACGTCTTCCAGAAAATGGGCGTGCCTTTCCGCCAGATGCACAGCTGGGACTATTCGGGCCCGTATCACGGCTATGACGGTTTCGCGATCTTCGCGCGGGACATGGACATGGCGATCAACTCGCCGGTCTGGAAAATGACCAAGGCGCCCTGGAAGACTGAGGAAGAGCCGCTGCTCCAGGCCGCGGAATAAACCAGCGCCGGCGCGTTGCGAAGGCGCGCGCCGGCTCCCCCCAATGCATGACGCGAGGGTTCGACCATGCCGCAGAGCGCAGAACACGTCCTAGACCATTTCGACCTATTTAGAGGTCCCGAATACCAGCAGATGCTGGCGAACAAAAAGAAGATGTTCGAAAACCCCCGCGATCCTGCCGAGGTGGAGCGCGTTCGGGAATGGGCCAAAACCCCGGAATATCGCGAGAAGAACTTCGCTCGCGAGGCGTTGACGGTCAATCCCGCCAAAGCCTGCCAGCCGCTCGGCGCGGTCTTCGCCGCCGTCGGCTTCGAACAGACCATCCCCTTCGTGCATGGCTCGCAGGGATGCGTCGCTTATTATCGCAGCCATCTGTCGAGGCACTTCAAGGAGCCGAGCTCCTGCGTGTCCTCGTCGATGACGGAAGACGCGGCGGTGTTCGGCGGCCTCAACAACATGGTCGATGGGCTCGCCAACACCTACAACATGTATAAGCCGAAGATGATCGCCGTCTCGACCACCTGCATGGCGGAAGTCATCGGCGACGATCTCAACGCCTTCATCAAGACTTCCAAGGAAAAAGGTTCGGTTCCGGAGGAATATGATGTCCCCTTCGCCCACACCCCGGCCTTCGTCGGCAGCCATGTCACTGGCTACGACAATGCGCTGAAGGGCATTGTCGAGCATTTCTGGGACGGCAAGGCGGGCACGGCGCCCAAGCTCGAGCGGACGGCCAATGAGTCGATCAACTTCATCGGCGGCTTCGACGGCTACACGGTCGGCAACATGCGCGAAGTCAAGCGCATCTTCGGGTTGATGGGCATCGACTACACGATCCTCGCCGACAACAGCGAAGTCTTCGACACGCCGACCGACGGCGAGTTCCGCATGTATGACGGTGGAACGACGCTGGAAGAGGCCGCCAATGCGATCAACGCGAAGGCGACGATCTCGATGCAGGAATATTGCACCGAGAAGACGCTGCCGCTGATTGCCGCGCACGGCCAGGAAGTCGTCGCCTTCAATCACCCGATCGGCGTCTCGGCGACCGACAAGTTCCTGATGACGTTGTCGCGCATCACCGGCAAACCCATTCCGGAAGAGCTGGCGCGCGAGCGCGGACGTCTCGTGGACGCGGTGGCTGATTCGAGCGCGCATATTCACGGCAAGAAGTTCGCGATCTACGGCGATCCGGACCTTTGCCTGGGGCTTGCCGGCTTCCTCCTGGAGCTCGGCGCCGAACCGACGCATGTGCTGGCGACGAACGGCGGCAAGGCGTGGGCGGAAAAAGTGCAGGCGCTGTTCGACTCCTCGCCCTTTGGACAGAATTGCAAAGTGTATGCGGGCAAGGATCTTTGGCACATGCGCTCGCTGCTGTTCACCGAGCCGGTGGATTTCGTGATCGGCAACACCTACGGGAAATATCTGGAGCGCGACACCGGCACGCCGCTGATCCGCATCGGCTTCCCGATCTTCGATCGCCATCATCACCACCGCTATCCGGTGTGGGGCTATCAAGGCGGCTTGAACGTTCTGGTGTGGATCCTCGATCGCATTTTCGAATCGATCGACGCCACCACCAATGTGCCGGCGAAGAGCGACTATAGCTTCGACATCATCCGTTAAGACAATGCGGCTTCCGCCGCTTTGGCGGGAGCCGCGCCCTACTTGCAACGACCCGGTCCCACGTGAAGGAGCAGAGGCATGAGTTCGCTTTCAGCCACGATCCAGGACGTATTCAACGAGCCGGGCTGCGGCAAGAACGCGAACAAGTCAGAAGCCGAGCGCAAGAAAGGATGCACCAAGCAATTGCAGCCCGGCGGCGCGGCGGGCGGCTGCGCCTTCGACGGCGCCAAGATCGCCCTGCAACCCCTTACGGATGTCGCCCATCTCGTCCACGGCCCGATCGCTTGCGAGGGCAATAGCTGGGACAACCGCGGCGCGAAATCCTCCGGCTCCAATTTGTGGCGGACGGGCTTCACCACCGATATCAACGAGACCGACGTGGTCTTCGGCGGCGAGAAGCGGCTGTTCAAATCGATCCGCGAGATCATCGAGAAATATGATCCGCCGGCGGTCTTCGTCTATCAGACCTGCGTGCCGGCGATGATCGGCGATGATATCGACGCCGTGTGCAAAGCCGCCCGCGAGAAATTCGGCAAGCCGGTCATTCCGATCAATTCCCCGGGCTTCGTCGGACCGAAGAATCTCGGCAACAAGCTCGCTGGCGAGGCGCTGTTGCAACATGTGATCGGCACGGAAGAGCCGGAATATACGACGCCCTACGACCTCAATATCATTGGCGAATACAACCTCTCGGGAGAATTATGGCAGGTAAAGCCGCTGCTCGACGAGCTCGGCATTCGCATTATGGCCTGCATCTCGGGCGACGGAAAATATAAGGAAGTCGCCTCCTCGCATCGCGCCAAGGCGGCGATGATGGTCTGCTCCAAGGCGATGATCAACGTGGCGCGCAAGATGGAGGAGCGCTACGGCATCCCCTTCTTCGAAGGCTCGTTCTACGGCATCGAGGACAGCAGCGACTCGCTGCGCGAGATCGCGCGCATGCTGATCGAACGCGGCGCGCCCGCGGAATTGATGGATCGAACCGAGGCGCTGATCGCGCGCGAAGAGGCCAAGGCCTGGGCGGCGATCGCCAAATACAAGCCGCGCTTCGAGGGCAAGAAAGTGTTGCTGATCACTGGCGGCGTCAAATCCTGGTCGGTCGTCGCGGCGCTGCAAGAGGCGGGTCTCGAACTCGTCGGCACATCCGTCAAGAAGTCGACCAAGGAGGACAAGGAGCGCATCAAGGAGCTGATGGGCCAGGACGCCCATATGATCGAGGATATGACGCCGCGCGAAATGTACAAGATGCTCAAGGATGCGCGCGCCGACATCATGCTCTCTGGCGGGCGTTCGCAATTCATCGCGCTGAAGGCCTCCATGCCCTGGCTCGACATCAACCAGGAGCGCCACCACGCCTATATGGGCTATGTCGGCATGGTGAAGCTCGTCGAAGAGATCGACAAGGCGCTCTACAATCCAGTTTGGGCGCAGGTGCGTAAGGCCGCGCCTTGGGAAAAATCCGGCGACAATTGGCAAACCCGCGCGATGGCGCAGGCGGAAGCCGAGGCGGCGGCGCTCGCCGCCGATCCGGTGAAGGCCGAAGAGGTTCGTCGCGCCAAGAAGATTTGCAACTGCAAGAGCGTCGCGCTCGGGGTGATCGAAGATGCGATCCTCGCGAATAACCTCTCGACGGTCGAGGGGGTGCGCGAAGCCACCAATGCTTCCGGCGGCTGTGGCGCCTGCGCGATCCGCATCGAGGAAATCCTCGCGGAGAAGGCGACGCCGCCTCACGCGATCGCGGCGGAGTAGGGGAATGGCGAAGGTCTCCGTCACCAAGAAGGCGTGTTCGGTCAATCCGCTGAAGATGAGCCAGCCCATCGGCGGCGCGCTCGCCTTCATGGGACTGCGCGGGGCCATGCCGTTGCTGCACGGCTCGCAAGGCTGCACATCTTTCGGCTTGGTGTTGTTCACCCGGCACTTCAAAGAAGCCATTCCGATGCAAACCACCGCGATGAGCGAGGTCGCGACGGTGCTCGGCGGTTATGAAAATGTCGAGCAGGCGGTTCTGAATATTTACAACCGCACCAAGCCGGAGATCATCGGCATTTGTTCGACCGGCGTCACCGAGACGAAGGGCGACGACGTCGACGGGTACATCAAGACCATTCGTGAGAAGAACGTCGCGGTGGCGCATCTGCCGATCATCTATGTCTCAACTCCTGACTTTAAGGACGCCTTCCAGGATGGCTGGGAGAAGACTGTGGCGCGCATCGTCGAGACGATGGTCGATGCGCCAAAAAGCGCCGCGCGGCGCGATCCCGCCAAAATCAACGTTCTGCCAGGCTGTCACCTGACGCCGGGCGATCTCGATGAATTGCGCACGATCATAGAGGATTTCGGCCTGGAGCCGACATTTCTTCCGGATCTCGCCGGGTCGCTCGACGGACACATACCCGATGATTTCACGCCGACAACGATCGGCGGCGTCGGCGTCGAGGAAATTTCGACGATGGGGCAGGCGGGCTGGACGATCGCCATCGGCGCTCAAATGCAGCACGCCGCCGAGGCCATGCAAAAGAAGACCGGCGTTCCGTTCCGTCTGTTCGAGCGCTTGTGCGGGCTTGAGGCCAATGACGCGCTGATGGAATTCCTGGCTGAGATCAGCGGTCGGCCCGCGCCGATGAAATATCGCCGTCAGCGCGGCCAGCTCGTCGATGCGATGCTGGACGGTCATTTCCATATCGGCGGGCGCAAACTCGCCGTCGGCGCCGAGCCAGACTTGCTGAACGAAATCGGCGGTCTGCTGACTGAAATGGGCGCGCAACTGCGCGTCGCGGTGACGACGACGCAGTCGCCGGTGCTCGAACGACTGCCGACCGAAGAAGTGCTGATCGGCGATCTCGAGGACCTCGAGAATTTGGCGAAGAGCAATGACTGCGATCTGATGGTCACCCATTCGCACGGAAGGCAAGCGGCGTCGCGCTTGAAGATTCCCTTCTTTCGCATGGGCATTCCGATGTTCGACCGCCTCGGCGGCGGACATCAATTGATGGTCGGCTATCGCGGCGCGCGCGATCTGATCTTCGACATCAGCAATCTGCTGATGGCCGATCACGAAGAAAACCACGAACCGACACCCGACAGCTGGCGCGATGGCGTTGGCGCGTCGCACGCCGCAACCTCGCACTAGGGGCGAAAACGGAGGCGCTATGAAAGTCGCATTCGCAACCCAGGATTTGAAACGCGTCGACGCGCATTTCGGCTGGGCCAAGAACATCGCGATCTATGAGATTGGCCCGGAAGGTCATGAATTCGTCGAGGCCATCCAATTCGATGGCGACCTCAAGGAGGATGGCAACGAAGACAAGCTCGCGCCGAAGATCGACGCGATCAAGGATTGCGCCATTCTTTACGTCGCCGCGATCGGCGGCTCCGGCGCGGCGCGCGTGGTCGCCAACAATATCCATCCGATGAAGGTCAATCAGCCCGAGGCCATCTCAGACCTTCTCGACAAGCTTCAGGAAGTGCTGCGCGGCGTCCCGCCGCCGTGGCTGCGCAAAGCCCTGACCAAAGGCAAAGAGCGCGTGCTCGATTTCGAAGAGTGAGGAATGCCCATGTCTGAACCTACCGCCGTGCTCGAGAAAACTTCCGTCGCCGAGCTTCCTTTTATGAAGGAGCTCATCAAAATCTGGCGCGCCCAGGACACGCATGGGACCTGGGAGACGAAGAGCGATCTCGATCTTCTGGCTCCCTATGTCCTCGACAAAGAAGCGCGCCGCGCGCTGCCGATCATCGGCGATCCCGATCCCGAAACTATTTGGCGCATGGAGCTTTTCTTTAACGCTGTCGCGCTCTCCATCGAACGCGCCACCGGGGTCATGATCTCGCCGATGCTGAAGATGAGCCACGAAGGCTTCGGCCGCATGGTGCTGATCGGCGGACGGCTGATTGTCGTCAACAAGCAGTTGCGGGACGTGCATCGCTTCGGATTCGACAGCTTCGAAAAGCTCGCGGCGGAAGGCGACAAATATGTGCAGTCCGGCGTCGAGATGATCGAAAAATTCCCAGACGTCGCAAAATACTGAGGTGAACAATGAGCGAGATCGACGATCTGAAGGCGCAAATCAAAAAGCTCTCGGCAAAGGCCATGCAGGCTAAAATGGATCTTCATGATCTGTCGGAAGAATTGCCGATCAATTGGACCACCATTCCCGAGGTTGCGCAAAAAGCGCATGAAGCTTTCGCCGAGTTGGAGGAAAAACGCGCGAAGCTGAAATCTCTGGAGACGGTCTAACTCGAGAAAGAAAGTTTACGGCCATGTCACAGGCGACTCGCGATGGGCGCGATTGGTGTCCGGAATACCTTGTTGCGATTGATCCGGGAAAATGCATCGGCTGCGGACGCTGCTACAAGGTGTGCGGTCGCGAGGTGATGACCCTGAAAGGGTTGAACGAGGACGGCGATCTGGTCGCGCTCGACGACGACGAGGACGACGAGGTCGAAAAGAAAATCATGGTGATGAACGACATCGGCGCCTGCATCGGCTGCGGCGCCTGCGCGCGCGTGTGTCCCACCAATTGCCAGACCCATGCGGCGGATGAGGTCGCGCTGGTCTAAGAAAAAATGCGAGCCCCTACCGAGGGGCTCGCATGAACGAATTCCATCGCCGCGATAACTTAATTTGGATTACTCGATGCCCTGTTCGCGCGCCTTCCACATGGCGGCGATGCGGAATCGTTCCGCGATTGCAATCGGATCGGCCAGCATCATCGCCTGAGCGTCGGCCAGCGCCTTCCTGACAATCTCCGTCTCTTGCGCGTTCAGCGCCACGCGGCCGGCGACATGGGTAGCGTCCGGCATGATCGACCAGATTTTTCGCTTGGCGGGATGCATCTTCACCTCGGTGAGGTCGACCGCTTCGAGAACGCCGTCAAGATAAAGCGCAAAGCCTTTGACTTCGAGTTTTCGTCCATCTTCGGTGATCTTCACGAGAGTCGTCATCGTTGCTCTTCCTGTTGCGCGAGCCAGCCGTAGCCGCCCTGATCCCAGAGTTGGGCGAGCAGCCGATCGGCGTTCCAATCCGGATATTGGGTCTTCAATTCGTCGTAGTCCTGGAGAAATCGCGCGGCGTCGTCGTCGCGCAGTTCGGCGATCATCTTGTCCGCCTTGTTGTGGAGCGTGAAGCGCGATCGATCGGGCGCGGACGAGAGCGCATATTCTTCTCCCGTTTCGAGGGGAAGGTCGTCGTCGAGACCGCTCACGCGCTGCACTCCGGTTAAGCCGCCGCCGCCGCCGCTTCGTCGGCGCGCTCCCACTCAGCCCATGATCCGTCGTATACGGGGACATCGGCGCGCCCAAGGAGATAGAGCGCCAATGCGTCCATGCAGGATGTCATGCCCGAGGCGCAGGTGGTGACGATCGGCTTGCCGAGATCGACGCCAGCCGTTTCAAACCGCGCGCGTAGCGCCTCGGCGTCGAGGAGCACGCCCGTCTGCGGATCGACAAGATCCGCCCAGGGCACGTTCACGGCGCCAGGCATATGGCCGAGCTTCTTGAAGGGAAACACGTCGGCTTGCGAGCCGTCGAATTTGCCCGGCCCACGGGCGTCGACGATCTGTTCGCCGCCGCTTGCGACGGCGCTTTTCATCTGATCGAAGCGGCGGACGAGCTCCGGCCGGAACTTTGGCGTGAAGGTCTTGGGTTGCGGTCGTACCGGCGACATTTCGGTTGGATGTTTGGCGGCGACCCATTGGTTGAATCCGCCATCGAGCAGAGCGACATTGTCGCATCCGAACACGCGGAACATCCACCACACGCGCGCCGCCGCCGAGCCGCCGAAGAGCCGGTCGTAGACGATCACGCGGTCGCCGTCGCCGACGCCGAGCAGTCCGACCTTTTTGGCGAAGTCCGCCTCACTGGGCAACATGTGCGGCAGATCGGAATTCGGGTCGGCGATATGGTCGATATCGAAATGCACTGAGCCCGGCAAATGACGGCCGCGATATTGATTGCGGCCGTCGAGGTTGGTGCTTGGATGATGCCATGTGCAGTCGAGAATGCGAATGTCTTCGTCGCTCAGATGCTCGGCGAGCCATGCCGCGCTGACGAGCGCGCCGGTCAGGGTTTCAGCCATGGGTCGGACCTCTTGTCTGCAAGTTCACAATTGTCGCGCCTCGGCGCGCGTCAGGGCGCGACGGGAAGCGGATAACCGGACCGCGGACGCGTGCCGTAATAGTCGGGCCGCTCCGGCCAATCGCCTTGCTTGATGGTGAATTTGACCACCTTCACCGGAGCGCCGGGAGAGCAGGAGACTTCGGCGAATTTGATTTCGCGATCGCCGCTTCCGGCGGAAAAATCGGCGACGACCGTGCCGTCGGCCTTTCGCGCGCGCGCGAATCCGGGCGTGCCGGTCGTGCTCGCCGGAACGGTTTCCGCGGCGAACAATGGCGTTTCAGCGCCGTCGGTCGAAGGACCAAACGCCGGCGAGGCGAAAGTGAAGACCGCGAGCACGCCGCTACGGTCGACCGCGATGTCCGCCGTCGCCGGGCGCGCGACGGAGTAGACGGTCAACGTGCCGCCGCTCAGCAATTCCTTTAACTCGTCCGGCGAGCAGTTGGCGAATTCGGTGGCCAGATTCATCTTCGACTCCTTAGCTGTGCAACTCCAGCCGGGAGGTTCAAGTTTCGTGCCATGACGCTTTATCGCTCTAGAATTTAGAATTCGTCGAAAAGCTTGCACATTAATTGCTATCCCTCCTTCGAACAGGGAGCGGACGACGACATGTTGGACGTGGCGATTATCGGCGGCGGTTTATGCGGCTTGGCGTTAGCGCGAAGGCTCAGCCAACGCGGACGAGAGGTCGCCATCTTCGAGGCGCGCGATCGCCTCGGCGGGCGTATTCTCACTGTGGCGCGCGGGAACGGCGCCGGTCTGGATCTTGGACCGACGTGGTTTTGGCCAAAGACACAGCCGCTAATCGCGCAGCTCGTCAAGGAATTGGCGCTGCGGGATTTCCCGCAACATGACGAAGGCCCCGTGCTGCATTTGCGCGAGGCCGAGAAAAGCGCCGAACGCATCGAAGACAAGCGTCTCTATGACGACGCGCGTCGTCTGCATGGCGGAATGACGAGTTTGGTGAAGGCTTTGGCCGGCGCCTTGCCCGCGGCCGCGATCCATCTCGGACATGAGTTGGCCGGGCTGCGCGATTGCGGCGACCATGTGACGCTAGCCTTCAAGACCGGCGAAGAACCCATGGAGATTGCGGCGCGCCGCGTTGTTCTGACGGCGCCGCCACGCTTGCTGCGCGAAACCGTCAGCTTCACGCCGCCTCTCGACGACGCGACCGACCAAGCCATGCTCGGCGCCGAGACCTGGATGGCGGCGCAAGCAAAGGTCGTGTTGGAGTATCGCGACGCTTTTTGGCGCGAGCAGAATCTCTCCGGCTCCGCATTCGTCACGCATGAGCAAGCCGTGATCGGCGAAATCTTCGACGCCTGCGACGCCGCGGCCGGGCTTCATGCGCTGGGCGGGTTTCTCGCCCTGGACGCGGGCTTGCGCGAGGCGTTTGGCGTCGGCCTGCCAATGCTGCTTGAGAGTCAAATTTGCAATGTGTTTAGCCTGAATGTCGAACCGCTGCACATCCACTATCAGGATTGGGCGACGGAGCGGCTCACCTGCAGCGCGGCGGATCGCACGCAGCACAGCGGCGACGGTTCCCACGACGTGGCGAACCCGCTGTTGCGGCAATCGCTGTGGGACAAGAAGCTGTTTCTCGGCGGCGCCGAGACCGCGGCGCGCAACGCCGGCTATCTGGAGGGCGCTTTGGACGCCGCGAGACGGATCGAGCGCGCCTTGGCGGCGCTCGATGCGAAAAAGGCGACCTCAGGCGACGAGCTCTTCGACGATATGCCGGTGAATGAGGCGAGTCTGGCGCGCTTCTCGGCTTGGGTGGACGCCCGCGCCGACGAGGTCTTTGAAAATTATCGCCGGCGGCTCAACCGCGCCTTGGCGTCGCAAGAGCACGACAATGTCACGCAGGTCGCGCTGCTCGGGGCAATGGAGGAGATGTTCCAGCAGGCGCTGCGGCTGTTGGAGACGCTTCCCTTCGACATGGACGACGTCGCAATTGAACGCGGCCGCGCCGCGCTGACGCCGCGCATCCAAAAGCCTTTTGGCGACTTGCTGCAATCGATCATGGACGATGTGGTCGCCTTCAACCAGACGTCCTGCGCGCTTTCGAACTTTCCGGGCGAACATAAATTGTCGCAGGAATACACCCGCGTGATCATGCAGGACATCGCCGCGGCCTGGCGGGAATTTTCGCTTGCGGCGAACGGATTGTTGCTGGCGAAGCGGCGCGAAGCGCACAGGCAGGAGATGTCGGGATGAGCGAGCAGGGAACGACGATCGGGCAGGACGATGCGGCGCCGGAAGTCGTCGTCTACGCCTTTTGCGCGATGAGCGACATTCCGAGCCAGAAGGCGCGGGGCTTCAACCTCGTGCGGCTCGACGAGAATGGCGAAGAAAAGCCCTTCCCGATCGTCGTCGTGCGCTGGGGAAAGCAAGTGTTCGGCTATCTGAACAAATGCCCGCACGACGGCGTCAATCTCGATTGGGAGCGCAACACGTTCCTCGAACCCAATTACGGGCTGCGCCTGATGTGCGGCAAGCACGGCGCGCTGTTCGAACTTGGCACCGGCATGTGCCTCGAGGGACCTTGCAAGGGACGCAGCCTTGTCCCGGTCCATCTCGTGGTGGTCGACAACGATATCTGCGTTGTTGGCGTCCCACTGGCGGAGGATGTCGACGAAGACGCCGAGGAGGGCGAATGCGCAGGCGAATGAAGCGGCGTTGATGCGTTGAGGCGTCGATCCCAACCCCCCTCGCCAATTGCAGCCTCCTCTCGCGCGTCTGGCGCGGACCGCTTCACTAAATGACGGCGCGTTCAGAGTAAAATACGAATAGAGGGCGGCGGTCGGGATCGGCGTTCCCGCCGACCGCCGGCTCCAGGCGCGATCGCGTCAAACCGGACGGTTTTCGTTGCGGTTCTTGACCGGCTCCATGCGCTCGACGCCCTGCTGATAGGCGATGACTTCATAGGCGTCGTTGAATTTCATCGCCGTGTCGAGAAGAACGTCGAGCTTGCCGGCGGTGTCGAGCTTCTTGATGTCGTTCTTGTCGACCATGGCGAGATCCATCATCTCCTTCCATACCGTCGACTCGTCGCAGGGCAGCACGTTGTAGGTGATCTCGCCGATCTTGACGCGATATTTCGAGAGCAGGTCGATATTGTTGCAGAACATGAAGTAAGCGCCCGTCGGCGAGAGGAGATCGCCGATCACTTCATGGGCGGTTTCGAGATAGGCGAAATTATGCAGATAGCCGGCGAGGATTGGGATCGTCGCTTCGCCTTCGTTGGCGATGGTCAGCACCTGTTCAATGGAAAAATCCGGCGGTCGTTTCTCGTCGGCCACCTGCGCCTGGAATTTGAGCGCAATGTCGCCGCGAAATCCGAAACGCCCCGGCTTGCCGGTCGGCGCCTTAAGCACTGCGTTGAGCAGGCGGCCCTCCCGATCCAGCCGAGCGAGGGCAGTCTTCTCAATTTGAGTCATCGACAGTTCTCCGCTTTGAAATCCGTACGCAGCATCCGCGCGGGGGATCCCTTGTTACGGCGTGCGTCATGCAAAAACTTCGCCGCAGCTTTTAAGCCATTGCCGGGCCAGCGGCGCTCTTGAAGCGACACGCCGCCAACGGCCATGTCCGAAACAAGACAAAACCCGCCGGTATTGCGGGATAGCAATGCCATTCAATGCCCAATTGTTGCGGCACATGATTTGCTTTGACGGGTGCAGCCGCATTTTGACCCTGGAAGAGCGACATGATCAACCTGACCGACAGCGCCATAAATGCAGTGCAAACCGCCATTACCAGCGCCGCAGATCCAGTTGATGGGCTGAGGATCATGGTGGAGGCCGGCGGATGCGCCGGCTATCAATACAAGATGGGTCTCGTGCGCGAAGCCAGTCCCGACGATACGGTGATTGAGCGCAACGGGGTGAAGGTGTTCATCGACAACACCAGCCATGAACTGCTGACGGGCACGACCATCGACTATGTCGTCGCGGTGCAGGGATCCGGTTTCACCTTCGACAATCCGAACGCGCAGTCGAGCTGCTCCTGCGGCAAGTCTTTCGGATAAATCCGGCCCGACTTCACAATTTGCAAGAGAGCGCGTCCGGGAGACGACGCGGCGGAAGGACCAAGCGATGTTGCACGACGCACAGAAGAACGAAGAAGCCGGCCAGCTCGAAGCGGCGCCCTCGCCTGAGCGCGAGCAAGTCATTCGGGCCGTCATCGACGAGATTCGTCCCAATCTGCGTCGCGACGGCGGCGACTGTGAGCTCATCGAGATCTGCGGCAACAAAATCATGGTGCGGCTCACCGGGGCCTGCGTGCTCTGCAAATTGAGCAGCGCGACGCTCGAAGGCATTCAGGCCAAGCTCATCGAAAAGCTCGGTGAATTCGTGCGGCTGGTGCCGGTGCCGGGTGCCGCGGCGCGTCATTAGCGAGAGTGTCGATGCGGCGCGTCTATCTCGACAATAACGCGACGACCCGCACCGACCCCGAGGTCGTGGCGAAGATGCTGCCGTTTTTCGGCCAGGAATTCGGCAACGCGTCCTCGTCGCACGGCTTCGGCGTCGAAGTCTCCGCCGCTGTGCGAGAGGCGCGGCGCGCTGTTCAGGCGCTTCTTGGCGCCGCCTATGATCACGAAATCGTGTTCACCTCAGGCGGTACGGAATCCGACAATGCGGCGATCATGGCGGGGCTCGCGGCTCGCGAGGGCCGCGACGAGATCGTCACCACCGCCGTGGAGCATCCGGCGATCCTGTCGCTTGTCGAGCATCTGCAAAACACGCGCGGGATCACCGTGCATCTCATTGGCGTCGACGCGCATGGGCGCATCGATCTCGACGCGTTTCGCGCGGCCGTCGGGCCGAAGACTGCGGTCGTTTCGGCCATGTGGGCGAACAACGAAACCGGCACGCTGTTTCCCGTCGAAGAACTCGCGCGTATCGCGCATGAGGCCGGCGCATTGTTCCATACCGACGCCGTGCAGGCGGTGGGCAAGATTCCAATCGATCTCAAGGCCACCCAGATCGACTTCCTTTCGCTCTCCGCGCACAAGTTGCACGGCCCGAAGGGAATCGGCGCGCTCTATGTGCGTAAGGGAACGAAATTCGCCCCATTCATTCGCGGCGGCCATCAGGAGCGCGCGCGCCGCGGCGGGACGGAGAATACGCCGGGCATTATCGGCCTCGGCGCCGCCGCCGAATTGGCCCGACAGCGCCTGCAAGACGACGCCGCCCATATCGCTGTCCTGCGTGACAGGCTTGAACGCGGCATAATGGAACGGATCGGACAGTGTCGGATTTCCGGCGACGTCGACAACCGGCTTGTCAACACCTCCAACATCGCCTTTTCGGACATTGAGGGCGAAGCGGTGCTGACCCATTTGGATCGCGCCGGCGTCGCCGCCTCCACGGGATCCGCCTGTACGGCCGGATCGACCGAGCCTTCACACGTGCTGCGCGCGATGAATGTGCCGGAAGAGGCGTTGCACGGCGCCATCCGCTTCTCCTTCTCGCGAGAAAACACGACCGAAGAGGTCGACAACGTGCTGGAGACGCTGCCCGGCATCGTCGCCAAGCTCAGGGAAATCGCGCGAGCATCGCGTCAGACGGATGCGCAGCTGCTCACGAACTAGCGCGGGTGTGCGATGACCGCGTCAAAGGAGTCGATGTAATGAAGATTATGATCCGCCGTTCGCCCGAGACCGGCTTGTCGATCTATGTTCCCAAGAAGGACCTGGAAGAGCCGATCGTCGAAAGCGAGCATGAAAGCTTGTGGGGCGGCTGGATCAAAATCGCCAACGGCTGGATTCTCGATCTGCCCGAAATGGCGGCCGGCACGTCGCTTCCGATCACGGTCAATGCGCGCAAGCGCGGCGAAGCGGAGTGAACGCGATGAACGCGCCATTTGATAGCTATGTCCTCCTCGAAGGCGAGAAGGCTGAGGAGGCGCTCAGCACAATTGCGGCAGAGCTGAAGACCGGCGCCATTATCCCCTATATTGGGCCTGGCTTGACGCAGCTCACGCCGACCGACGTGCCGATGACGCCCGAGGCGCTCGCTGCATTCTTCGGGACAAAGGTGGCGCTGCCAAAGCGCGCCAAGGGCAACGCTTGGGCGAGCGCGCAGCACATCGAAAGCATGAAGCACCGCTCGACCGTTTCGGCGTTGATGTCGCAGGCGTTCAACGACAGCATCGCGCCGACCCCGCTGCACCTCTATCTTGCGTCGCTGCAGCTGCCGATGATCGTCGATAGCTGGTATGACGCGACGATGCGTTCGGCGCTCGAGGGCCAGAGCGACTGGGGCGAGATTCAAGGAATCACTCGCGCGGGCATCGGCGAGGACCGTTGGTATCGTTTCTATGAAGCCGATGGGACGGAAACCACCAAGGAAAAAGCCGAGTCCTGGAAGACGATTCTCTACAAGCCGCATGGGGGCATTGCTCCCGCCAAGAATTTTCTGATCTCCGATGCCGACTACGTCGAAGTGCTGACGGAGATTGACATCCAGACGCCCTTGCCGGACGCGGTCAAGAATCGACGGTCCGAGCGCAGCTTTCTGTTCGTCGGCTGTCGCTTTCACGATCAGTTGTTGCGCACTTATGCCCGGCAGATCATGAAGCGCTCCACGACGACGCATCACGCGATCGTCGATTCCGCGGCGCTGACCAAGAATGAGCTGAAGTTCCTCACCATTCAAGGCATCATGCCGATTGCGCTGCCGCTTGAGCGCGCTTGCGAGATCTTGATCGGCGGTTAAGACCGAGCGTCGCGGCAGGCGATCTACCGGGCGCAAATATACTTGCGCTCGGCAAGATTCGTTGGGCCCGCTTGCGGTCACGCGTTCAGCTAACAGCGCACTGAGACAATTTCAACCGATGTCAAATTTCTGACATCGGCTCGCCGGCGCCGGCGCATTTTGCTGTCTCCACGCCCCTATCGAACAAACTCCGGACGCCGCAGCGTGGCACGCATGTTGCCTCTAGTTCGGAACGATTCTTGGCGGCTCGAGCAGGGGGTCGCCATAGCAGGCCAGCAGTACGGAAGAAGACAGCGATGAGCAACATCGTTCGCGACAGCGAAGTTTGTGAATTGACCGCGCCGCCCGTCTTTTCTTTTGGCGAGAAGGTAAAGGCGAAGCGCACGATCCGTAACGATGGGACCTACGCCGGCAAGGAAATCGGCGAAATTCTCGCCAAGAAGGGTGAAGAAGGGTACGTCGTAAGCATCGGCACCTTCCTTCAACAATTTTACATCTACGGCATCGAGTTCACGGAAAGCGGCAATCGGGTCGGCATGAAGCGCAAGGAGCTCGAATCCGCCAATCCACGAGATGACGTCGATCTCCCGCTGCCTTGAGGAGGGTGAAATTGTTTGAGCCGCGACTGCCAAAATATCAGTGGGGTCAGAGAGTGAAGACGCTCGTCGACCTGATCAATGACGGAAGTTTTCCCGACGCGCAGCCGGAAGCGCTGCTCGTCGCCAACGGCGGCTTGGGCGAAATCGTTCAAGTCGGATCGCATACCGATTCGAATACGCCGATCTACCTCGTGGAGTTCAGCGACGGCCGCGTCGTCGGTTGTCTCGAGGAAGAGATCGCGCCTTTGTAAAAGGAGCGGTGGCGCGCATGCAACCGACGGTCGGCACGATGTTTGGCGGCGCCGCATCGCCGCAGCCGAACGAATTCGACTACAGGCGCATCGCGCGTGCGTTGGAGCAACGGCGGCGCTACCGCTATGTCACGCCGACCGTTCTCAAGACCGCGAACGGCTATCGCATTCAAAGTCCGTGTTGTTCGCGGAACGTTGATCCCGACGGGGGCGTCATCGACATCGCCTTGGTGCTCTTTGACGAACGCAAAGGCAGCTGGCGCCTTCTTCGCAAGGACCACGCAATCGGCGTGTGGGAGCTAGATAGCGAGTTTTCACGTCTTGCAGAGTTGCTCGAGCATCTCAAGGAAGACCCCGAGCGGCGCTTCTGGCAATGAGTGCGATCTCGAAAGAGGATAGATCATGGCGATTAGCGACGTGGAATTGACGGAGATCGAAAGACTGCTCGGCGCCGAGGGAACGCCGCAGTTGTCCGAACTGCGCGCAAAATTTTCCCATCTCTCCTGGACGCGCTGCGACGTGTCGGACGTGATCGAAGCGCCCTTCCGCAGCTTTCCGCACTGCGACGTGCATTTGCTCGACGGCGGCGATCATTGCGTGACGGTCACCGACGATCCGACGCGCGCCACCGGCGTCGTCGTCGCCTTTCGGAGGGCTTAGCAATGAATGCGCAGGTCGAAGCGGCCAACACAGTTGACGCAGAGCCGCATGCGGCCGCAGCCGGCGGCGATCTCATTCCGCTGTCCGATCCCGACATTACGCTCGCCGACATCGCGGCGGTTGAAGCGGTTCTGCGTTCGAGCCGCTTGTCCAACGGACCGGTGACGGAGGCCTTCGAATCGGCCTTCGCCGCCTATCTTGGGCGTAAATACGCCGTGGCCGCGCCCAGCGGCACGATGGGGTTGCTGCTCGCGCTCGCCGCCTATGAGATTGGTCCCGGCGACGAAGTCATCGCCTCTCCGCATTCCTTCCGCGAAACCGTGCATGCGATCGCGCTTGCCGGCGCCAAACCGGTATTCGCCGATATCGACTATTGGTCGGGCGTCATCGCGACTGGGAAGATCGAAGCGCTGATTACCGACAAAACGCGGGCGATCGTCGGGGGAAACGCCAATGGCCATCCCGCCCAATGGGCGGAACTGCGCGACATCGCCAATAAGCATCGGCTCATCCTCCTCGAAGACTCCACGGAAGCCATCGGCTCCAAATACAAGGGCGCGCTTGTCGGCACGTTTGGCGACGCGTCGGTGTTCGATTTCTCGCAGCCCGGGCCGCTGGTCTGCGGCGAAGGCGGCATGGTGGTCACCGACGACGTCGACGTCGCCGTGGCGATGCGGCGATTCCGGGCGCATAAACCGAGCGAGAAAGCGTCGGTCGTCGTGGGCTCAAGCGCGCCCTACCAGGCGACGATGAGCGACATCAGCGCGGCGCTGGGCCTGGCGCAACTAGGCAGGCTCGAGGAGATTCTCGAAAAGCGCAAGCTCATCGAGCACTACTACTTCAAGCACGTCAAATCCTTTGAAGGCATCAAGGATCCCTTCATCGGGCCAGAGGTCGACGAGGTGCACTGGTTTCTTTACGTCGTCCATCTCGGCACGCGCTTTAGCAAATCCAGCCGGGACTCGATCGTCGAAGATCTGCTCGTCGAAAAGGTGGAGGCCGCCGCTTACAGCAATCCGTTGCATACGCAACGGCGCTATTTCGACTATGGATATCGCCGCGGCAGCTTTCTCGTCGCCGAAAAGGTCGCCGACCGCGCCGTCGCGATGCCTTTCCATGTCCATCTCCAAGAGCGGCAAATCGCCTTCATCGTGCAGACGATGAAGGAAGCGTCGATCAATGTCGGCGCCGGCGCCGCCATCTACTAACCGTCTCGATCCCAACCAGGAGTATAGAAATGCCGACCGTAACCATCATGCCGTCAGGAAAGACGGTGGACGCCGCCGAGGGCGCGACCTTGCTGCAGATCATCATGTCGAGCGGCGAGGAGATCAATCATAAATGCGACGGCAAGGCGGAGTGTGGTTCCTGCCACATCTTCGTGCATGAAGGCCGTAAGGGCATTTCGAAAGTGGCGCGCGAAGAAAACGAGCGGCTCGACACCATCGTCGGCGTCGGCTCGAAGTCCCGCTTGGCCTGCCAGGCGAAAATCCTCGGCACGGAAAACATCAAGGTCGAACTGCTCGGCTTCTCGTCGGGCTTCTAACGCAGGAGGGAGAAATGTCTTCCGATATCGTCTTGCTTCATGTCCGTTTTGCGGCCGACGGAAGCGTCGCGGAAATCAGCGAACGGCCGGCGCCGAATTCGGCGCAGGCGTGGTTTGATTGGGTCAGCCTGAACGTGCCCGACGTCTATCAGGGACTTTCTGGCGGTCGTGGCGTGTTCCGCATCACGCGCGAAAAGCTCGAAGAGCTGCGCGCGGGGATCGCCGCGAAGAATGCGGCGGCCTGAGTCGCCCCCGAGAATCGCTTGAAAAAGCTCCCTTCCCCAGAAAATTTCTTGCGGAAGGGAGCTGGACTTACGTCAGAAATGTTTCGGCAAACCGCGCGCGTTTTTCGTCCGTGTCGAGGCCCTTGGCGATAGGCCATTTGTTGTCATAAAAAAGCGTATTGACGGCGCGGGTGACTTCCTTGCCCCGCAAATACCAGCGCATCACGCCATCAGGAAAAATCACCGCCGGGCCGTCTTCACGATGCACGACGCCGTCTTCGACGTTGATGTGCGTCCCGGCATAGAGGTAGCAGCCGGCAAGGCGTGAAAGATCGTCTTGATTGCGTTCGTCAACCTGGAGCATGACCACTTTTCGCCTCCGCTGAAGCCATCGATGTGAACAACCGAAGCAATAATCGCGCTTGGGGGGTCATCCGGCAAGAATAATGCTTGTTCGCACGTCGGACTCGGCGCGCCGACGAATGTTGTCTTTCGGACGCTATCGGAGGCTAAATTTCCGCCTCAGGCGATGCGCTGGCGGGCGAGCGGACGGACGTTCGACGAGGATGGTGGAAATGCAGGACGGTGTGAATGTCTACGTCATTTGCGCGCTCGACAGTCTGAGGCGCGGACAAGCGACTCCCTTCAGCCTGTCGCGCGTTACAGAAGACGGAGAGACGCGTCCCTTTTCGATTTTCGTCGTACGGACAGAGAAGGATCACTGCGTCGGCTATGTCAACATCTGCCCGCATCAGGGCTCCTGGCTGAATATCGGCGACGGCAAATTTTTCAGCGACGACGGACAAAGATTGCGTTGCGGCAGGCATAAGGCCGAATTCGACCTGGAGACCGGCGTGTGCGTCAAAGGGCCGTGCATGGACAAAATGATCGAGCCCGTCGCGCTCGTGGTGATGGACGGCGATGTGTGCCTGTGCGGGGTCAAACTCGCCGAGGAAGAGATTTCAGACGACGACGATCTCGACGAAACCATGGAGATCATGATCCATCCAGGCTGAGTGTTCCTGCGGATGGCGACTATGAAAGGCGCACGATGACCGTGGCTGAATTAATCTTGAAGCTGGCGGCGTTGCCGCAGGAGGCGGTGGTGCTGATCGACAGCGACGGCGGACTTTCTCGCGTGAGCGGATTGGACTTCATCGAGGGTCAGGGGCCGGGCGCGCCGGCGGAAGTCATCCTCGCGCCCAGCCTCGACGAATGAAGCGACAAAGCTCTCTCGTCCAGGCCTGATGGTTTTATTCCGCGCTGGCGGGCGCTTCGCCCTGCAGCGGTATGCCAAAAAAGGCCTCGTCTTCGCCGCCCCAGGCTTTGTGTAGCGCGAAAGCTTCGCGCCAAATTATTTGCTCCGCTTCCGTCGCCGTGCGATGGGTCACCTTCCCTGCCGGCTTTTCGGCGAGCAGAAACGCCTTGCCGTTGCGCAAGAATCGATTGAGATCCTTGGTGTCGACAGGGCGTACGATGCAGCGTGGGTTTTCGTCTATCAGAATGGTCGTCGGCAGCATGAGCGCAACTCCCGTTGGGCTGGATCAGAATCCTTCCGCTTTGCTCCCCCATGGATGCGAGCCGGGGACCAGCGGCGCCTTGATGCCTGCCTTTTCAATGTCGGCGAGGGTTTTGTAATAGGTGCCTTCATGCATGAGCGCGCCGCTCTTGGTCATGATCGCCACATAGCGCGCCACCGTATCGGCTTCGCATAAATAGCCGCCGCCCGGATCGCTTGTGCTGCGCGCATTGCCGTCCCAGTCGATGAAATAGCCTTCCACAGACATGTGCCCTCTCGCTTTGGCGTTGAAGTCTGGCGCCGGAAAGGAGCAAGTTTCTTGCCAGGGCCTCAGCGCCGCCGCAGGGAACGAGACTTGCTTGCCAGGGGAACGTTCGCGCGCAAAGCATCCTAAGCGCGCAATGAAGGAGAAGCAGGTGGCTGACCTCGAGCATAGAAATGCGTCGCTCGACGACATGAAGGACCTTTGGGCGTTGATGCGGCAGACGGCTGCCGACATTCCGTGTCCGATCGAAAGCGAAAGCGATCAGGAGCGGGCGCTGACGGAAATCATGAAATGCTGCACGGCGGAATTTTCGCCCGTCGTTCTCGATGGGAAGCGCAACGTCGTCGGGGCCTTGCTAGCGCGTCGCGACGAACTCGATTGGGGACTGCGCAACCTTGAAACAATCAACGTCTCGTTGGCGGCGGTGTCGGCCAGCCATCGCGGGAATGGGGTCTTCAAAACGCTGATCGAAGCGATTCTGAAACGTAACGCGCCGGTCTATATCGAAGTGAAAGCCGGCGATGCGCAGGGGCTCGCCGCGGAACTCAAAGGCTGCGGCTTCTCCTTGACCAAGACGGAGGACGGCGCGGAACTCTACAAATGGGAGCCGGCGACGGAAGCCAAGGCGGCTTGACGGGTTTATTCGACGCTCCGTGGCAAAATCGCCGCTCAGACATGGCTCCTGGCTCAGTCGTCCTGCGCGCCATAATCGGCGTAGGCCTTTTCCAGCAGGGCGAGGCAGGTCTTGAGACGCCGATACTCCGCCTTGTCGACAAGGATGTTCTCCGCGCCCGGCGCCGCGCCGGGCGCGCCCTCCTTGGCCGCCTGGATCGCCTCGAACATCGCGGCCTGCAGACGGAATATGCGCTCGCTGGCCCGTTCCAGATAAGGCAGCGGATTGGCGCGGATATTCGCCTCATGCAGCGCGTCGAGCTCCAGCAGTTTGCCGAAGCGCCGCTCCGTCAGGCGGTTCGACAAACCGAAATCATGTTCGATGACGCTCATGATCCTTGCTCCTGTATTGGCCGGACCCATGCCCAGATTTGGGAGGGATTGAATCCATGCTTTTCGGGCGCGCAACGCATGGCTCGTCAATTGCACAGCCAGGATGCGTCGCTGAGACAACGCGGTTTTGCAAGGCGCGCGCCAGACACGGAGGCGATGGATGAACGAACTCTACGCGATTTGCCAGACGGGCGAGATCGAGGACGGGGACGCTGCCGGATTCGTGCTGATGCGGATCGACGAGACCGGGGAGCCAAAGCCGTGGCCGATCGTGATCACGCGCAAGGGCAATCAGTTCTTTGGTTTCGAGAACGCCTGTCCCCATAAGGGCGAGCGTCTCGACGTGGCGGTGGGGCATTTTCTCGATGAAGAGGGCAATTTCCTCACCTGCGGCCATCATCAGGCGCAGTTCGATCTCGACACTGGACACTGTTTCATCGGTCCCTGCCAAGGCAAGAAGTTGACATCCATTCAAGTCGTCATCGACGATGGCGACGTATGCCTTGTTGGCGTCGACCTCGCGGAGGAAGACGGGCTGGATCTCGAAGAGCCGGACGAGGCGCCCGAAGTCATGATCACTTCTGACTGAGGCGAGACCGCGCGCTTCAGGTGACGCCGCAAGGGTAAGCGGCGGCGCCGCATGCGCCCCGCCGCCTCGTGGCGAAACGCGCTCCTCACGCGTCGGGCGGACCCATGTCGTCGCCGCCGCTCTGCTTTTTCTTCTTAGCAACCTTGGCCTGCGCATAGGAGCCGGAATTCTTCAGCGCGATCGGCTGCTGGCCCTGGACATATTGCGAAATCCAAAACAGCGTGCGCTCGCGCGCCGATTGCGCGGCGGCTTCGTTGAAGCTCTCGGCGGCGTCGAAATTGAACCCGTTGCGGGCTTCGGGATAGGAGAAGGCGCTCACGTCAGGCCGCTGGGCGCGAAACTGGATGATGTCTTCGATCGGCAATGACGGGTCGTTCTCGGGAAAGTGCAGCAGCGTCGGAATTTTCCGCTTCACCCAGCGTTCCTCGGAAATCCCGGACGGATAATAGCTGATCGCGCAGGCGACGTCGTTGAGGCTGTTGGCGGAAACATAGGCGAGATAGCCGCCCCAATCATAGCCGACGATCGCTACCTTGCCGACGCTCTTCACCGCGTCGACAGCAGCCTGGATCTCCTGCAAAGCCGTCGTGACCGAGGGGCCGTCGCTTTCGCCTTCCTGGGCGGCTAGCGCCGGCGCGATCGCGACATAGCCCTCAGCGGCGAAGCCGTCGACTTCCTTTTGCAGATGTGGCGTGACGCCGTAGACGTCCGGCAGCACGACGACAGCTCCCTTCGGAGCTTCAGTCGGTTCGGCGCGGTAGGCGGAAAAACTGTGTCCGTCTCCGGAAGTGAGTTCAATCATGACGGCCTCGATGTGCACGAAGGTGGCGGGAGCTCTCGAACAGAGAGGGCGCAATCATCACACGCCTGCGCTCCCCACTGCGAATATCGTGCCTGCATGCATGAGACGCGCCGTTCGACAGTTGCGTCAGTCGAGCGCCCCTCGGCTCAGGAGTCGAAAAACCCCAATTCGAGCTTGGCTTCGTCGCTCATCATGCTCTGATGCCAAGGCGGATCGAACACGAGATTGATTTTTACGTTCGCGACTCCCTCCACCGTATCGACGGCCTTCTTCGTCATCCCGACCATTTCGCCGGCGACGGGACAGCCCGGGGCGGTCAGCGTCATGTCGATGTCGATGTCGCGTCGATCGATGACGTCGATGCGATAGATCAGTCCGAGATCGTAAATATTCACTGGAATTTCCGGGTCGAATACGGTTCGCAGCGCCGCAACCACTTCTTCATAGACGGCTTGCGCTTCGGGGGAAGAATCGGTTCGGCCGACACGACTGTTCGGCTCTGGAAGCTGTGTCATGTCGCTCTGTGGTTCCATCTGAGTGTCCTGCATGGGCCCGCAGCGTTCTTGACTGCGCGCAGCAACCAGCAAGTAGGGCGCCAGAAAGCAGTAGTGAGGCTGGACTGAAATTTGCAATCGTTCCATGTCCTCGCGCCGCGGCGCAGCGGTTGAACGCTTTACCTTACGAAGCGCATGCGTCGAAAAGCGCCATGTTACAATCCTCACAAAGGTCCGGTACAGTATGTCGGAAACGTCTGATGAAGAATTTGAGCTGCCTCAACTTTACAAGCGGCATGTCTTTGCTTGTTTCACCCAGCGGCCGCCGAATCATCCGCGCGGCAGTTGCGGCTCGCTCGGCGCGCAGCCGCTTTGGGAGCGACTGGGCAAGCATGTCGAAGCCGACGGCGGCGGCGAGATCGGCTTCACGTCCGCGGGGTGCATGGGCTTTTGCTCGGCGGGGCCGTTAATGGTCGTTTATCCCGAGGGCGTCTGGTATCGGCCGACGACGCCCGAGGACATTGACGAAATCTACGCCTCGCATCTCAAAGGCGGCAAGCGCGTCGACCGCTTGGTGATGATCTTGTCGCGCTGACAGGCCCCGACCGTTCAAGACACCGCGCTGGAGGCCGCGAGCAATTCGCGCGCCTCGGCGTGAATGCGCCCGACCATCGACTTAAAGCCGTTGGAGCGTTGCGGCGTCAGATGCTCGCGTAGTCCCAATCGCTCGAACAACGCGACTGGATCCGCCTTCAGGATTTCCGCCCCAGTCTTGCCGGAGCAGAGCGCCAGCAAGATTGCAACAAGCCCGCGCACGATATGCGCGTCACTGTCGCCGCGGATCATCAACGCCGGTTCGCCGCCATTAGCGTCGGAAACCGTCGTCGCGAGCCAGACTTGGCTGGCGCAGCCCGAAACCTTATTTTGATCATTCTTCAACGCCTCGGGAAGCGGCTCGAGCATTTTGCCGAGTTCGATGACATAGCGGTAGCGGTCCTCCCAATCGTCGAGCAGGGAGAAGTTTTCGATGATGTCGTCGATCGTCGTCGTCATGTTTCGATCATTCCTTCAGCTTTGAGCCGATCCCGGCGCTGGCGAGACGCGATTCGCAACAATTGCAGGCATTCGATGTTGGCCGCGAGATCGAGCGCCGAAAATCCGTCGACATTCTCCTCGAGGGGATCCGCGCCGAGCGTGAGCAGAAGCGTCACGATCGCCGTCTTGCCGGCGGACGCCGCATAGATCAGGGCCGTTGAGCCGTCGGGGTTGCGATGGCGTATATTGGCCCCGGCGGCCGACAGCAATGCGACCGCTTCGACGCCGTCCCGCTTGCACGCCAACCATACAGCGTTGTTGCCGTCGCGCGTCAGGGCGTCGAGATTTCCGCCCTCGGCGATGATCTCGCGCAGCATCGGGACGTTGGCTTCGGCGGCGGCGCGGAGAAGCGGCGTTAGGCCGTCCGCGCCGACGGCGTTTGTCGCGTCCATCGGGAAGCCTTGCAGCGTCAACCATTGCGCCAACTGCGGGGTAATGCTGTCACTCCCTCCTCGCGCCGATCGAGACGCGGCGCGATCTAAAGTAGCCCGAGCTGCACGAGCGGCTTGGCGCCGCCGCGCCCGAGCACCGTGTCAACCTTCTGCCGTACATTCTCGATCTTCAGCGGCTTCACCAATGTGCCATGCGCGCCATGCTTCATGGCGTCGACCGCGAGCGACTCATCTTCCTTATCGCAGACGATCAAGATGCGCACGCCGCCGAAACGCTCCGTGAGTTCCGCAAGGACCGACCCGCCGTTGCTCTTTAGAAAGGAAGCGCCGAGCAGAACGACGTCCGGCTTCAGCCAGCCGACGCCCTTGTCATAGGCTTCCTGGATGCTGGCGATTTCGTGGGTTTCGATCTCGTCATGCAGCATGAACTGAAGCGCGGCGCGCACGATCTCGTCTTCGTCGAGGACGAACACTCGCCGCTGATCGACCGCCTTCGCGGTTTCGACGCCAATCTGCATCCCTGCTCCTTTCTTAGATTCGCCGCTCAATGACCTGCGGTGCGTAGATATAAAGCAAGCTCCGTTCCATCTGTCGCCGAGCGACGCGCAAGTGCGATGTTCTGTTCGCAACAAATGTCGAGACTGTCGGCTTCCTTCACATACACATCCGACGCGCGACGCGCTTATCGATTGATCAAATCAAAACAAAACAAGAAATTAGCAGCGATTGCCGCATTGGCATGGCGGTTGCTACCTGTCCGGTGCGAGTGAGGGCTGAGCGCACGCCTACGTTACGCCGAGCGATGTGTTCCTTCCCGTAACCCGCGACAAGTTTCTGATGCATAGGAACTGCCCAGCATATCCTGGGTAGCCGTCGAAGGGCTCAAGAGGAGACAGACATGTCGTCACTACGGCAAATCGCATTTTATGGCAAAGGGGGCATCGGCAAGTCGACGACGTCCCAGAACACGCTGGCCGCACTTGCGGAGATGGGTCACCGCATTCTGATCGTCGGTTGCGATCCGAAGGCGGATTCGACGCGGCTGATCCTTCACGCGAAGGCGCAGGACACCATCCTGAGCCTGGCGGCGAATGCCGGCAGCGTCGAGGATCTTGAAATCGAAGAGGTGATGAAGGTCGGCTATCGCGACATTCGTTGCGTTGAGTCGGGCGGTCCGGAGCCGGGCGTGGGCTGCGCCGGCCGCGGCGTGATCACCTCGATCAACTTCCTTGAGGAGAACGGCGCTTACGAGGACATCGACTATGTGTCCTACGACGTGCTCGGCGACGTGGTCTGCGGCGGCTTCGCGATGCCGATCCGCGAGAACAAGGCGCAGGAGATTTACATCGTCATGTCCGGCGAGATGATGGCGATGTATGCGGCCAACAACATCTCCAAGGGCATTTTGAAATACGCCAACTCCGGCGGCGTGCGCCTGGGCGGTCTGGTTTGCAACGAGCGTCAGACCGACAAGGAGCTTGAGCTTGCGGAAGCTCTGGCGGCGAAGCTGGGCACCCAGCTGATCTACTTCGTGCCGCGCGACAATATCGTTCAGCACGCCGAGCTGCGCCGTATGACGGTGCTGGAATATGCGCCGGAGTCGGAGCAGGCGAACCACTACCGCAATCTTGCGGTGAAGGTCCACGCCAACCAGGGCAAGGGCATCATCCCGACGCCGATCACGATGGACGAGCTCGAAGACATGCTGATGGAGCACGGCATCATGAAGGCGGTCGACGAGAGCCAGATCGGCAAGACCGCCGCCGAACTCGCGGCCATCGCCTAACGCCGCAAACGCATAAGCGTCGGCCTCCCTATTCGGGAGGTCGACGTTCTGCTTCTCAGCGGAGCGTGACGTGATGGGGCGCGCCTTGCCGAATATCGAGAGCGGCGATGGGAACGCATCCGCGGCGACGGAGAGCGGACGGAGTTTTGGCGACGCCGCGCGCGCCTATCGCGATCTGACCGGGGTTTTGCCAGAGACGGCGAACATCGACGGCGATGCGAATTTCGACCGTCACGTTCTGGCGTCGATCCTCGCCTTGGCGTCGAGCGAGGGCGGAAGGCTCTCGGCGCAAGTCGGTCTGACGGAAGTTGAGCTCCAAGAACTCTTTTCTCGCTGTTTCGCCGCGCGCAGCATCGAATCCTCGGGCGACGGCGTAGAGACTCTGGTCGACGCCGACGAGATAGAAGTCGTACGCGAGCTTCTTCTGGAGAATCGTTCCAATGACGGCGACTGCAGTCGCTGGCTCGCCGGCATGATCGCGCGCCGCGCGATGGAGCCCAACCATCTTTGGGAAGACCTCGGACTTCGCGACAGATCCGAATTGACTCGGCTGATCGCACGACATTTCGCGACGCTTGCCCGGCGAAACGACAAGAACATGCGCTGGAAGCGGTTCATCTACCGGATGATGTGCGAAAACGACGGTTTCGTGATGTGCAGCACTCCCGTGTGCTCGAACTGCGCCGATTACGAGCTCTGCTACGGCGCGGAAACCGGAACCAGCCGGGTCGCCTCGGAAGCGCAGCCGCCGGCGACGCCCAACGGGCGGACAGTGTAAGCTCCTTCGAACAACTTATGTCGAGTTTTCGACAATCTCATAACTTGCCTGTCAGACTGGCGGTTTTGGCCGGCGATAGGGATGGCATGTCAATTGCTTATTAAAGCACAAGCAAGTTCATCTCGATCGTCTCGGAGGCTCCAGTATGATCACGGTCTCGCAGGCAGCCATCGCCGCGGTAAAGGATGCAATGGCGCGGGCCTCGCAAAGTGAGGGCGGCTTGCGCATCCTGGTCAAGGAAGGCGGCTGCGCCGGCTATGAATATGTCGTCGATCTCGATCCGCAGCAGAGAAACGACGACATCGTCGTCGAGGCGGATGGCATTCGCGTGCTGATCGATCCTGCCTCGCGTCCGCGCCTCGAAGGCATGACGCTGGGCTTTCGCCAGGACCTCGCAGGCTCCGGCTTTACCTTTGAAAATCCTAACGCAAGCTCCACCTGCGGATGCCAAAAGTCCTTCAACTGAAGGATTGTCCGAATTCGTGGAGCGGTGGTTCGGTTGTTCCTGGTTGCAGGGAAACGGGCGCCTTGGGCGTTCGTATGAATCGATGACGACATATGTGCCTCGAATGAATTCGCTCCCGTCCGTCGCTGCGCCGACGCGAAGAGCGCTGGACGTGGTGTTGAACGACACCACGCTGCGGGACGGCGAGCAGGCTCCGGGCGTCGCGTTCACCTGCGAGGAGAAGCTCGACATTGCGCGCGCCCTGGCGCGCGCCGGCGTCTGTGAACTGGAGGCCGGAACGCCGGCTATGGGCGCCATGGAAATCGCGATGATCCGAGCGATCGTCGACGCAGATTTGCCGCTGCGCGCGATCGCCTGGTGCCGCATGCGCGTCGAAGACGTCGATGCGGCGGTGGCGTCGGGCGTCTCGATGGTCAATCTGTCGGTGCCCGTCTCCGACATGCAGATCGGCGCGAAATTGCGCGGCGGGCGCGCCCAGGCGCTGGAGATGACGCGGCGCGTCGTCGCTTACGCGCGTGACAAGGGCTTGGACGTCGCGGTCGGCGGCGAGGATTCTTCGCGCGCCGCGCCGGAATTCCTGATGGAGACGATGGCGGTCGCGCAAGCCGCCGGCGCCCGCAGATTCCGGGTCGCCGACACGCTGAGCGTGCTCGAACCATTCGCGGCATATGATCTGATCGCCAAATTGCGCGCGCAGAGCAACCTCGAAATCGAAATCCACTGTCACGACGATTTGGGTCTCGCCACCGCCAATACCCTGGCGGGCATAAGGGCGGGCGCGACGCATGCGTCGGTGACCGTGATCGGGCTAGGCGAGCGCGCCGGCAATGCGCCGCTCGAGGAAGTCGCGGTGGCGGCGCGTCAACTGCACCAATATGAAACCGGCATCGTGCTCACCGAATTGCGCAATGTCGCGGCGCTCGTCTCCGCGGCCGCCCGACGGCCGATCCCATTGAACAAATCGATCGTCGGCGCGCACGTCTTCACACATGAATCCGGCATTCACGTCGACGGGCTGCTCAAGGATCCGCGGACCTATGAAGCCTTCGACCCCAGCATGCTCGGCCGCGCCCACGAGATCGTGATCGGCAAGCATTCCGGTTCGGCGGCGGTCACCGCGATCCTGAGGCAATTGGATTTGTCGGTCAGCGTCGAGGAGCTCGGCGAGATCGTCTCCTGCGTGCGCGCCCATGCGGTGGATCACAAGGGTCCGGTCAGCGGCGAGGCCTTGACGTCGATCTGGCGCAGCGTCTGCGCGACGAACGACGCGAGAGGCATGTGAGGCGTCATGCTTGAACGAGTCGCCACAATGACGAACGAGGCTACGCAAGCCAAGCCAGCGCCCGCCGCGGACGAACCGACGCGTTTGCAACTGATCCGCGAGGATCTGGCCTGCGTCGCGACGCGCGATCCGGCCGCTCGCGGACGATTCGAGACGCTGCTCACCTATCCGGGGCTGCATGCGGTCATCTGGCATCGCCTCGCCAATTGGCTGTGGAGCAACGATCATCGCTTCGGGGCGCGTTTGCTGTCCTGGCTCGCCCGCTTTCTGACCAATGTGGACATTCATCCCGGCGCGACGATTGGCCGTCGCTTCTTCATCGACCATGGGGCAGGGGTGGTCATCGGCGAGACGGCGGTCGTCGGAGACGACGTGACGCTCTATCACGGCGTGACGCTTGGCGGCGTCTCCTGGTCGCCCGGCAAGCGCCATCCGACGCTCGAGGATGGCGTGATCGTCGGCGCTGGCGCGAAGATTCTTGGACCGATCACGATCGGCCGCAATGCGCGCGTCGGCGCCAATTCCGTGGTGATCGAAAGCGTCGTGCGCGACGCGACGGTGGTGGGAATTCCGGCGAAGGTCGTGCATCGCGACATCGGGCGCTGCACGTTCGACGGCCGCATCAACCTCAATCACCATCTGATGCCCGACCCGGTCGGGGAAGCCTTTTCGGTGCTGCTCGACCGCGTCGAGTTCCTGGAGACGCGGGTGTCGCATCTGCAGAGGCGTCTGCGGGAGCGCGAACGAACCATCCAGGCGCATGATGGCGCCGCGCCAAAGCCCGAGCCGGCGGAAATCATATGAAGGAGACCAAAATGTCGGAGCCAGCGGTTCTCGAGCAACTGAAAAAAGCGTCCTGCGCCGAAGAGTTTTTCACGCTGCTGGGCGTCGACTATGACCCCAAAGTCGTCAATGTCGCGCGCCTCCATATCCTGCGGCGCATGGGGCAATATCTGTTTAGTGAGGATTTATGCGAGCTGGACGACGCCGCCGTGACGCAGCGCTGCAAGGACTTTCTGGAGCGCGCCTATCAGGACTTCCTAACGTCGACGCCGATCGACGAGCGTCTGTTCAAAGTCCACAAGGACGCCGTTAAGCCGGCGGCGCCGCCGTCATTGGTGCAACTCAACGTTCTGAAGTGACCGCTCAGGGAAGATACGGGGACAACTCAATGCATATCGTCGTCTGCATGAAGCAAGTGCCCGACTCGGCGCAAATCCGTGTTCACCCGGTGACGAACACCATCATGCGCCAGGGCGTTCCGACGATCATCAACCCATATGATCTCTTCGCGATCGAAGAGGCGTTGCGGCTGCGCCAACAATTTGGCGGCGAGGTCACCATCCTCACCATGGGGCCGCCCTCCGCCGAGGACAGTCTGCGCAAGGCGTTGAGCTTTGGCGCCGACCGCGCCGTGCTCCTAACCGACCGTTTCTTCGCCGGCGCCGACACGCTGGCGACGACATATGCGCTGGCCACGGCGATCCGCAAGATCGGGACGGAGTTTGGCCCGCCCAACGTCGTCTTCACCGGCAAGCAGACGATCGACGGCGACACCGCGCAAGTGGGCCCGGGCGTCGCCAAGCGGCTCGGCTTGATGCAGCTCACTTATGTCTCGCATATCGACAAAGTCGATCTTGAGGCGGGCACGATCGACGTCGAGCGGCGCTGTGAGGGCGGCGTGCAGAAATTGCGCAGTAAAATGCCCTGCCTGATCTCGATCCTCGAAGGCGTCAACGAGATGCGAATTGGATCGCTGACCGACGCGCTCGCGGCCGCGCGGGCGACGATCATTAAATGGAGCGCGCAGGACGCCGGCGTTGAGGACATCGCCAAATGCGGATTGCGCGGCTCGCCGACGATCGTCAAGCGCGTCTTCGCGCCGAAGCCGCGCGCGGAAAAAGCTGAATTCATCGAACTCGGCGACAAGCCGGCAGACGCATTCGTCGATGAATTGTTCAAGCGCCGGCCGAAACTGGAAGCCGAGCTTGGGCAATTGACGCGCGGCTATTGATCTCGAAACAGGAGCGCGACACATGAACGACAAGGCAAAGGCTCCTGCTCCGGCGGGACGCGCGGCGGCGAAAAAGGAGCTGCCCGAACATCTCAAAGCCTACAAGCATGTCTGGGTCTTCATCGAGCAGGAGCGTGGACAAGCGCATCCCGTGTCGTGGGAGCTGATGGGCGCGGGGCGGATTCTCGCCAACAAGCTCGGGGTCAATCTCGCGGCGGTGATCGTCGGCGCGCGCAACGAGGCGACGCAGGCGGTCGTGCGGGAAAGCTTCAACTATGGCGCGGACCTCGCGTATCTCGTCGCCGACGACATCCTCGCCGATTACCGCAACGAGAGCTACACCAAAGCGATGACGGATCTCGTCAACGCCTATCAGCCGGAAATCCTGCTGCTGGGCGCGACGATTTTGGGGCGCGATCTTGCCGGCTCGGTGGCGACGACGCTGCTGACAGGTCTCACCGCGGATTGTACGGAACTCGACGTCGATGCGGAGGGCTCGCTCGCCGCGACGCGTCCGACGTTCGGCGGCTCGCTGCTCTGCACGATCTTCACGCTCAACTATCGCCCGCAAATGGCCACCGTGCGCCCGCGCGTTATGCCGATGCCGGAGCGAGTCGAAAAGCCGGTCGGCCGGGTCATCGAACATCCCCTCGGCTTGGTGGAAGACGACATTGTCACGAAAGTTCTGTCCTTTCTCCCAGACCGGGATTCGACAAAGTCCAATCTCGCTTTCGCCGACGTGGTCGTCGCGGGCGGCCTCGGACTCGGGTCTCCGGAAAACTTCCAACTTGTGCGCCAGCTGGCGGGCGCGATCGGCGCGGAATTCGGCTGTTCGCGGCCGCTCGTGCAAAAGGGTTGGGTCAGCTCGGATCGGCAGATCGGTCAGACCGGGAAAACCATCCGGCCCAAGCTCTATATCGCCGCTGGCATTTCCGGCGCGATCCAGCATCGCGTTGGCGTCGAGGGCGCGGACTACATCGTCGCGATCAACACCGACAAGAATGCGCCGATCTTCGATTTCGCCCATGTCGGTATCGTCGCCGACGCGGTACGGCTTTTGCCTGCCCTCACGGAAGCGTTCTCGAAACGATTGTCCCCGCATCAGCGCGACCGTCTAGCGAGCTAGAGGAGATACGCATGATCGACGAAAGATTCGACGCGATCGTTGTCGGCGCCGGCATGGCGGGCAACGCCGCCGCCCTGACGCTGGCGCGCAAGGGCCTCAAAGTCCTGCAATTGGAGCGGGGCGAATATTCCGGCTCGAAGAACGTTCAGGGCGCGATCCTCTATTCGGACATGCTCGAGAAGCTTGTCCCGGACTTCCGCGAGGATGCGCCGCTGGAGCGTCATCTCGTCGAGCAGCGCTTTTGGATGATGGACGATATCTCGCATACGGGACTCCATTACCGCTCCGACGAATTCAATGAGGAGCGTCCCAACCGCTACACGATCATCCGCGCGCAATTCGACAAATGGTTCTCCAAAAAGGTTCAGGAGGCGGGCGCGGTCGTGTTGTGCGAAACCACCGTCCTCGAGCTGTTGCAGGACGCTTATGGAAAAGTCATCGGCGTGCGCACCGACCGTAAGAACGGACAGGTTGGCGCCGATGTCGTCGTGCTCGCGGAAGGCGTTAGCGGGCTGCTCGGCACAAGAGCCGGCCTGCGCAAGACGCCCGACAAGAACAATGTCGCGCTGGCGGTCAAGGAAATGCACTTCCTTCCGCAAGAAACCCTGGAGGCCCGCTTCAATCTGCGCGGCGACGAAGGCGCGGTCATCGAGGCGGTCGGCACCATCTCGCAAGGCATGACCGGGATGGGCTTCATCTACACCAACAAGGAGTCGATCTCGCTCGGCATCGGCTGTCTCGTCGCGGATTTCGAGAAGACGGGTCAGACGCCGTACGGGCTGCTGGAAAAGTTCAAGCAGCATCCGTCGGTGGCGGCGCTCATCGCAGGCTCGGAAGTCAAGGAATACGCCGCGCATCTGATCCCCGAAGGCGGCTTCAAGGCGATCCCGCAGCTCTATGGCGACGGCTGGGTGGTCGTCGGCGACGCCGCGCAGCTGAATAACGCCGTGCATCGCGAAGGCTCAAATCTCGCGATGACCTCCGGACGGCTGGCTGCCGAAGCGATCTTCCAGATCAAATCGCGCCGCGATCCGATGACCAAGGAAAATCTCGCGCTCTACAAGAAGATGCTCGACGAGTCCTTCGTCATGAAGGATCTGAAGAAATACCGCAACATGCCGGATCTGCTTCACATTCAGGCGCAGAATTTCTTCCTGACCTATCCGCAGCTTGTCTCGAAGGCGATGTCGAACTTCCTGCGCGTCGACGGCACGCCCAAGCGGGAAAAAGAAAAGAGCACGTTCCGCTCCTTCCTCGCGGCGCGTTCGTTGACCGGACTGGTCGGCGACGCCGTTCGGCTGGCGCGCGCGTGGAGGTAGTTGGTCATGATTCCCTCTAGTATCGGAGAAGGACAATGAGCGCAGAAGCAGAGGTCCGGGTCGAGGACAAGCTTTACCTCAATCGCTATCTCGTCGACGCCGGCCGCGCCCATATCAAGGTGCGTCCGCACACCACGCCCTCGCCGCAACTGCTCAGCCTGCTCAACGTCTGTCCGGCGCATTGCTATGAAATGAACTCAGCCGGACAAGTCGAGATCGCGACGGATGGCTGCGTCGAATGCGGCACGTGCCGGATCATCGCCGAGCCGAGCGGCGACATCGAATGGAATTATCCGCGCGGCGGCTACGGCGTGCTGTTCAAATTCGGCTGAGATCGCTTGACGCCGATCGGACGCGCAAGGCGAGCCGGGAATGAAATTCTACATGACGCCCGGATCATGCTCCACGGGCATACACATCCTGCTGGAAGAGATCGGGCTGGTTTTCGAGGCCTATATCGTCAATCTCGTGAAGGGCGATCACCTCAAGCCGGACTATCTGGCGATCAACCCGAATGGGACGATCCCCACTCTGTTGCGCGACGACGGCGTCGCGCTGACCGATTTCCTCTCCATCGCCGTATGGCTTGCGGAAGCCTATCCGCGCCGCAAGCTTCTGCCGGAGAGCGCGGATGCGCGCGAGGCGGCGTTGGCCGCCATGCATTTTTGCGTTCAGCATATTCACGGCGAGGGCTTTCGACGGGTGTTCACGCCGGAGCGCTACGCCGGGCGACAGGCAAACGTGGAGGCGATCAAGTCCGAAGGACGCGAGATCGTCGCATCGGCGCTGATCGCGATCGATACCGAACTCGCGGGCAAGGACTATGTCGCCGGCGGCTTTTCGGTCGCCGACGCGGCGCTGTTCTATGTCGAGTTCTGGGCCGACAAGACGGGCATGGCGCTGCCGCGCAATTGCCAGGCGCATTATGAGCGCATGAAGACCCGCCCGGCGGTTCGCCAAGTTCTCGCGGAAGAAGGCTATCGCAGCTGATGCGACGCGGGTAATTCAGCCGGCAGGCCCTGTGAGCCGCTGCGCGGTTTTCCCGGCTCCGCGTTCGCGCGGCCCCGGCGGCGACGGACCCTCGCCGCAGGATTGATCTTGCCGTGTCGATTGCGACGTGCGGCGCTCATGCATCGCTTCGCTTCGCGCTCAATGGCGCTTGTCGTGCGCATTGTCTGGATCGTTCCGCATCCAATCGGCCAGCTTGGCGAAATTTTCGCGCAGCGCTTCGCGTATGCCGGCGTCTTCGATCGTCGCGTCGAGCGCGCCGTTCATGCACAGCATCCAGGCGTCGCGTTCGGCGGGACCGATCCGCAAATGCGCGTGCCGCATGCGCAGGCGCGGATGTCCCTTTTTGGCGGAATATTCCTTGGGACCGCCGAGCCATTCGGCCAGATAGACCTTCAAAATCGCGCGCGTCGGTCCGAGGTCGTCCGCATGAAGGGCGCGGATGTCGCGCGCCTGTGGCAATTCGTCCATGTTGCGGTAGAAGGTTTCGACAAGCCGGTCGACCGTGTCGAAGCCGCCGATGCGCTCATATATCGATGCGGGAGTGTCGAGCATGGTCCTGGTCGCTGCTCCTGGCCTCAATGATAGCTTTTGGATACGGGGCGCGCCGCCCAACAGCGGGGGCGGGCGACCCTCGCGATCACGCGATAGGCGGCGTCCGCTATCGCGCGCCCGTGTTCATCGGTGCCTGTCCAGCACGACGCGCGACCGCGCGGATCGATCTCGATGAGTTTGACATTTAGCGGCACGGCGACTCCGTCGCGCGCGACGCCGCGCAGGAAGCCGTCCATCGGCGAAAGGACGCGGTGACCGTCGAGAAGGCCGATAAGGTAATTCTTGAAGACTCGCGCGCCGACGTCGAGCGGCGTGCGCCACACGCCATCTCGCGCGGAATAGACGAAGCGGCCGCGGCCGACGCCGCCGAGGTAGCGCGGAACATGATCGTTGGGGCGCGTTTCGCCGCTTTCGACCAGGGCGCCGGCATGGTCGGGATGCGTTTCGACGGCGACGTCGCAGTTCACGCCAGCGGCGAACTGCGGGCCGAGTCCGATGGAGAGATTGGCGATGTTGCGCAGATTTGTCGTCATGCGCCGCTTTTGCATGCGCGCGTCGATCAACACGTCGGGCGTGCGCAGGGCGATGAGGTCGGTCAGTTGCAGCGAGGTCACCGCGACCACGCCCGTCTCCGTTAACACTCGTACGATCTCAAGCGCGCTTTCTCCGCGGCGGCCCTGAATGCCGTCGACCTCGGCGCGATCGTTGAAAAGCGCGTCGTGAAACGACATGCCGCGTCGAATGACCGGCGGGTAAGGGTCGTGACTGAGCACGACGCGGCAGCCCTCCTGCGTCAGACGTGCGCCGACCGCCGAAGCAATTTCATTCGCGCCCAGAACGATCACGAAGGGCGCGCTTCGATTGGACAGAAATTCTTGGAATCGCACGTGCGTCATCGTCCCCCTGCGGCCACGCCCGAGCAAGAAGCGCGCCAGCAACAGGGGCCGCGCGGGGGGGCGGAGCGGCCCCGAAATGCGCTACAACGCCACGTAAACGAATTTGCCCGCTTTCAGTTCTGGATAGTTTTCGCGCAATGCCTTGGCGATCTTTCCGACGAGATCCTTGTCGGCGGCGGCGGAGGCCCCGACGAAATCCGTTCCCTGCATCCAGGTTTCAAAGAAACAATGCAGCGTCTCGTCGTAATCGGAGCCTGTGGGATTGGCGGTCTTGTCGAAGAGATCGGCAATTCCTGCAGAGCTGACTTCGAGACGCCAGTCGCGGTCATCTTCGACGGAACCCATGAGTTTGGCGAGATCGGCGTCCGTCCAATCGGTCTTTAGATCCACCGCCATGCTCGCCGCCCTTCTCTTGCGCGATCGCGCGTCCCTGCGCCTTCGCGGCTCTTCTGGCAATATACGGACCAGCCTTGCTCAAGGTTGCGCGAAGATCGGCGCGACGCCTTCGGCGTCGATAAAGACGACGCCCGCTTCGACCCGCACCGGATATTCGGCGAGCGGCGTCGCATGCTCGTGGGTGGGCTGCCCGCTGTTCATGTCCCACGACCAGAAATGCAGCGGACAGGTCAGCGTCGTCCCATCGAAATCGGCGTCGGCCAAGGGAGCGTTGGTGTGCGGACAGACTCCCTGAAACGCCTTCACGACGCCGTTTTCCGGCCAGGCGAGAACGATGAGTTGCGCGTCGGCGATGACCATGCGCATCCCGCCCTCCATGAGGGTGTCCTCCTTGCAGACGCGAACAAACATAAGGGCGCTCCGTAAGGGTGGCTGCGAATTTGCATCGACGGCAAGCAAGATTCGAGCCGTTGTCAACCGGAGGCGCCGTCGTGCACAACAAGCGATTGGAGGCGTTTCGCAACGATTCGGCTGGAGACTGGACGCCCGCCGATTTTGAAATCACCGCCTCGCAATATGCGATCAAGTTTCGCAAGGTCACGGGGACCCATGTCGTGTTCACCCATCCTTCCGTGCCGAATTGCGTCGCCATCCCGATGAAGGCGAAGGTGAGAAGCGTTCACGTAAAAGCCTTCGTGACGATGGTGGACCTCATGGACGAGTTGGACAAATGAGCGATGGGCCCGTCTATCGAACCGAACTGGGCCGCGCGCCTGCCGCGGAGGGCGGCTATTACGTCCTGTCTTACCCGGAAATACCAGGCTGTTTTGGCGTCGGGGACACGGAGGAAGAGGCGGTGGAAGACGGGCGCCGGGCGCTGATCGCCGTGCTCGACGCGCTGAAGGCGGTTGACCGACCGCCGCCCGAGACGCGGGAAGCGCACGCGTGAGGACGGAAAATCATGGCGCCGCCGCGGCGGCGCTGGAGGAGTCCGCCGGTTGCGTCAACGCCGTGCCGGCGCAGTTCGTCCCTTTGGGATTCAGTCTGTTGACGCTGCGTTGCTTTCACAATGATCCAGATCCGCCGGCCTTCGCCTGGATCAATCAGCGCGTCTTTCGCGCGCCCGATCGGATGGGTCGGCACGGGATGTTTTTTGGCGCCGCCTTTCTCCCCGAGATTATGGAGTGGCTGATCGCCCGCATCGGCCGGCCCTCGTCGCGCGCGGGCGGCAAGCCGCAGCGCAATCCCGATTGGCCAAATATCGGGTGGCGGCGCGCCGAGCGGGCGTGGCCCGACGACACGCGCACCACCGAATGGTCGATCGAGGTCGTCTTTCCGCGCGAAGATTTGGCGAACGCCTTTCGCGAGCGCTGGCGCGAGCGACTGTCCGGCGGATTCGACGACTGAAACGGGTCTATGCGCGGCGAAAGATCACGCTGAGATTATTGGCCGGCATTTCAAGGACGGCAGGGTCCCCGAATCCGTTGCGCGAGGCGCAGTCGGCGACAGCCTCCAAGTCGCGCAGTCCGAAGCCCGGATCTTTCGTCTTCAGCCAAGCCTCGAATTCAATATTGCTCGACGCCGTCTCGACGCCCGAACGCCGATAGGGCCCATAAAGATAGAGCGGCGCATTGCTCGGGAGGATTCTCGCTGCGCCTTTGAACAGGCCTTCCGTCGCCGCCCAGGGCGAGATGTGGACCATGTTGATGCAGAGGATCGCGGCGGCTGCGTCGAGGGGCCAATCGCTCGCGCGCGCATCCAGCGCCAAGGGCGCGCGAAGATTGGAAAGGCCGAGCGATAGTCCCCAAGCCGCGATGCTGCGACGCGCCGCAGCGTCTGGATCGGACGGGCAAAAGACGAGATGAGGCAAACTTTGCGCGAAGAAAACCGCGTGTTCGCCCGAGCCGCTGGCGACTTCGAGCACGACGCCCTGATGCGGCAGAACGAGACGCAACGTCTCCAGTATCGCTTCGCGATTGCGCGCGACCGAGGGCGACTTCAGCCGCGCGTCTTCCATTCTTGTGTCCCTGACAGCTACGCCGCATGCGCCGTGTCGAGGCCGCGGAAGATCGCGCAGCGGCGGAAGACGTGGATGCTCGGCGGCACGGTCTTCTGGTGGCAGAACTTCGCCGTGAGCTTGGCCAGCCCTTTTATATCGCGGCCCGTGGCGGCGGGGAAGATTTCGACCAGTTCATTGATGAGCGCGTCGTCGACACTCAGTCCGAATTGCTCGGACATGACCCGCCAGATGCGGCGCTTCGCCTCAGCGTCGGGCGGGTTGTATTTGATCAGCGCGATGCAGCGCGAGACGATCGCTTCGTCGATGTCGTCGACGCGGTTTGTCGTCAGGAAGAGCAGACCATTGAAATATTCGAGCACGCGCAGGAAGACGCCCACGACGGCGTTCATCGCGATATTGTCGTCGCGGCGCTTGATGTAGACGTCGGCCTCGTCGATCAGCATCACCGCGCCCCAGCGCTGGGCGCGGGTCAAAATCTCCTTCAGCGCCGTCTCCATCGTGGCGACGTTGAGCCCCAATTGGCCGGAATGCACGCGGTACAGGGGACGCTGGATGATTTCCGAATAGACTTCAGCGGTCAGCGTTTTGCCAACGCCGGGCGGGCCGGCGCACAGCACCGTCGTGCCGCCGGATTTGCCTTGGACGATGTCGTCCATCAACACGTCCATTTCGGCGGTCAGAATATCGATCAGATCTGTCTGTTCCTCCGGCAGCACCAATTTGCTCTTCAACTCGGGCTGATACCGATAGGGCCGCATTTCGTCGACATGCACCCAGACGTGATGGTGCAGATCGAGATGGAACATCAGAATGTAGGGATGCACGGGAATTTGCGTGAATAGTCCTTGGGGAATCTGCTCGCGCAGCTCGGCGATTTCCTCCTCGCCGGAGAAATTGTTGCTCTTGCCCGCCTTGCGCAGGAAATGTCCGAGCACGTCGCCCGGCGCCTCCAGCGTCAGGCTTCGCGCCGAGAGCACCGCCTCATCGTTGACAAGGCGCGCTTCGCCGCCGCTCGTGGAAAGCACGATGACGTCCTTGCGCGTCCAGTCCGTGTCGCGATGCGTCGCGTTGGGGTCTTCGGCGTGAAAGCCAGTGCCCTTGCCGGAAAATTGCGCGCCATAGCGGCCCCGCCAATCGAAATAGGTTTCGCTGGCCGCGTCGAAGGCCTCGATCAAGGCGGGCGTTTCGCGCAGGAAGCCCTTGGCGGCGAGGATCTCGCTGATCGTTCGGCCGGCGACATCGGGCGCCATGATACGCATGAGATTGGTTTGCAGCGTGCCCTTGGCGTTGGCCTTCAGTTCGACCAGGATTTTGCCGGCCTCGTCGTTGGAGGCCGGCACATAATCGAAACGCGTCACGACATAGGGCAGCGCCTTGGAGGCGACGCTCGCCGTGAACAGCCAGCCGCGCAGCGCGTCGGTCGTCAAATATTTGACCAGCGCCGGCAATACGTCTTCGAGATCGCCAGCTACGAAGCGCTTGCCCTGCGAGTCCAGCGCCGCGCGCAGCGTCGCGAGCTGCGCGGCTCTTGCGCGCAATTCGGGACCCGATTGCTGATAGAGTTCTTCGAGGAAGTCGAATTCGGCGCTGGAGAGATGCGTGAGATCGAGTTCGACCCTGTCGCCAAAGCGCAGTTGTGAAGAAAGCCCTGAATGGGCGGGAAAGCGCGCGATCAGCGCTTCGACATGTGGCCTTTCGATTTGAATGTTCATGCTCGCTCGCGCATCTCTTCGGCATAGGGGGGGAGCGTCAGCATGCGCGAATCTTCCAGCGCGGCGCCGACGGTGAAGTGGTAGACGTCTTGAAAGGCGTATTGTTCGGGCGGCAGGCCCAGCATCGCGTGGATTTCATCGTCGAAGAAGCACCCGATCCCGGTGCCGGAGAGGCCAATGGCGCTGGCCCAGAGGTAGAGCGCCTGGCCAATCGCGCCGGCTTCCCAATGCAGCCGGCGATAGCCGAAGCCGCCGTCCGCTTCGAGCGTGCGGTCGAAATCGGCGATCATCGCGACGGCGAAACATCCCTTGCCGGCGATCGCTTGCCGGCAGGCGTTCATGCTCGCCTCGCGTTCGACGGAGCCGCGCCGCAGCCGAAAGAGTTTGAGAGGGCCGATCTCGATCGGCGTCCAAAGCAACGCCAGCGCCGACATGTCGCGCAGCGACGCCGTCGTTTCAGCGTCGCGCTGCACCAGATAAAGACCCGGCTCCACGCCCTCGACGCGATGCACGAAAAGCAGCAGATTCAGGCGCGGCGGCCAGGGGAACGGAGACAGGCAAGGGTCGGCGCCAGGAAGCGTCGCGGTCAGCATGGCGCAAAACGCCTCGTGCGACAGACGGGCGACGCCGTCCATGCGCTGAGCGCTGCGCCGGCGCCGCACCACCCGTCCGATATCCGGCAGGGGGAAGGGGAAGGCGGGTTTCGGCGCAACGCGCGACACGGGCGCCAATGCGGGGGTGCGCGGCTTGACGCACAGCCGCGCCACGCGGTCGACGAGCGGCCAGCCGTCGTGATCTTCGCTCAAGCGATTTGCGGCGCCCGTCCACATGCCCGGCGTGCGCGCAAGCGTGGAGAAGTCGAGGGCGGGCGGCGCCTTGTTATCAATTGCGATCCACAACAGCGCATCGGGATGTTCTTCCTCGCGCCGATGTGCGGCGTCCGGCCGATCGAGGCCGAGGAGCGCCGCGATGTCGGCGTCGCCCGGCTCGCTCAGGAGATGCGCGCGCCAGCCGAGCGCGGCGGCGGCCTGCGCGGCGGCGCCGATCGCATGGCCGACGTCGAGCTGGCAATAGCGAAACGCGCGCTCGCCATATTTCCAGCTTTCGCGCCAGGGGACGGAACTCAGTCCGAGCACAAAACCGCCCTCGGGAAGCACGACCGGCTTCTCGAAAACGGCGCGTTGCTCCAGCGCATGAACCTCCGGCGCATAGTGATAAAGGGCGGCGTTCTCGCCGAGCCCCTCGGCGGCGTTGGCGATGAGATAGGCTTCGGTCGGATGCAGATTGCCTGAAGACGGATTGTTGCGCAGCGCCCAGGTTGAGCCTTCGTAACTTTTCCAGGCGCTGAGCCCAAAGCCGAGCTCGAGGAACAAGCCAAGCGCGACGCAGTCGAGCGCCGCGGAGCGCAGCGCGGGGCCAGGGAAGGGCGCGGTCTCTTCGCGATCACGTAGCGGCAGTTCGACGAGCGGGGCGCCGTCGAAGCGCCGGAATGGCGAAGGCTGCGCGGTCCAATCGAGAAACGCCGGCCCGAGCGCATAGCGGGTCGGGGCATGTTTGGTTCGGCGGTGATAGCCGCGGATGTCGCTCGGCAGAGCGTCGGCGTCCGGCCGTCGTTCGTTAAGCGTCGGGGTTTCGATCTCGGCGTCAGCCATGCGGCCTCCTCGTCGATGTCTTGATTCAAGAAGGGCGCCCAGTTTGGCTGGTTCAGAATCACCAACAACATCAACGGTTTTTGCCGGACCGCCAATCAATGTCGCCTCGATCGCAGCAACAATGTCGCATAAGACCGCCAGAGCGGCGGCGCAGCCCCGAGGCTTTTGGCCGATTGGTGACATTGTCGGGCCCCGCCCCCGCGCAGCGATGCAGCGGTTCCCGCGCGCGTCCATCCTTGGGCAGGTCAGGGCGAGCTGACGGGTATGCTTCTTGCTACTTTGTGCGCTCTATTCCGCATCTTGATCGGACGACGCGATGGACGAAAATCTGCGTGAAGTGATTGTGGCGAAGAGGACCGACGAGGCCCACAATATGGCTTCGTTCGAATTGGTCGATCCCGCCGGCGCTGAACTGCCTGCCTTTTCTGCTGGCGCGCATGTCGACGTCACTGTTCCCGGCGGCCTGGTGCGCCAATATTCCTTATGCAACAGCGCGACGGAGCGCCATCGCTACATTATCGGCGTATGGAACGACGCCAATAGCCGCGGCGGCTCCAAGGCATTGCATACGCAGGTGAACGTCGGCGACGAGCTGCAGATCGGCTTGCCGAGAAATCGCTTTCGCGTGCCGCGTCAAACGAAGCGCGCGATCTTGATGGCGCGGGGCATCGGCGTGACGCCGATCCTGAGCATCGCCGACCATCTCAAGCGCCAAGACATTCCCTTCGAGCTGCACTACGTCTACGCGATGATGTCGCCGGGCTCCTTCAGCGAGATGATCGCGACCTCGAATTTTGCCGAGGACGTCAAATATTACTATGAGGCGAGCGAGCTCAATCAGCTGCTCAATCCCGCCACGCTCCTGCAAGACCAGCCGGAAGACACGCAGCTGTTCATCTGTGGCGTCGATTGGTGGCAGGATCCGATCATCAATCTCGCCGAACAAAAGGGCTGGGCGAAGGAGCGCATCCACGTCGAAAGATTTACCGCGAAAGTGCCGCCGGCGGCGCTGGACAAGGTCTTTGACGTTAAAATTGCGAGCACCGGCGCCGTTTATAAGGTCCCGGGCGACAAGACCGTCGCGGCTTTCCTCGAGGAGCAGGGCGTGAAGATTCCGACATCCTGCGAACAAGGCATGTGCGGCGCCTGCAAGGTCAAGGTCCTCGAAGGGGAGGCGGACCATCGCGACAAGCGTCTTTCCGATCAGGAAAAGGCGGAGGGCTTTTTCCTGGCCTGCGTATCGCGCGCCAAGAGCGACCTGCTGGTGCTGAATTTGTAAGCCCGCCGCGGGCGTAGGCCGGCGGGGCGAGACAATATGGCGGCGGCCAAGCTCGGAAAGCCGGACGTGGCGTGCGCGGCTGGGCCAATTGATCGCGCCGCCATCCGGCGCAGGGCGCCGGCGAATGTCTCTGCCGACAATTATGACATTGCGATTTGGCGTCGCCGGGCTCATAGACTTGCACGCTCGGCGCGTTCGCTTTCGTTTTTCATTTTTCGCGTCCGGCGCAGTTCGCAGGTGTGAGGTCTCAAATGTCAAACAAGAAAGCTGATGAAATGGCCGAGATCGAGCGGTTGCATCGCTGGATCGACGGCGTCGGCGGCAACATTTCCTTTGGCGACAGCGTCGTGAAATCCGTCGAGGAATCGAAGGATGGCGACAAGCTGACGATCGTGCTCAAGAAGCGGAAGCAGAAAAAAAAGACAGAAGAAGCCGAATCATAACCCCTTTCCGCCCGGCCGTCCGGATGATCTGAGGCGGCGCCTTTGCGTTCGGGCCGCCGAAGCCGAGGGTCCAATTCGTGTCGCTGCGTCAGGAACGCCGATGAAAAGCGAGGCTGCCCTTCAAGTTCGCTCTTCGGCTGTGTCGTGAAATGATATAGCCTCGTCGGATGAGCGAGATAGAGCTGAAATTCCTGCTCGGGGAGACGAAGGCGAAAGATATTTGGGCGCGGGTGAAGGCATCGAAGCTGAGCCATGACGCTCCAACAACCAAGACTCTTCGAAGCATCTATCTCGACACGCCCGAACACGCGCTGAAGAAGGCGGGAATCGCGCTGAGACTTCGGCGCGACGGCAAGCGATGGATTCAGGGCGTCAAGACCAGGGCGACGCTGCATGGAGGCCTGTCCCAGGTCGGCGAGGTCGAGAATCCGGCGCCCGGCGGACGGGTGTGTCTCGAGGCGATTCCCGACACATCGGTTCGCGAGGAGATCATTCAACGCGTCAACGGCGCACCGCTATTGCCCATCTGCGAGACCGTGATCAGGCGCAGGCGCAGCGAGTTGGCGCTGGCCGACGGCACGCGCGCGGAACTCGCCGTCGATATAGGCGAGGTTCGGGCAGGCGAACGCTCTGCAGAACTCTCGGAGTTGGAGATCGAACTCCTCGCCGGCAGCGCGAGCGGACTGTTCGATATCGCGCATATTGTGGTTCCCCACGGGGGGTTGCGGTTTTCCCGTCTTTCCAAGGCCGCGCGCGGCTATCTGTTGGCGGAAGAGGGGCGCATCGACGCGCCGCTGACGCCCCGCAATGCGAACAATGTTGCGGTTGATCCGGCTCAGACCGCGGAGCACGCCGCGCGCGACGTCTTGCGCGAATGTCTCGATCAGATCGCCACGAATATCCTGGTCGTTCGTCAGATGGACGACGCCGAAGGGCCGCACCAGCTGCGGGTTGGCCTGCGGCGATTGCGCAGCGCCTTCTCCGTCTACGCGCCCGTCCTGCGAAGCCCTGAGATGGCGCGGCTCGACGCCGAGGCGCGTTGGCTCGGTCAAGAAGTCGGGAGTTTGAGGGACCTCGACGTGGTGGCGAACGAGATGGTGCGGCGGGAAGCTGAAATCCATTCAGACGAGCCGGGGCTTTCGGCGCTCGCCGATGTGGTCTCGCGGCAAGCAGGAGAACGGCGCGCGCAGTTGCGCAAATGTCTTGCCGGCGCGCGCGTGCAGGCTTTCCTCATCGATCTTGCGCGGTTCGTCGAGACCCGCGGCTGGCTTGTGCCCGAAGATTTCGGCCAGACCGAGCGGCTCGCGGCGCCGATTGCGACCCTGGCGCGCCAGTCGCTGAGCAAGCGTTGGAAAAAGGTCGTCCGGCACGCCAAGGGGCTCGAGACGCTTAACGTCGAGCAGCGTCACGAATTGCGCAAGGATCTGAAAAAGCTGCGCTATGCAGTGGAATTTTTCTGCGCGTTGTTTCCGGCGAAGCGCGTCGAGCCCTTCTTGAAGCGGCTGAAGACGCTGCAGACGATTTTTGGCGACCTGAACGACGCGGCGACGCTGAAGTCCTTGTTCGCGGGAACAGCTGTTTCCGGCGCCGAGGATTCGTCGATCCAGCGCGCCATTGGTTGGATGATCGGGTCAAGTCAGGCGCGCGCCGAATCCAGCTGGTCTGGCGCCAAGGCCCTTTGGCGCGACCTTGAGCAGACCCGAACATTCTGGCGATGAGTCGCTCTGCCCGCTCCGATCGAGACGTGCATCTATTGTGGCGTTGACGCGTTCGACGTAGAGGCCGAGGTCAGGCGGCGGCAATGGCCATTTCGGGCACGTCGGCGGGAATCGACAATTTCGCGCCCGTCATCGCGACGATGTCTTCGACGGCGACGCCGGGCGCGCGTTCGCGGAGCGCCAATCCTTGGTCGGTGGGCTCGATCACCGCGAGTTCGGTGACGATCAAACTGACGCGGCGCTCCGAGGTTGGCGGGAGCGTGAGCGCCTCGACGATCTTCGGACCGCCCTTGGCGCTATGTTGCATGGCCACGATCACGCGCTTGGCGCCGGTAACGAGATCCATCGCGCCGCCCATGCCCGGCACCATCTTTCCGGGAACCATCCAATTGGCCAGGCGTCCTGTCGAATCGACTTGGAGGCCGCCGAGGACCGTCATGTCGAGGTGCCCGCCACGAATGAGCGCGAAACTCGTGGCGCTGTCGAAAGCCATCGCGCCGGGCAATGTTGAAATAAAGCCGCCGCCGGCGTCCGTCAGATGCGGGTCTTCCATGCCCTCCGGAGGCGGCGCCCCAAATCCGATGATGCCGTTTTCGCTCTGAAACGCGACATGTATCTCGTCGGGCACATAATTGGCGACCAGGGTTGGCAGGCCAATGCCGAGATTGACGAGCATGCCGTCGCGCAATTCCAGCGCGACGCGACGCGCGATGATTTCCTTGGCGTCCATCAGCATGCCCTCCCGACGAGTCGGTCGACGAGGACGCCAGGCGTACGCACGGCGTCCGGCGGAATGACGCCGACAGGCACGATGTGATCGGGCTCGACGATGACGCAGTCAGCCGCGAAAGCCATGACCGGATTGAAATTCGCCGCTGTCAGACGATAGGTGAGATTGCCGAAATGGTCCGCCTCATGCGCGCGCAGCAGCGCGAAATCGGCGCGGAGAGGAATCTCGAGAAGATAGTTCACGCCATTGACGTCGATGACGCGCTTGCCCTCGGCCACCGTCGTGCCGACGCCGGTCGGGGTCAGCACGCCGCCCAATCCGGCGCCGCCGGCGCGGATACGTTCGGCGAGCGTGCCCTGGGGGACGAGGTCCACCTCGATTTCCCCAGCGATCATCTTTTGTTGGGTCGTCGGATTGGTGCCGATATGCGACGCGATCACGCGCGCCACGCATCCCGCGTCGATCAGCTTGCCGACGCCGACGCCCGGCCGCGCGGTGTCGTTGCCGATGATGGTGAGCCCTTTCGCGCCACGCGCCACCAGCGCGTCAAACAGCCGCTCCGGCGAGCCGACCGCCAGGAAGCCGCCAAACATGACGCTGGCGCCATCGGGGATGAGGTCCGCGGCTTCGGCTGCGGAAATTGCTGTTAACATGCAGATGGCCTAGCCGATATTGTGAAGGCCGGCGTCGACATAGATGGTGTCGCCGGTCATTCCAGATGCGCCCCCGCCGACGAGGAATGCGACGACGCGCCCGACCTCGGCGATGTCGACGAGCCGGTGCGCCGGACTGCGCGCGACCGCCGCGTCGACGAGTTCGTCGAATTGGGCGATGCCGCTGGCGGCGCGGGTCTTCAGCGGCCCGGGAGAAACAGCATAGACGCGGACGCCCTTTTCGCCCAGCTCCGCCGAAAGGTAGCGGACGGTCGCCTCGAGCGCCGCTTTTACCGGACCCATGACGTTGTAATGGTTCACCACTTTGTCAGCGCCGTAATAGCTCATGGTCAGGATCGCGCCGCCTTCGCTCATCAGCGGCTCGGCGAGACGGGCCATCTCGATGAAGGAGTAACATGAAATCCGCATCGCCTGCTGAAAGCCGTCCAGCGAACAGTCCAGCACCCGGCCGTGAAGATCCTCGCGCGGCGCGAAAGCGATCGAGTGAATGAGAAAATCCAGTCTGCCCCATTCAGCCCGAATTTGGTCAAACGCGGCCTTGAGCTCGCCGGGATGCTCGACATTGAGCGGCATGATCATGCTTGCCTGGATCTGCTCCGCGAGCGGACGAACATACCGTTCGGATTTTTCGTTGGCGTAGGTGACCGCCAATTCCGCGCCAAAAGCGCGCAATTTCGAAGCGCAGCCAAAAGCGATGCTGTTCTCGTTGGCGACGCCCACGACCAAGCCGCGTTTCCCGCGCAGCATGTCGCCAATGCGGCTGTCCGGGTCCCACACTTTCGGAAGGGGGTCGACCGCTCGACAGGACTCGTCGATAAGCGTCATGGCATCCTCCTCTCGACTGGACCAGTCGAGCGCTGTCTTCTAAACCTTGGCGGTGACGCCTGAATGAACCGTCGCCAGCAGGCGGCCCACGGCGAGGCGCGCCGTCGTCGCCGTTTTGCGGAGACCGCCGTTCAGTGCGCGGTCCAGCCGCCGTCCATCGGAAGAATAGCGCCTGTGATCGAGCTGGCGTCGTCTGACGCGAGGAACACCGCGAGCGCGGCGACTTGCTCCGACGTCACGAATTGCTTCGTGGGCTGCGCCTCAAGCAGCACGTCGTGAATGACTTCCTCGCGCGTCATATGGCGCGCTTCCATCGTCGGCGCAATTTGCTGCTCGACGAGAGGCGTCCAGACATAGCCGGGCGCGATGGCGTTCACCGTAATGCGATCGCGGGCGAATTCGAGCGCGGCCGTCTTGGTCAGTCCGGCGATGCCGTGCTTTGCCGCGACATAGGCGGATTTGAAGGGGGAAGCGACGAGCGCATGGGCCGAGGCCGTATTAATGATGCGCCCCCAATTCCGCCGTTTCATACCAGGCGCGACGGCGCGAATGGTGTGGAAGGCCGCCGACAAATTGATCGCGATGATCGCGTCCCATTTCTCGATCGGGAATTCTTCGAGGGGCGCCACATACTGAATGCCGGCGTTGTTGACCAGAATATCAACCGAGCCGAAGGTCTCCTCGGCCTCGACGATCATGCTGGCGATCGCCTGCGGCGAAGCCAGATCCGCGGCGCAATAAATCGATTTGACGCCGAAATCGCGCGTAATGCCGAGACGTTCCTCCTCGATCTCCTCGGCGGCGCCAAAACCGTTGATGACGACATTGGCGCCCTGCGACGCAAACGCTCGCGCGATGGCGAGACCAATGCCGCTTGTCGAGCCTGTCACCAAAGCGGTCTTCCCGAGAATCATGCGCGGAAACCTTCATCGTTACGACGTTAAGCGCCAGCTGCCGTCGCAGCTACGCCGGCGGCTCGTCTTCCATGCGAAATTTCGATGACGTTTTGGCGAAATCGAAGGCGCTGCGAAAAGAAAGCGCTCGTCTTCATATCGCTGTCAAGCAGGAGCGCCATGATTGCGGAGCATGATCCTTAAATCCAAGAGCGGCTACGCGCGCGCCAGAACGAGACTGCTTCGTGCGGAGGCGACGCAATGACGAACCGGGATTCAATCCGCAACACCACCTGGGATGAGCTGCAGATTGGCGCGAGCGCGCGCATCGAACGGCTATGCACGACCGACGATCTGATACTTTTCGCGCATGCCTCCGGCAATCTCAATCCCCTTATGTTGCCCAGCGGCGACGAGGACGATGCGATCGCGCCGTCGCTTTGGGTCGGGTCGCTTGTTTCGGCGGTGCTCGGAAATCTCTTGCCGGGCGCGGGCACTTTGTATCTGGCGCAGAATTTCCGCTTCAAAGAGCGCGTGCGGCCTGGCGAGAGACTCATCGTCGAGGTGCGCTGCACGGAGAAGCGCGAAAAGCCGATCGCGCTGTTTGACGTGCGCGTGGCCAAGATGGACGGCGTCATCGCCTGCGAAGGCGTCGCCGAAGTGGCGGCGCCGAATAAGTCAATTGTGTCGCGACAGGAAGACCTGCCGGCGATCATTCTCGATCACCATGACCATTTCACCGGTCTGATTGATCGCGCCGCCCAGCTGAGCCCGCTTCGCACGGCGGTCGTCTGTCCCGATGACAAGAATTCTCTGGGCGGCGCCATTCTCGCCGCCGAGCGTCAGCTCATCGAACCCCTGTTGATCGGTTCGCGGGCAAGAATTCTCGACGCCGCCGCGGAGTCCGGCCTCGAGCTCGACGAGCGTTGGATCATCGACGCGGCAAACGCCTATGAGGCCTGCCAGCGCGCCGTCGCACTGACGCAGAGCGGCGAGGCGCGGGCGATCATGAAGGGCAATGTGCATTCCGACGAGCTCCTCGGCGCAATCTTAAAAAAAGACGCCGGTCTGCGAACCGGCCGACGCATCAGCCATGTTTTCGTGATGGACGCGCCGACGCTCGATCGCCTGCTTTTCATTTCGGACGCGGCGGTGAATATTGCGCCGGATCTCGCGGTGAAAGTCGATATCGTGCAAAACGCGATCGACCTCGCCCAGGCCTGCGGCATAGAGACGCCCAAGGTCGGGGTGCTCTCCGCGGTCGAGATGGTAAATATCGCCATTCCATCAACGCTCGACGCCGCGATCCTGTCGAAAATGGCGGAACGCGGCCAGATCAGGGGCGGCGTCGTCGATGGCCCGCTGGCGATGGACAACGCTGTCGATATCGGCGCCGCGCGCACCAAAGGCATCACCTCCTTCGTCGCCGGTCGCGCCGATATTCTTATCGCGCCCAACATCGAGGCGGGCAACATGCTCGCGAAGGAATTGACCTTTGTCGCGCGCGCTGAAGCCGCCGGCCTCGTGCTTGGCGCCAAGGTTCCCGTCATGCTCACGAGCCGCGCCGACAATGATCGGTCGCGCCTCGCTTCGAGCGCGCTCGCAGCGCTGTTCGATCATTGGCGCGAGACCGGCGCCGCGGTTCCGGCGTCGCAACCGCTTCCTCGGGCGGCGGAGTAAGCTGGTGCGCCAACATGCCGTGACCCTGAACGCCGGCTCCTCGTCGATCAAATTCGCGCTGTTTCGCGTCGAGCACGACCGACCGATGTTGATCGCCAAGGGCGAGGTGGAAGGACTTGGCGCGACGCCAAGCTTTCGCGCATGCGCCTTGGACGGCGACGAGCGTCGCGCCGCGTTTGCGATCAACGATCACGCGACGGCGATTCACGCGATCGTCGACTGGATCAATGAGGCCTTCGCCGGCATCAGCGTCAGCGCTGTCGGGCACCGCATCGTTCATGGCGGCGTCGATTACGCCGCGCCGGTTCTTCTCGACGATCGTATCATCGCGGCGCTTCAAGAGCTCATTCCGCTCGCGCCGCTGCATCAGCCGCACAATCTCGCGGGCGTCGCCGCAGCGCGGACGGCTTTTCCGGGCGTGCCGCAGATCGCCTGTTTCGACACCGCCTTTCATCGCGGCCATGCCTTCGTCAACGAGGCCTATGGGCTGCCGCGCGCGCTATACGATCGCGGCCTGCGGCGATTCGGCTTTCATGGCCTTTCCTATGAGTTCATTGCGCGCCGCCTGCGCGAGATCGACCCGCAGCGCGCCAAAGGGCGCGTGATCGTCGCGCATCTCGGCAATGGCGCGTCGCTTTGCGCGATGAAAAACGCCCGGTCTGTGGCCTCGACGATGGGATTTTCCGCGCTCGAAGGCCTGCCCATGGGCACGCGCTGCGGCCAGATCGATCCCGGCCTGCTGCTCTATCTGCTCGAACACGACAAAATGTCGACGGCGGATCTGGCGCGACTGCTCTATCGCGAGTCGGGACTTCTCGGTCTTTCCGGCGTGTCTCAGGACATGCGCGCGCTGGAACGGTCGGGCGCGCCGTTCGCCAATGACGCCATCGACTATTTCATCCATCGCATCCAGATGGAAATCGGCGCGCTGGCGGCCGCGATCGAGGGAGTCGACGCGCTGGTCTTCACCGGCGGCATTGGCGAACATTCGGCGCGTGTGCGCGCCGGCGTCGTCTCCAGGCTGGGCTGGCTCGGCTTCGCTTTCGAGCCGGGCGCCAATGAGGCCAACGCCCAGCTGATTTCCACGGCCGCTTCCTCGGCGCCGATCTATGTGCTCGCCACCGACGAAGAGGCGATGATCGCGCGTCACGCCATCGAGGCCGCGGGCCTGATCCCGGCGGCCGCAGCCCGAATGGAGCTATGATAATGGAGCCGACTTTCAGCCTCATCGACTTCCCGACGCGCTTGGCCAAGGACCAGTCGATCGCCGGTCTGCAGGCGCAGCAGGTGATGACCACGACGGCGCGCCATCTGGAGAAGATCGCGCGCACGCATGGCGCCCGCACCCAGGTTTTCTGGCAAAACTTCACCGCATTGAGTTCGGCGCTCGCCGCCGCCAACGCGTCGAATCAGCTGCTGGACGACGCGACCTGCTATGCGAAGGATTTCGGCCGCCGCGCGATTTTGACGCTCGATACGTTGCGCGAACGCGCGGACAATGACGCGGCGCATGAAGCGGCAGGATCGCCGCCGGTCCTCTCCTATGATTCGCAAGTGATCATGGACGGGCGCGACCTGCCGCGTCCGGTCAACTATGTTCTCGTGCGCATCGCGCCGCCCGCGGGCGTGCAGACGTTCGACTGGAAGCGGCCCTATCTGATCATCGACCCGCGGGCCGGACATGGCGCCGGCATCGGCGGGTTCAAATCCGACAGCCAGGTGGGCGTCGCGCTGCATGACGGCCACCCGGTATATTTCCTCGTCTTCCGCCCGCATCCCGAGCGCGGACAAACGCTTGCCGACGTGATGCGCGCCGAAGCCGCTTTCGTGAGGGAAATCGCGCGACGTCACCCCCAATCGCCCAAGCCGATCATCGTCGGCAACTGCCAGGGCGGCTGGGCGACGATGGTGCTTGCCGCCGCCAATCCCGACATCACCGGGCCGCTGGTGATCAACGGCGCGCCGCTGGCCTTTTGGTCCGGGCGCCTCGGCGAAAACCCGCTGCGCTACAATGGAGGGCTCCTGGGCGGGCTCGCGACCGTCTTGTTCTTCGCCGATCTCGGTCATGGCGAATTCGACGGCGCGCATCTCGTCTCGAATTTCGAAATGCTCAATCCCAGCCGCAACTATTTTGGTAAATATTACGATCTCTTCGCCGACGTCGACAACAACCGTGAGAAATTTCTTGAATTTGAACGCTGGTGGGGCGGCTTCCATTATATGACGGAAGCGGAAATCCGCTGGATCGTCGAGCAGCTGTTTATCGGCAACAAGCTGTCGCGTGGCGAGGCGCGCATCGAACGCGGCCGCCGGCTGGACCTCAAGGCGATCCGCTCGCCGATCATCGTCTTCGCGAGCTGGGGCGACAATATCACCCCGCCGCAGCAAGCGCTCAACTGGATCGTCGACACCTATGCCGATGAGCATGAAATCAAGATATGCGGCCAGCGCATCGTTTACATGGTTCACGACAAGGTCGGGCATCTGGGAATTTTTGTTTCGTCTTCGATCGCCAAGAAAGAACACACCGAGGTCACGTCAACGATGAAGACGATCGAGGCGCTGGCGCCCGGCCTCTATGAGATGAAGATAGAAGAGGAGACCGGGGAAGGGGTGCATAAGCGCTTCTTGGTCAGCTTTACCGAGCGCTGCATTACGGACATTCTCGAGATCGACGAATGCGATCGCCGCGAGGAGGCTGATTTCGCCGCTGTCGCGCGGATCTCCGAGCTTAACGCCGATTGCTATGATCTTTATGCGCGCCCCGCGATTCAATCCATGGTGACGCCGCAGACCGCCGAGCTGATGGTCAAGACTCATCCGGAGCGGCTGCAACGCCAAGCGTTCCGCAGCGGAAGCCCGATGATGAACGCGGTGTCCGCTGCGGCCGAACAGGCGCGCCGGGAAAAGACGAAAATCTCGCCGGATAATCCCTACCTTCTCGCCGAGCGGCTTTGGGCCAGCGGCGTCGAGCAGACCCTCGATCTGTGGCGCGACATACGTGACGCCTGCTATGAAATGGCCTTCCTGTCGATCTATAGCCAGCCCTTCATGCGCTGGGTCGGACGTCGACACGATTTCCAGCGCACGCGCAAAGATCCGAGCGAATTGCGGCAAATGCCGGAGGCGCAGGCGGCGTTGCTCAATGTCGGCCGCGGGGGCTTCCCGGAGGCGGTGATCCGCATGCTGTTGCTGCTGAGCGAAGCGCGCGGCTCGGTGCGCCGCGACCGACTGGAACGCTCGGCGCATATGCTGAGCGCCGATGCGCCCTTCGCCTCCCTTGGCGCGCAACATCGCGCGCAACTCATCCACGAGCAATCGATCATCGTGGAGTTCGAGCGCGAGCAGGCCATCGAGACATTGCCGCTTCTTCTGCCGACCATTGACGAGAGGGCGAAAGCTGTCGGCGCGGTGGAATACGTCGCCGGAGCGATCGAAGAAATGGAGCCGCGCACCGTGCATATGCTGCAGCAAATCAGAAAAGCGCTGCATCTTGCCCCCATAGAGACAAATTTGGCCAGCGTCGATCCGCTAAAAGCAGCTGAGGCCGCGGCCTGATCCGCGCAATTTGACGCCCCTTGATCGCCCAGGCGCGGCGCGCTAGTGTCTACGTATGTTGACACTGGCTGAGCGACCCCGCTTGACGGCGGCCACCGGGAGGAAGCCCTGCGCGGTGGTGATCGGCAGCGGCTTTGGTGGTCTCGCCGCCGCGATCCGGCTGGGCGCGCGCGGCTACAGCGTCACCGTTCTGGAAAAGCGCGATGCCCCCGGCGGCCGCGCCTCTGTCTATCGTCAAGATGGATTTACGTTCGACGCCGGGCCGACGATCATCACGGCGCCCTTCCTTTTCGAAGAGCTTTGGACGCTCTGCGGGCGCCAGATGGCCGACGATATCGACCTGCGGCCGATGTCGCCCTTTTATCGCATCCGTTTCGCCGACGGCGCCTGCTTCAACTACAGCGGCGATATGGATGCGATGCGGGCCGAGGTCGCCCGCTTCTCGCCGCGGGACGTCGATGGCTTCACGCGTTTCATGGAGAATAGCCGCGAGATCTGTCGCATCGGCTTCGAAGAGCTTGGCGATGTTCCGTTCTCGTCGCCGCTCGACATGGCGCGCATCGCCGGCGATCTCATCCGCCTTCAGGGCTACCGCAGCGTCCATGGGCTCGTGTCGCAATTCTTTCGCGACGATCGGTTGCGCACAATCTTCAGCTTCCATCCGCTGCTCATCGGCGGCAGTCCGTTCCGCGCCAGCGCGATCTATTGTCTGATCGCGGCGCTGGAAAAGCGTTGGGGCGTGCATTTCGCGATGGGCGGCACGGGCAGTCTGGTCTCTGGTCTCGTCGGTCTTGTTAAAAGCCAGGGCGGCGAGATGCGCTGCAACGCGGAGGTCGACTCGATCATCGTCGAGAAGGGCGTCGCCAAGGGCGTGCAATTGTCGTCGGGCGAGCGCATCCTATCCGACATCGTGGTTTCGAACGCCGACTCAGCCTGGACCTATCGCTATCTGCTGCCGCCTTCCGCTCGGCGTCGGTGGAGCGATCGCAAGCTAGATCGCGCCAGCTATTCGATGGGGCTCTTCCTCTGGCATTTCGGAACGCGGCGCAGATATGAGGACGTCGCGCATCATACGATTCTGCTCGGACCGCGTTATCGCGAGCTGCTGAAAGACATCTTCCAGCGCAAGACCCTCGCTGAAGATTTCAGCCTGTATCTGCATCGACCGACCGCAACCGATCCTACGCTCGCCCCGCCGGGCTGCGATGCGTTTTATGTTCTTTCGCCCGTGCCCAATCTCGCCGGCGGACAGGACTGGTCAGCGCTCGCGGAGCGCTATCGTCAGGACATCGCGCAGGCGCTCGAAGCGACGATCCTGCCGGAACTCGCTTCTCAGATCGTGACGTCGCGAGTCGTAACGCCGTTGAATTTCGAAACGGAGCTCAACGCTTTCCGTGGCGCGGCATTTGGACTCGAGCCGTTATTGACGCAAAGCGCCTGGTTCCGCCCGCATAATGCGAGCGAGGACGTGCGCAATCTGTTTCTGGTCGGGGCAGGCACGCACCCCGGCGCCGGACTGCCGGGCGTTCTGTCGTCGGCGCGGATACTCGACAAGGTGGCGCCCGATGCATCCGTTTTCGCCTGACGCCGCACTCGCCGCGCAAGACGACCATGCCGCCTGCCGGGAGGCGATCCGACAGGGCTCGCGCTCTTTCTACGCCGCGTCGCACATCTTGCCGAGCCGCGTGCGGGCGCCCGCCTATGGGCTTTACGCCTTCTGCCGACTTTCGGACGACGCCGTCGATGTCGAAGGCGGCTCGTTCGCCGCCCTGGAACGGCTGCGGGAGCGATTGGCGCGCGCCTGTGAGGGCCGTCCATATCCCGTCGCCGCCGACCGCGCCATGGCGGACGTCATGCGCCGTTACGCCATTCCGCGCGCCGTGCCGGAAGCGCTGCTTGACGGTCTCGCCTGGGACGCCGAGGGGCGGCGTTACGAGACGCTCGACGACCTCTTCGCTTACGCCGCGCGCGTCGCCGGAACCGTCGGCGTGATGATGACGTTGATGATGGGCGCGCGCGCGCCGCAGACATTGGCGCGGGCGTGCGATCTCGGCATCGCCATGCAGCTGACCAATATCGCGCGCGACGTCGGCGAGGATGCGCGGGCCGGTCGGCTCTATTTGCCGCTTTGTTGGCTGCGCGAGGCGGGCGTCGACCCTGACGCGCTCCTCGCGCGCCCTAGCGCAACGCCGGCGCTCAAAAGCGTCGTCGCGCGGCTGCTCGGCGAAGCCGACGCGCTTTATATGCGCGCCCGGCGCGGCGTCGCGCAACTTCCTCTTTCCTGTCGGCCCGCCATTCTCGCCGCCGCGCTGCTTTACGCCGAAATCGGGCGCGAACTCACGTCGCGCTGCGGGCTCGACTCGATCACGCATCGCGCGCGCGTCGGCGCCGCGCGCAAGCTCGCGCTGGTCGCAAAGGCCTGTGCAGCGTCACCGCTGCTTTCAGGCGGCGCGTCTTCGCCGCCGCTTGACGCCGCGATGTTTTTAATCGAAGCGGTTGCGCGTCATCCGGTCCGCCCGCTGCGCGGGACAGACAAGGGCGCCGTGCCGCAGTTCCTTCGCGTGCTCGAAATGTTCGAACGTCTCGAGCGGGCCGAACGCTATGGCGACTGGCGCAATGTCGGATGACTATTTCGGTGTGGTCGAACTGGTGTTCTCTTTCGGCGTAGTGATCGGCCTCTGCGTCTGGCAGCTTTGGGCGTTGGAGAAGGCAAGAAAGCGCCTGCGCGACGAACAGTCGAAGCCTGACGAGAGAGGCTGAACTTGTGCGGCGTCAGGCGCGGCGCGGCATGCGGAACGGCAGCATCAGTCGAACGAGCGGATTCGCGAAGCGATCGAGCGACAGGCTTTCGTTGACCCAGTTGACCGTCTCGCCTTGGAACTTCGCCGCAACAAGCGAGCGGGAATAGAAGGGCGCGTCCTCGAAGCTGCGCAGCGCCTGCGCGACGCCCTCATCGGACCGCGTGCGGCGGGGAACGCGCCATTTCGTCAAAGGCAGCGGCGCGAGGGGCGGAGGGTCGAGCGTCTCCATCTCGCCCGATGCGCTGAATCTTAGGGCGAGCGACAGCGGCGCTTCACGGCGTCGCTCGGCGTCATAAAGGATTGCGGCGGCGTCGCCGAGACTGGCGCGCGACCATGTCCAAAAAGCAAAGGCCTTTTCGAGCGGCTCGTCGCCGGCGTTCGTGTCGAAATAGCCGTGGCCCTCCCAGCGCAGTTCTGGCGCATCGAGATCAAGCGACACGCGCGCAACGGGCGCGATTGGTCGCCAGATATGGTTGCCCTTGCTCTCCAGCGTGAATTGCTTCGCATTCATCGCCAAGGGCTGCACAACAATTTCGCCGCGGATCGGTTTTGGCAGCGGCGCCGCGATCTCCTCAAGGCGGATGGTCAGCGCGCCGTTGCGCCATTCCAGCGAACTCGGTCCGATCCACAGAACGTCGCGCGTGCGTTTGAGACTGCTGCGGCCGCGTTCGGTCATCGCCCAGCGCGCGCCGCGCGGGCCATAAAGCGCGACATTGATGGCGCAATGGTTGAAGGGATCGGCCCATCCCGACCAGGCGTAATAGGGCGAGAAGACGCTGCCGATGAAGGCGATGACCGTCACACCGTATTCGCCGTCGTCGCTCAGCGCATCGACATACCACCAGCGATAGCCGCTCGGCGCAACGGGCGCGTCGAAGCAAGGTCCGCCGTCAGACTCTGCGCCGCAAGACGCCCGGAGATCGCGGCCATCGGCACGCCTGGTCCCGGATGTGCGCTGCCCCCCGCGAGATAAAGACCCGGAAGAAGCGTGCGCGACCCCGGCCGCGTGAACGAGGCCATCCAGCCGTGCGACGCCTGGCCGTAAATCGCGCCGCCCGTCGCCGGGAAGCGCTGCGCGAAGTCCTGGGGCGTCGTGCGCGTTATCGCCTGCGGCGACGCTTGGATGTCGAGACCACAGTCGGCGAGAAATCGAAAGGTGCTCTCCTCGCATTGGCGCAACTCCTCGGTCGAGATGTCTCGCGCGCCGTCGGCTGCAGGCGCGTTGACGAGCGCAAAAAGCCTTTCGTCGCTGGAACGGACGTCTTCGTCGCCGCGATCCTGCGCGCACACATAGACCGTCGGCGCGCGCGGCAGCCGTCGATCGCGGAAGATGTCGTCGAATTCGGCGCGGTAGTCGTGCGAGAAGAAAACATTGTGATGGGCGAGGGGAAAGCCGCGCGCCCGCGCCCGCATGGCGAATGTCACAGCGGAAAGCGACGGCTGCGCGCGCGTCGCGCTGTTCAGCGCGGCGATCGCGGGCGCGCCGAGAAGCCCCGCGCGCAGCGCGCCGGCGTCGCCGTTCATCACTACCGCGTCGGCGCTGATGATCTCGCCCTGGTCGGTCTCGACGCCCGCGGCGCGCCCGCCCTCGACGAGAACGCGTTTGGCGCCCTCTCCGTAGTGAATATTGGCGCCGCGCGCGCGGGCAAGATCGGCAAGCGCGACGGCGAGCCGATGCATGCCGCCGTCGACGCGCCAGACGCCGTCCATCTCGACATGGGCGACGAGCATCAGCGTCGCCGGCGCCAGAAACGGCGAGGAGCCGCAATAGGTTGCGTAGCGCCCGAACAGCTGACGCAGCCGGGGATCAATGAAATATTTGCCGAGTTCGTCCCACATCGACGCGAAGGGCGAGATGCGCGTGAGATTGGCGAGGCCTGAAACGCCGGCGTGGCGCACGAGGTCGATCGGGCTCGGCCGCTGCGCGAGAATGAAGGAGTCGCGCAGCGTCTCATAAATGCCGCGCGCTCGCGCGCAGAAGTGCGTGAAGCCTTCCGACTCGTGTTTGCCGGCGAAGGCGTGGATGGCGTCGAAGCTGCGCGCCGGATCGGCGAAGAGATCCAACCTTTCGCTGTCGCTCCAGGCGTGGCGCGCCAGCGTCTCTAAGGGACGCAGCTTCACGCGATCGGAGAAGTCGGCGCCCGCTTCGTCAAAGATTTGATCGAAGACCCAGCGCATCGTCATGACCGTGGGCCCGGCGTCGAGCGCTATGCCGCCCGCTTCGATCTCCCGCATCTTGCCGCCGGGGGACTGCGCGCGCTCGAGCACGGTGACCTCGAAGCCGCGCGCCGCCAGCAGCAGCGCGGAGACGAGCCCGCCGATGCCGGCGCCGATGACGACGACGCGATGCGTTCCCATTCGATTTCATCCCGATAGCGGCGCGCAAGCGCCGCGCCGCCGCATTCTTTGTCGGAAAAGAGTTGATCGAACCGGACGGATGTGTCAATCTAAAATGACACAAATGTAAGCCATAAAAGTTTACACAGCGGAGGCGGGCTCATGCAAATTGCCGACCGTATCGAACAGGCCCTCGACCAGGCCGTTGCGCTGGCGCAGGGTCCCGGCGCGCCGCCGCTCCTGTCTTCAGCGCTGCGCTACGCCGTGTTTCCCGCTGGCCACCGCATCCGCCCTCAGCTGTGCCTTGCCGTGGCCGGCGCCTGTGGCGACGCCGATCCGGAATCCGCCGACGCCGTGGCGGCGGCGATTGAACTGCTGCATTGCGCCTCGCTCGTCCATGACGATCTGCCCTGTTTCGACGATTCCGCCCTGCGGCGCGGCAAGGCCTCGGTTCACGCCGAATATGGCGCGCCGATCGCGGTGCTGACCGGCGACGCGCTCATCGTTCACGCCTTTACGACGCTGCGGCCGGTCGCGGCGCGCGACCCCGCGCGGATGGCGGCGCTGCTCGGCATCGTCGCCGAGGCGGTCGGATCGCCCGGCGGCATCGTCGCCGGGCAGGCCTGGGAATGCGAAGTCGCCGTGCCGCTGACCGATTATCAGCGGGCGAAGACCGGCGCGCTTTTCGTCGCCGCGACGCGGGCCGGCGCGGCCGCCGCCGGAGCCGACGCCGAGCCCTGGCGCATGCTCGGCGACAAACTCGGCGAGGCCTATCAGGTCGCCGACGATCTGCGCGACGTGCTGTGCGACGCCGACGAACTGGGCAAGCCCATCGGCCAGGACGCCGTGCGCCTGCGCCCCAACGCGGCCGCGCAGCTCGGCGTCGGCGGCGCCAAAGCGCGGCTCGAGGAGCTGGTCCGGGGGGCGGTCGACTCCATTCCTAACTGTCCCGGAGCGGCAGAGCTGCGCATGCTGATCAAGGCGCAGACGGCGCTGTTCTTTCCCAAGCAGCTCGCCCGCGAAGCGGCCTGAGCGGCCAGCCGATGTCGGCCGCCTCGCCTCTCGCGTCCAGCGCTCGCGCAGGTTGGCGCGAACGCTGGCTCAACTGGCGCAACGGCCTCGTCGCCGATCCGCGATTCCAGCGCTGGGCCGCGGTTTCGCCGTTCACGCGATTCATCGCGCAGCGCCGCGCCAAGGCGCTCTTCGATCTTTGCGCCGGTTTCGTCTATTCGCAGATCCTGCTCGCCTGCGTGCGGCTCCGGCTTTTTGAAACGCTCTCGGCGGGTCCCCAGAACGCCAGCGAAATCGCCGCGCAACTCGATCTTTCGCCGGAGGCCGCGCAGCGCCTGCTGCGCGCCGCGGCGTCGCTCCGCCTCTTGCGCGCATTGCCGAACGACCGTTTCGCGCTCGACGATCTGGGCGCCTCGATGCTCGGCAACCCTTCGGTCGCCGCCTTCGTCGAACATCACGCGCTGCTCTATGACGATTTGCGCGATCCGGTCGCGCTGCTGCGCGGCGAAACGACGACGCGGCTCTCGGCATTCTGGCCTTACGCCAAAGGCGGCGCCGGGGATGAGGCGGCGTGCGGCGCCTATAGCGAGCTGATGGCGCGTTCGCAAAAGCTCATCGCGCAAGACGTGCTCGACGCCTATCCGCTCAGCCGGCACCACTGTCTGCTCGACATCGGCGGCGGCGAGGGCGCGTTCGTCGGCGCCGTCGCGGCAAGGCATCCGGCGCTACGCCTGCAGCTCTTCGATCTGCCGCCGGTGGCTGCGCGGGCGCGCCGCCTGCTTGCGGCGCAAGGGCTGTCGCGGGTCGACATCCATTCGGGGAGCTTTCTCGACGCGCCGCCGCCCCCCGGCGCGGACGTCGTCACGCTCATTCGCATCCTGCACGATCACGACGACGCGACGGCGCTCGCGGCGCTGCGCGCCGCCCATGCGGCGCTGGCGCCCGGCGGTACGCTGCTCGTCGCCGAACCCTTGGCGCAGACGCGGGGGGCGGAGGAGATCGGCGACGCGTATTTCGGTTTCTATCTGCTTGCCATGGGCAGCGGTCGGCCGCGCCGAAAAGCCGAGATCGTTCAGCTCATTCAAGCCGCTGGATTCGAACGCATTCGCCTCCTCAAATCGCCGCGTCCGCTCTTTGCCAGCGTCCTGATTGCGCGGCGAGTGTAATATTTACTTGACGTTTTTATCTGTCTTTATAGACTGACATAGTGTAGAGCTCGGTTTACGTTTGCCCAAAGCGCATGCGCGAAAGGCCGATGATGTTGGAAGCGCTGGCCATCGTCCTTGAAGAGCCCGGAAGGCTGGCGCTCAGCCGCCTGCCGCTCGACGCGCCCGGCGCCGACGACGTCGTCGTCGAAACCGCCTGGAGCGGAATCAGCACGGGCACCGAGCGACTCCTCTATAGCGGGCGCATGCCGGACTTCCCGGGCATGGGCTATCCGCTGGTCCCCGGCTACGAGACCGTCGGCGAAATCGTCGAAGCGGGTCCCGACAGCGGCTATAGCGTCGGTCAGCGCGTCTTTGCGCCGGGCGCGACCTGCTACGGGGCCGTTCGCGGACTGTTTGGCGGCGCCGCCTCGCATCTTGTCGTCAAAGGCGCTCGCGTCGCCGCAATTCCCAGGGAGTTTGTCGACAGAGGCGTGCTGCTTGCGCTCGCAGCGACCGCGCGACACGCGCGCGGCGACGTCGCGGCGCAAGGCGCCGAGCTCATTGTCGGCCACGGGGTCCTTGGACGATTGCTCGCGCGTCTTTCCGTCGCCGCCGGCGGCGCGCCGACCGTGTGGGAGCGCGATCCGCGCCGCGCCGAAGGCGCAGAAGCCTATCTCGTGACGACGCCGGAGGAAGATGCGCGCCGCGACTATCGCGTGATCTATGACGTCAGCGGCGATCCGACCATCCTCGATGCTCTCATCGCGCGTCTCGCGCCTGGCGGCGAGATCGTTCTCGCCGGCTTTTATGAGCGTCCCCTCGCTTTCGCCTTTCCGCCCGCCTTCATGCGCGAGGCGCGCCTGCGGGTCGCGGCGCAGTGGCGCCCCGACGATCTCAAGAGCGTCATTCGTCTCGTCGAAGACGGACGTCTTTCGCTCGAAGGCCTGATCACGCATCGGCGCTTCGCGCTGCAGGCGCGCGACGCCTATCCGATCGCCTTCGACGATCCGCGCTGTCTCAAGATGGTTCTCGACTGGAGAGCGGTAGCATGAATGACGCGCAAGGATTTCTCACCGCCGCTGAGCTGGCTAATCCCCCCGCGCATCTTCTGCGCGAGGAAGCCGCCATCGAACCTGATCCCGCGCCGACGGCGGCGACCAAAGACACTCAGATCATTGCGATCTATGGCAAAGGCGGCATCGGGAAGAGCTTCACCCTCGCCAATCTCTCCTACATGATGGCGCAGCAGGGAAAGAAAGTGCTGCTCATCGGCTGTGATCCAAAGAGCGACACGACCTCGCTGCTGTTCGGCGGACGCGCCTGCCCGACGATCATCGAAACATCGACGAAGAAAAAGCTTGCAGGCGATCAGGTCGCGATCGGCGACGTCTGCTTCAAGCGCGACGGCGTCTTCGCCATGGAGCTTGGCGGGCCGGAGGTCGGACGCGGTTGCGGGGGGCGCGGCATCATTCACGGTTTCGAGCTTTTGGAAAAGCTCGGCTTCCATGAATGGGGATTTGACTACGTCCTGCTGGACTTCCTCGGCGACGTGGTCTGCGGCGGCTTCGGCCTGCCGATCGCGCGCGACATGTGCCAGAAGGTCATCGTCGTCGGCTCGAATGATCTGCAGTCGCTGTACGTCGCCAACAATGTCTGCTCGGCGGTGGAATATTTCCATAAGCTCGGCGGCAATGTCGGCGTCGGCGGCCTCGTCATTAACAAGGACGACGGTACGGGCGAAGCGCAGGCCTTCGCCAAAGCCGCCGGCATTCCGATTCTGGCGTCAATCCCCGCCGACGACGACATCCGCCGCAAGAGCGCGAATTACGAAATCATCGGCCGCCCCGATGGACGCTGGGGCGCGCTGTTCGCCGAACTCGCCGCAAATGTCGCCGGCGCGAAGGCGCACCGTCCATCGCCGCTGACGCAGGACGGGCTGCTCGGGCTCTTCTCCGGAGAATCGGTCGGCCGCGACGTGGTGCTCGAGCCGGCGACGCTGCAGGACATGTGCGGCGCAACGCTGACGCAAAAACCCTCTCTCGAAGTCGTCTACGAAGCGATCTGAGGGAAGCGAACGATGGATGATCTCGGCTCCAACACGGTCGCTCTCGACACGGCGAATGATGTCGCCGCCGCGGCGCTGCAGACGGATGGGCTCGGCTGCCATGCGGGCAAGGAGAGGCTAAGCTCCGCCGCCGAAGCCGCCGGCATGAGCGAGACGCTCGGCCAATATGCGAAAGACTATCCGCAAGGCCCGCATGATCAGCCTCAGAGCATGTGTCCCGCCTTCGGATCGCTGCGCGTCGGCCTGCGCATGCGCCGCACGGCGATGGTGCTTTCAGGCTCTGCCTGCTGCGTCTATGGCCTCACCTTCACCTCGCATTTCTACGGCGCGAAGCGCACCGTCGGCTATGTGCCGTTCAATTCCGAGACGCTCGTCACCGGCAAATTGTTCGAGGACATTCGCGACGCGGTTCACGCCCTCGCCGATCCTGAAACGTATGACGCAATCGTCGTCATCAATCTCTGCGTGCCGACGGCGTCGGGCGTGCCATTGCGACTGCTGCCGAAAGAGATTAACGGCGTTCGCGTCATCGGCATTGACGTGCCGGGCTTTGGCGTGCCGACGCATGCCGAGGCAAAGGATGTGCTCGCCGGCGCAATGTTGCGTTTCGCGCGGCTCGAGGCGGAGCAGGGACCCGTTCAGGCGCCGCGCGCGCCGCGCGCCGAGAAACCGACCGTCTCACTGCTCGGCGAAATGTTCCCCGCCGATCCGATGCAGATCGGCGCAATGCTGGATCTCATGGGCCTCGCCGCCGGCCCGGTGACGCCGACGCGCGAATGGCGCGAACTTTATGGCGCATTGGATTGCGCGGCGGTCGCCGCGATCCATCCGTTCTATGCCTCCTGCGTGCGCGAATTCGAAGCCGCCGGGCGCGCCGTGGTGGGCTCGGCGCCCGTCGGCCACGACGGAACGGCCGCCTGGCTCGAGGCGATCGGCGCAGCGTGCAACGTCGCGCGCGAAACAATCGACGCGGCGAAGAACCGCCTTCTACCCGCCATCAAAGGCGCCCTGTCAGCGGCCCCGATCTCCGGACGCGTGACGCTCTCCGGATATGAAGGCTCCGAGCTGCTCGTTGGACGTCTGCTCGTCGAATCCGGCGCCGACCTTCGTTATGTCGGCACCGCCTGTCCGCGCACGCGCTTTTCCGAGGCCGACCGCGACTGGCTCGAAGCGAAAGGCGTGCATGTGCAGTTTCGCGCCTCGCTCGAACAGGACTTCGCCGCCTTCGACGAATTCAAGCCCGATCTCGCGATCGGGACGACGCCGGTGGTGCAGAAGGCGAAGCAGAATGCGACGCCGGCGCTCTATTTCACCAATCTCATCTCCGCGCGGCCGCTGATGGGCGTCGCCGGCGCCGGCTCGCTTGCGAAAGTCGTCAACACGGCGATCGGCAATCGCGGGCGCTTCGACGAAATGAATGATTTCTTCGAGGGCGTCGGCAAGGGATTCGCGGCGGGAGTCTGGCAGGACGTTCCGCGCGACCGTCCGGAGTTCGCTAAGAAGCAACGCGCGAAAATGGCGGCGAAGCCCATCGAGGAGATGGGCGCATGCTAGTCCTCGATCACGATCGCGCCGGCGGCTATTGGGGCGCCGTCTATGTCTTCACGGCGATCAAAGGCCTGCAAGTCGTTATCGACGGTCCTGTCGGCTGCGAAAATCTGCCCGTCACCTCGGTGCTGCATTACACCGACGCCCTGCCGCCGCATGAGCTGCCGATCGTCGTCACCGGACTGTCGGAAGAAGAACTCGGGCGCCACGGCACCGAAGGCGCGATGAAGCGCGCCCACGCGACGCTTGATCCCGATTTGCCGAGCGTCGTCGTCACCGGCTCGATCGCCGAAATGATCGGCGGCGGCGTGACGCCCGAGGGCACCGGCATTCAGCGCTTTCTGCCGCGAACGATCGACGAGGATCAGTGGCAGTGCGCCAATCGCGCCATGAGCTGGCTGTGGAGCGAATATGGCGCAAAGAAAGGCAAGACCCCGAAGCGCAAAGCGCGCGCAGCCGGCGAGAAGCCGCGCGTCAACATCATCGGCCCCTGCTACGGCGTCTTCAACACGCCGTCCGATCTTGCGGAGATGAAGCGGCTGGTCGAAGGAATCGGCGCCGAGATCAATATGGTCTTCCCGCTCGGCAGCCATATCGCCGACACGCCGAAACTTGCGGACGCCGACGTCAACATCTGCATGTATCGCGAGTTTGGGCGCCAGCTCTGCGAGGCGCTGGACCGTCCCTATCTCCAGGCGCCGATCGGGCTGCATAGCACGACGAAATTTCTGCGCACGCTCGGGCAAGAACTGGGTCTCGATCCCGAGCCGTTCATCGAACGCGAGAAGCACACGACGATCAAGCCGCTGTGGGATTTGTGGCGGTCGGTGACGCAGGATTTCTTCGGCGCCGCCACATTCGGCATCGTCGCGACGGAGACGTACGCGCGCGGCGTGCGGCATTTTCTCGAAGATGAAATGGGTCTGCCCTGCGCCTTCGCCATCGGCCGGCGCCCCGGCGAAAAGACCGACAACGCCGCGGTGCGCAAGGCGGTCAAGGAGGCGGCGCCGCTCGTACTCTTCGGCAGCTACAATGAGCGCATGTATGCGGCGGAAGCCGGCGGACGTTCAATGTATATTCCGGCGTCCTTTCCCGGCGCGATCATCCGGCGCCACGTCGGCACGCCGTTCATGGGATATTCGGGCGCCGTCTATCTCGTGCAGGAAGTCTGCAACGCGCTGTTCGATGCGCTCTTCAACATTCTGCCGCTCGGAACCGAGCTCGACAAGGTCGAGCCGACTCGGGCGCGCCTGTATCGCGAAATCCGCTGGGATGACGCCGCGAAATCGCTGCTCGACGAACTCGTTGAAGCGACTCCCGTGTTGGTGCGCATCTCCGCGGCGAAGCGTCTGCGCGACGCCGCGGAACGCGCGGCGCGCAGCGCCGGCGACGACATCGTCACAGCGCCAAGCGTCGTAAGCGCGCGCGACCGGGTGATGGAAGGACGGGGCGCATGACGCCGCTCAGACAGACGCAAACCGACGCAACCGATGTTTTCGCACGGAAGGAGAAGCCATGAGCTCCGCGATCTATTCCACTCCCGAGTTTCGCGCGACCGAATTCAAATTCCAGCTGCTGCTCGGCCTGCTATTTCCCGCGTTCCTCGTCGCGACGGCGGCGCAGCGCTTGCTGTCTCGCCCGCGACTCTATGGGGAAGCGCCAGGCGCGCAGACGCCGTCGGTCGTCGTCGAAGCGCGCGAGAACATGCTGATCGTGATCTCCTACGCCCTGATTGCGCGCGCGATGTTACAGAGCTTCGCCCGGGAAAACCGGGCGGAACGCCTGTCGTGACTCTCGGGTCGCGATGCTTCCGCCGCGTAAGGCGTGCGCGGCAATGTTAACGGAGGTCAACATATGGCCATCGAGAAAGAAAGGAGTTCTCTGTCAGGTCTGACAGAGGCCGAGGCTATGGAGTTCCATAGTCTTTTCGTCAAGAGCTTCCTGATCTTCACCTTCATCGCGATCATCGCGCATGTGCTGGTGTGGTTCTGGCGGCCCTGGTTGCCGGGTCCGAACGGTTACGCCCTGCTTGACGGCGTGACCAACGCCGCGCGCGCGGCGTCGTCGCTCCTCGGCTGATAGGAGAACGGCATGCACAAGGTATGGCTGCTTTTCGATCCGCGTCGCACGCTGGTCGCGCTTTTCACCTTCCTGTTCACGCTGGCGCTGCTGATTCATTTCATCTTGCTCAGCACCGACCGCTTCAACTGGCTGGAAGGTCCCCGGCCGGCGCGAACGGGACAGATCGAACAGACGATTCCCGGCGGCTTGCCCGTCGCGTTCGGCTGATCGATTCGACGCACATCACGCGCTGCGGACGGATGCGTTTGGCTTCCGCCCGCAGACGCAGAGATTGACTGCATCCGAGGGAGGCGTGGCCATGGCCCTGCTGAATTTCGAGAGAAAATATCGCGTGCGCGGCGGCACGCTTATCGGCGGCGACCTCTTCGATTTCTGGGTCGGGCCGTTTTACGTGGGTTTCTTCGGGGTGACGACGATCATCCTCGCGGCGCTGGGCACGACGCTGATCATCTGGGGAGCGGCGCTGGGCCCGACCTGGAACATCTGGCAGATCAACATCGCGCCCCCCGACATCAAATATGGCCTCGCCCTCGCGCCGCTGAAAGAGGGCGGGCTCTGGCAGATCATCACGCTGTGCGCGACCGGCGCCTTCGTCTCCTGGGCGCTGCGCCAGGTCGAAATCTGCCGCAAGCTCGGGATAGGCTATCACGTGCCCTTCGCCTTCAGCGTCGCGATCTTCGCCTATGTGGCGCTTGTCGTGATCCGCCCGCTGCTGCTCGGCGCCTGGGGCTATGGGTTCCCTTACGGGATCATCAGCCATCTCGATTGGGTGTCGAACACCGGCTACCAATATCTGCACTTCCACTACAATCCCGCGCATATGATCGCGGTGTCGTTCTTCTTCGCGACGTGTTTCGCCTTGTCCCTGCATGGGTCGCTGGTGTTGTCCGCGACCAATCCGGGCAAGGGCGAGGCGGTGAAGACTCCGGAACATGAAGACGCCTTCTTCCGCGACACGATCGGCTATTCCATCGGCACGCTCGGCATCCATCGACTTGGTCTGTTCCTGGCGGTCTCCGCCGCATTCTGGAGCGCCGTGTGCATCATCATCAGCGGCCCGTTCTGGACTCGCGGCTGGCCCGAGTGGTGGAACTGGTGGCTCAATCTTCCCGTCTGGCGCTAACGCTAAGGGAGACGTCCGTGGCCTATTATCAGAACATCTTTACGCAGGTTCAGGTGCGCGCCGAGACGCCCGACCCGGGCGTCCCGATTCCCGGAATGCAGCGAACGAGTTGGGCGACCTTCTCCCACCTGCTCGGACGCATCGGCAATGCGCAAATCGGGCCGATCTATCTGGGTTATCTCGGCTCGCTGTCGCTTGTCTTCGGCTTCATCGCCTTCGAGATCATCGGCCTCAACATGTGGGCGTCGGTGAACTGGGATCCGGTGCAGTTCGTGCGGCAGTTGCCGTGGCTGGCGCTCGAGCCGCCCAAGCCGCAATATGGAATCAAGATATTTCCGCCGCTCAGCGAAGGGGGCTGGTGGCTGTTCGCCGGCTTCTTCCTGACGTCTTCCGTGCTGTTGTGGTGGTGGCGCATGTATCGCCGGGCGCGGGCGCTGGGCCTTGGCACGCATACCGCCTGGGCGTTTCTGTCGGCGATCTGGCTCTATCTGGTGCTGGGCTTCATCCGCCCGCTGCTGATGGGCAGCTGGAGTGAAGCGGTGCCCTTCGGCATCTTCCCGCATCTCGACTGGACCGCGGCGTTCTCCATCCGTTACGGCAATCTCTTCTATAACCCGTTCCACATGCTGTCGATCGTGTTCCTCTATGGATCGGCGCTGCTGTTCGCCATGCACGGCGGGACGATACTCGCGGTCGGCCGCTTTGGCGGCGAACGCGAGATCGAACAGATTCTCGATCGTGGCACGGCCTCGGAGCGCGCGGCGCTGTTCTGGCGCTGGACGATGGGCTTCAACGCAACGATGGAGTCGATCCATCGCTGGGCATGGTGGTTCGCCGTGCTGTGCCCGCTGAGCGGCGGGATCGGCATTCTTCTCACCGGCACCGTCGTCGACAACTGGTATCTCTGGGGCGTCATGCACGGCATCGCGCCGGAATATCCGCATGTCTTTCCAGCGGTCGTCGATCCAGCGCTTGTCACCGGAGGCGCGCCATGAGACTCGCACTCTCTCTCATCGGCGTCGTCGCGGCGACGCTTCTCACGGCCGCGATGCTGTTGACCGCCGGCTGGGTCCGCCCGCCGATCATCGGCGTGCAATCCGGCTATCGCGGCACCGGGCAGGAGCAGCTCATCAGCGCGCAGAACAAGCGCATTCTTGAGGCCGCCAACGCCTTGCCGGCGCCGATCGACAAGGCGTCGCCCTCGGGCGAGCGTGCGACCAGCGCTTATAAAAACGTGAAGGTGCTGACCGATCTCAGCACGGACGAGTTCAACCGGGTGATGGTCGCCATCACCGAATGGGTGTCGCCCGAACAGGGATGTTCCTATTGTCACGTAGAGAATTTCGCCGACGACGGCATTTACACCAAAATCGTCGCGCGGCGCATGATCGGGATGACGCGCGACATCAACAGAGAGTGGACCTCGCACGTCGGCGACGTCGGCGTCACCTGCTACACATGCCACCGGGGCCAGCCCGTGCCGAAGCACATCTGGTTCGAAAACCCGGGCGGGCCGCACGCGGGGGGAATGGCGGCGCACAATTACGGCTTCGGCCATCCGTCGAAGTCCAACGGAACGACGGCGCTTCCCGTGGACCCGTTCAATCCGCATCTCCTTGGCGACGATAACCTTCGCGTCGAGGGCAATACGGCGTTGCCGACGACGCAGGGCGCCTCCATCCAGCAAACCGAGCAGAGCTTCTCGCTCATGATCCACATGTCGCAAGCGCTCGGCGTCAATTGCACTTTCTGTCACAATACCCGCGCGTTCTCGGAATGGTCGCAGAGCGCGCCGCAGCGCGCGACAGCCTGGCATGGTTTGCAGATGGTGCGAGAGCTGAACGCCGTCTATCTGGAAACGTTGAAGCCGCTCTATCCCGTCAATCGGCTGGGACCGCTCGGCGACAGCCCCAAGGCGAATTGCGCCACCTGTCATCAGGGCGTGAGCAAGCCGCTTTATGGTCAGAGCCTGGCGAAGGACTTTCCCGAGCTCGGCGGGAAGGCCGCGCCCTGACCGTCGGCCTTTCGCCCGGCCGAGGCTACTCGGCTGGGTGATTCAAATCATTTGACACACATTGTCCGGCGTCTTGACGCCGGCGGTTTCAAGCTCTGCTTTCGTTCGTGGGCGCCGAGCGGGGAGGATGATGCCGTGTGCACGGTGGACAGCGCGCTGCAAGACGAGTGCGTCAGCGTCGTTCAAAGGCGAGACGACGAAGGCGCCTATATGATCCGTATCGGGACGCTGGAGACGGTCGTCACCATTCGGTTGCGCCGGACATGGGGAACGCGGACGGCGTATCGCCTCAGCCATGCCATCAAGACCCCGCGCCAACCGAGTCCCTATTGGAGCTGCGCATCAGAGGCGGAAACCCCGGGGGACGCGTTGCGCAAGGCGATCAACGGCTTCACGATGCATTATCGCAAGGCGATCGGCGAAGGCTATGCGCCCGCCGAAGACTGGCTTGTGCCGGCAGGGAGCTAGGCGCCGTCATTACGCGAATCCATCCGCTGCCCGCTCGTCTCGATTGTCCCGGTGCGCGCCGATGACGAGGAGGGCTGTCCCCTGCCGAGCATTTACCAGCGCACCTCAAAGACGCAGGCCGCGGCGCCCGTCGCCGCGCATTCGGTCTCCGCGACGCTCAGCGAAGGTCCCAGCATGCCGGCAAAGACGCGCGCGAAGGTCGCGGCGAAATAGGCGCAGGCCGGCGCCTCTGTGCAAAGCCCCTTGCAGATCGGCGACCCGACTATGCGTAAGCGCAGATGCGGCCCGAATTCATAGGAGAATTCGCCTCTTCCGGCGAACGTCCAGGCGTGACGCGCGATCGCCGCAACGAGAATCCGCGCCGCAAGCGGACGCGGCATGATTTTCAGCACGCGTTGGACGACTGCGGGAATGCGATTGGCGAGAAGGTAATCGCCGGTGCGCCGTCCGGCCTCGCGCGAAACATCGGCGGCTTTCGCTTCGCCCAGCCGGCCGATCGCCGCGCGGTGCAGCCGCGCGACCTCGACTTCGGGCGTCATATGCGTCGGCGGCGCGCAGAGATAGCGCGCAAGTCCGGCCTCTTCGAAAACGTCGCGGCAAAGCGGCGCGCCGCATACCGCGGAGAGCGCCGCCGCCATTTGCGTGACGGCGTTCGGTCCGATCAGACCGGCGCGCGCCGAGGCGGGTTCAGTGAAGGCGATGCTCATGGGGCGCCGCCGGCTCACGCGTAACGACCGCGTGGAGCGGCGACTCGTCTTCGAGCTGTTCCTTACCGCCGCCGCAGGCCATCGCCTGCGCCGCCTCATGCATCGTGCTGGCGGGGCGCTTATGCGTGACCTGCCATTCGACGTCTTCTTCGGCGGCGCGCCGGCGCGTGGCGTCGAAGTTGAACTTCACCTTGGCGCGGGACTGCGGTCCCCAATAGTCGACTTTGCCGAGATCATAGAATTTGCGCTCAAAGCCGGCCTTGAGGAAGGCCTTGAGGCAGCCGAGGAGATAGCGTCGTCGCTGTCCGCTGCCCGCCCATGGGTAGGAGAACAGCGCCTTCTTCATGTAGAAGCGTCGATAATTATTCATCACCCGGTCGAGCAGTTCGCCCCGGTCCATCGCCTGTGGCCTGATGATCGGCGTGACGAAATTGTATTTCTCATAATCGAAGATTTCGACCTTGTCGCCGAGCTCCTTGAAGAGATCGGAGAACGGCCAGGGCGTATACATCGACCAATTGGCGAGATCCGGCTTCCAGTCCCGCGCCATCCGATAGGTTTCTTCCAGCGTCTCCGCCGTCTCGTTTTCGAGGCCGACGATAAACTGCGCCTCGACGACGATGCCGGCGCTGCGCAGCAGCTCGATCGCCTTCTTGTTTTGCGCGACGGTCGTCTCCTTGTTGAAGAGATCGAGCTTGAGTTGCGCCGCCGCCTCGGTGCCGAGCGAAACATGGATCAGCCCGGCCTTCCGGTAGAAGGGAAGCAGCGCCTCATCGCGCAGAATGTCGGTGACGCGGGTATTGATGCCCCAGAGAATATCGAGCTTGCGGTCGATCAGCTCCTGACAGAACGCGACGAATTTCTTCTTGTTGATCGTCGGCTCCTCATCGGCCAGGATGAAGAAGCCGACGCCATGATCGCGCTTCAGCGTCTCGATCTCGTCGACGACCTTCTTTGGATTGCGAATGCGGTAGTCGCGCCAGAATTTCCACTGGCTGCAGAAGCTGCAGGTGAACGGACAGCCCCGCGCCATATTGGGAATGGCGACCTTCACGCCGAGCGGAATGTAGTTGTATTTGTCCCAGTTCAGCAGGCTCCAGTCGGCGACGATGGAATCGATGTCCTTCACCGTCGGCGCGGCGGCGGTCGCCACCGCCTTGCCGTCCTGCGCATATGCGATGCCGTTGACGGCGCCGCGTCGCGCCGGCCAGCCGCCTTCGTCGATCGTGCGCACCAGTTCGACGATGATTTCCTCGCCTTCGCCGCGCACGATCGCGTCGATCCACGGCGCTTCGGCGAGAACTTGGCGATACATGAAGGTCGCATGCACGCCGCCGAGCACGGCGACCGCGCCGGGCGCCGCCTGCTTGGCGAGTTGCAGCACGCGCTGCGCCTTGTAAATCGACGGCGTAATCGCGGTGACGCCGACGACATCGGGCGCATAGTCGGCGATTGCTGCGCGCAGATCGTCTTCGCCGATATCGAAGGTCATTGCATCGATGAATTTGATGTCGACGTAGCCGGCCTTTTTGAGGGCGCCGGAAAGATAGGCGACCCAGGCCGGAGGCCAGGCGCCGGCGATCTCTGCGCCGCCGGAATGATAATTCGGATGGATGAAAAGGATGCGCATAGCGTTCCCTTTGCGGCAGCCGTCAATACGCGTGAGCGTAAAGCAAGAATGACGTGTTGCAACGAAAATTGACATATTCGGCCGTCTCGACGGCGCGACCGATCGCCTCAGAAGAGGAGGGCGGCGGGTTTCAGCGGCTCTCCCTGGATCGCTTGCTCAAACAGGTCGATGATCAGCCGCGCATGCGGCGCCGGGGCTTCCTCATGCGCCAAATGGCCAAGATCGCCGAGCTCATACACGCGCGAGGCGGGCACGCGCTTAGCGATCTTGTGGGCGCTCTGCGGCCGCACGGCGCGGTCATTGGCGCCGACGATCAGCGCCAGCCGCGTCGAGAGGCGCGGCAAGTCTCGGTTGAGCGCGTGCAGATCCCAATGCGCCATCATGGCGAGCGCGCCTTCGACATGCGCCGGATTGCGCATCAGTCTGGCGTAGAGATCGACGCCGCGCGCGTCGAGCGTCGAGCCGGTGCCGGCGAGAAGTCGCGCCACTGCGGCGCGGTCGGCCGACCAGGCGAAATAGCGCGGCGCGAAAGGGTTGAGGAACAGCGCCTTCGCGAGGGACGGCAGCACGTGGCTGGCTACGCCGCCGAAGGGCATAAACGCGCCGTTGAGCGCGACGATTAGTTTCGGATCAATCACTTTGTCGAGGGCGAGCCGCGCCGACACGGCGGCGCCGGCGGAGTGGCCGACGGCGATCTCGGGCGCGGCGTCGAGCGCCCGCAGCAAGGCCGCGATCGCGCGCGCCATGCCCGGCAGCGATTGCGCCCGCGCGCCGGGCGTCGTCGAAAAGCCGTGGCCCGGAAGATCGGGCGCGATCACCCGAAAGCGTGACGCGAGCCGCGGCATCAGGTCGCGAAAGGAATGTGTCGCGGACCCGGCGCCATGCAGCAGCAGCAGCGTCGGTCCCTCGCCCATGAGCTGCACGTGCCAGCGGACGCCGCCGGCCTCTAACAGGCGACTGGCGCTCCGGTTGGGCCAATCGGCGCCGTCCCGCTGAAGGCTTGGCGGGACGATCGGCTTGAAGACAGGCGCGAAGCTCACGGGCCGGGAGCGGCGGCGCGCACCGCTTGCGAGAGCGCCGCGGCGTCGGCGAAAGGCATTTTCAAATAGCGGCCGTTCATCGCTTCGGCGATCTTGCGCGTCGGGGGGTCTGCCTGCGGCGCACCTGCGGGCGACGAGTCGATCGCGACCGCCGACACGCCCAGACCGCGCAGACGCCGCGCCGCCTCCAGCGCGTCCTCGAGGGCTTTGGCGCGATCGGGCGCGCCGGCGCGGTCGATATTGGCCCGCCCGTCGGTCAGCAGCACCAGCAGCGGCGTTTGACCCTTGCGCTTGACGCTTTCCGCTAAGAGGGCGGCGGCGTCGAGCCCATGCGCCAGCGGCGTTGCGCCCCCGCCCGGCAGCGCCGCGAGCAGACGCTTGGCGCGCGCCAGCGACCGGGTCGGCGGCAGCAGAATCTCGGCGCTCTTGCCGCGGAAAGCGACCAGGGCGACGCTGTCGCGCCGCACATAACACGCGGCCAGCAGCAATTCGATCGCGCCCTTCGCCTCGCCGAGGCGCTGCAGGGCGGAGGAGCCCGAGGCGTCCACGACGAAAATGGCGGCGGTTTCGCGGCGCTCGCGGAAACGCGTGACGCGAAAATCGTCGGCGCGCACGCGCACGGCGGGCGCGACGCCCTCGGCGGCCTGCGCGCGCCGCAGCTTCTGCCAGGGCGCTGCGGCGCGCAGCGTTTCGATGAGGCACAGCCGGCCTTCGCGGCGCGCGCCGCGGCGTGCGCCCAACGGCCGTCCGCG